>JGI20225J20221_1001130_pt1 | contig 31647 bp, 29 predicted proteins | sample BioMet4_FD_20221 | JGI IMG/M metagenome (IMG submission 20221)
CTCGGGCAGGTATCAATCACGCGGATGACGGTTGCCACATCCACTTCATCAGGCACAATCCACGGTTTACGCTTCAGGTTGAACAACGCCGCGCTGCCGCGTACGCAGTTTCCTGAATGTTTGCAGATCCCGGTATTAAAATAGACGTCGATTTTCTCCCCGGTATAGGCCCGGTATCCTGCTTCCAGTAAATCTTTATCCATAACATTGCCTCTGTCGTTATTATCGTGCTGAATGAAGCATAGCCTTACGGGATCCCGATGGCTATAACACCGAAAACGAAAAGCCAGCTCACAACTCTGCTTTTGCCCAATTACACCTGACATGGCTGCATGTTAGGCTCCATAAACGTTGTCCTTTTCTATGGCTTTTGCAGATTGTAATGAAACGCAGATTCTCTTTTCAGGTGAAGCTCTTTTTAGCGCTGGTGTGCTTTTCCTGCCTGCTATTGGCTTTGCTGGGAACCATCCTGTTTCATTTTATTGACCGGCAGTTGCACCACGATCTGGGTCAGCGCGCCCGCGTGCAGGCCAGTGAAATAGCGTTAATGCCAGGTCTTGCTGAAAAAGTCACAGCCAGAGATATACCCGGTATTGCCCGTTTAATTCAGCCGCTGCGTGCTGAAAGTGATGCCAGTTATATTGTCATTGGCGATACCCAGGAGCAGCATCTGTATCACTCAGAATCGCCGGAACGCCTGAATTTACCCATGATTGGTGGGGATAATGCCGAGGTATTAAAGGGAAAAACGATTATATCCGTGCGCCAGGGAGGCATTGGGGTTTCATTACGCAGCAAGGCCCCTATTTTTAATGCCCAACATCAGGTGATTGGAATTGTCTCGGTCGGTTATCTGACCTCATATATTGCCAATATTAATGCCCATATTCTCTGGCAGTCCGGGTTATATGGTATTGGTCTTTTATTGTTACTGTTTATTTTCTCCTGGCTGTTCACCCGTAATCTTAAAAAGCAGATGTTCCGGCTTGAGCCGAAAGATATCGCCCAGCTGGTGTTGCAGCAAAAAGCGTTGCTTGAGGCTATGTATGAAGGGGTATTTGCGGTCAACAATGAAAAGCAGCTGATGTTAATTAACCGTGCTGCCAGAGAGCTGCTGGACATTCATCAAAGCGAGGAAGAGCTTATTGGCAAACCGCTGGAGGATGTTCTGCAAACGCCACCGGGCTTTTTATCTCAACGCTATGCCTCAGTAAGCCGCGGCAGCCACGACCAGGTTGCGGTATTTAACCAGCGTGAGGTGATCGTCAACCGCGTGGCGATTGAGGTGGAGCCGGGTGTCGAAAGTGGTTGGGTCTATAGCTTTCGCGACAAAAACGACATTAACACCCTCAGTAGTCAGCTAAGCCAGATCAAACGCTATGCGGATAACCTGCGCATCATGCGCCATGAACAGCTGAACTGGACGGCAACACTCGTCGGGTTGTTGCAGATGAAACATTATGACGAAGCGATCCGTTACATCCAGGTACAATCGGAAGGGGCACAAAGAGTGCTGGACTTCGTCTCTGCCCATTTCGCCTCCCCGACGTTGTGCGGGCTGCTGCTGGGAAAATACGTCAGCGCACGGGAAAAAGGCATTGAGCTGCTGTTTGACCCCGCCTGCCATCTCACCCGAATGCCCGGTACCCTCACCGAAACGGAACTGGTGTCCGTGATTGGCAACCTGCTGGATAACGCCGTGGATGCGACCCTGAAAGCCCCGGTTCCCGCCCCCGTCGAACTCTATATTTCCGACAGGAACCAGGAGTTGCTGATAGAGGTGGCCGATCGGGGTTGTGGAGTGGATGACGCCATGAAGCCCCATATCTTCAGGCAGGGATTCAGCAGTAAACCGGAAAGCAGTAACGAATTAGTGGGCGCAGAGCATGGTATCGGTCTGTTTCTGGTGGCAGGATATGTCGATAAGGCGGGCGGCAGTATAGAAATCACCGATAACACCCCGCAGGGCACCGTTTTCTCTGTGTTTATTCCCTACTCTCAACCCGTTCGGCAGGGCTAACGTATGACCACGACCCGACCACTAGATGTTGTGATTGTTGAGGATGAACCGCACCTTGCAGAACTGCATCGTGAGTATATCGAGCAGAATTTTCACCTGCGCGTGGTCGGCATAGCCACGTCGATTGAACAGGCGCATATCCTGATCCGCCAACATCAGCCGCGGCTTATCCTGCTGGATAACTATCTCCCGGACGGTAAGGGCGTGGAGTTAATCGACCATCCGCTGCTGAAAAGTTTTGAATGCTCAGTCATTTTCATCACCGCCGCCAGCGACATGCAAACCTGTAGCCATGCCATGCGCAGCGGCGCGTTTGACTATCTGATTAAACCCGTCTTTTTCCAGCGCCTGCACGCCTCTCTGGAGCGGTTTATGCGCTTCATCCACACCGTGCAACAGGTTAAGGTTGTCGACCAGCATGCGCTGGATCGCCTGTTTAATCTGCCCGCCGCAGAGTCTTCCCTTGCCCCCTCCACCAAGGGAATTGAACCCAACACGCTGGAACGTATTAAGCGATTTTTCGCCGATAACCCCGAAAGCACGATGTCGGTGGAAGAGGTGGTGGAGAGCGTTGGGATCAGTAAAACCACGGGGCGTCGCTATCTGGAATATTGTGTGGAAAGCGGNTTTATCAGCATCGANATGCTGTATGGCAACATTGGTCACCCCAGAAGGCTGTATCGTAAAGCCCCCGATAAGGCATAAACCGAAACCGTTCGCTGGCGAATGTTCGCGGATTTAATGGTGTTAATTGCCGAAACAACGCCGACAATCACACTTCAGAACCGGAACCCTCATCACCCTATTGTTTGCCCTAACCCATAAGCTATGTTGACCATTAGTTCCTCAAATGTAACTAAAAGGTTAATTATAATGTCGAACACTTTCCGAATTTCTCTGCTTACCGCTACTGTACTGATTTCAACCTCCGCAATGTCTGCTTTGCCGCAGGGCTACCCTGCTGAGTATCAAAAAGTCGTGGATGCCGCGACCAAAGAGGGCAAGGTGGTTATCTATTCCACCACCGATACCAAAGCCGCCGGGCCGCTGATCGAGGGCTTCGAAAAGACTTACCCCGGCATTAAAGTTGAATACAACGACATGAACAGCACCGAGCTGTACAACCGTTTTATCAGCGAACAGGCCTCCGGTGGCGGTAGCGGCGATGTGGTCTGGAGCTCATCAATGGATACCGGGCTGAAGCTCGCAACCGACTACGCGATGGAGTACAAATCTCCGGAACAAAGCCAGTTGCCAAAATGGGCGGTCTGGCATGATAAAGCTTATGGCACCACCTACGAGCCGGTCGTATTCATCTACAACAAACGGTTGATCCCGGCGGGTGACGTACCGGATTCCCATGCAGCCCTGGCGAAACTGATTGCCAGCCAGACGGACAAATTTAAGAGCAAAGTCACCACCTACGACATCGAAAAGTCGGGTCTGGGTTTCATGCTCTCCGTGCAGGATCACAAGGCCGATCCCAACTACTTCAAAACGNTGGCTGACGTCGCCAAAGGCGGCTTAGCGGTGCAGTCCTCCACCGGTACCATGATGGAGAGGGTCTCATCGGGCGAAAACCTGATTGGCTTTAACATTCTGGGCTCCTACGCTGAAGCCCGGGCGAAGAACGATCCGTCACTTGGGATCGCCTACCCGAAAGATTACACCCTGGTTCTGTCGCGCGTTTCCTTCATCAGCCAGCAGGCGCAGAACAGCAATGCCGCTAAGCTGTGGCTGGATTATGTCCTGTCAGAAAAAGGGCAAAGCATTCTGGCAAACCAGGCGGATATCCCGTCCATTCGTAACGATATTGAAGGTAAAAATGATATCGACGGTCTGACCAAAATTCTGGGTACTGCGCTGAAACCGATCCCGGTTGATGAAAGCCTGCTGGAATATCTGCAGCCGAAAAAACGTCTGGATTACATCAAACAGTGGCGTGCAGCCGCCGCCAAATAAGCATCTGAGCGCGGCGCATGTCGCCGCGCTCCTGTTCAACGACCTGAGTTCATTTTTCTGGGCTGCAACACCAGGGATATCCCCATGAATACATTACACAGAAAATGGCAAAGCCTGCCGCGCGGTATTGTCGTGTTGATAACCGCACTGGTTATCTACGTGCCTTTGTCGTTTATCGTGATACAGAGCTTTTTATCCGCCCCGTTCTTTTCTCCGGCAAAAGAGTGGAGCCTTGAGTCATTTGGCTTTATTTTCACCGACCCTGATTTTTATAAGGCACTGAAAAGTGGTTTTATTCTCGCCTTTGGCCTGGTCGTCATCGCCATCCCATTGGGCGGTGTGCTGGCCTTTCTGATGGTACGTACCGATTTACCTGGCCGTCGTCTGATTGAGCCGCTGATCCTGGTGCCGATTTTTGTTTCACCGATGGTGCTGGGGTTTGGCTATGTGGTGGCGGCAGGTCCGGTGGGTTTCTTATCCCTGTGGGCGCAAGCGCTGATTGGCTTTGTCCCGTGGAATATCTACGACATGTCGAGCATCGTGGTCATTGCGGGCCTGACGCATGTTCCACACGCCTATCTCTATATCTCTTCCGCGCTGCGCAGCGTAGGTTCCGATGTCGAAGAGGCCGCACGCACTGCGGGGGCATCACCTTTACAGGTGATGATGTCCGTCAGCTTACCGATGGTGCGCCCGTCGATTCTGTATGCCATCGTGCTGTTGTTCTTCCTTGGGCTGGAAGTCTTCGGCCTGATGCTGGTGCTCGGCGATCCGGAAGGTAACATGGTGNTGGCAACCTATTTGTACCAGCTCACCAACAAGCTCGGTACCCCGTCCTATCACCTGATGGCAGCGGTTGCCGTGGTGCTGATTTGTATCACTATTCCACTGGTTATGCTGCAGCGTCGTCTGATGCGTACCGCCAACCGCTTCGTGACCATGAAAGGGAAAGCGTCGCAGGCGCGTGCCTTACCGCTGGGTAAATGGCGCTGGGTGGCCGGCGCAGTGGTGGCCGCCTGGCTGACCGTGACTATCGGCGTCCCCCTGCTTGGCGTGGTGTTGCGCGCGTTTATCTCTAACTGGGGGGTGGGTGTTTCGCTGTGGGATGAGCTTTCACTCGATACCTTCCGCACCATCTGGGCACAACCGAACCTGTTACGCGCCATCGTCAACTCAATGTCTATCGGCGTTATTGGCGGCGCGCTGGCCGTGGCGTGCTACCTGTTTGTTGGCATCGCAATGCACCGCAAACCGGACAATACCACGCGCTTTCTTGATTACAGCGTACTGGTGCCGCGCGCGGTTCCAGGCCTGCTCGCGGGTCTGGCTTTCCTGTGGGTCTTCCTGTTCCTGCCGATGTGGCTGGATAACTCGCTGAAATCAGGCTGGCTTTCCGGGTTCGTCTGGTCTGACTGGATGCGCGAAAACCTGATCGTCTGGCTGCGCTCATTACGCAGCACCATTTTCAGCGTCTGGCTGGCCTACACCGTGGTGTGGATGGCATACGGACTGAGGCTTATCTCCTCCACGCTGTTACAGGTAGGGCCAGAGCTTGAAGAGGCCGCCCGCAGTACAGGAGCAACGCGCGGGCAAATTACGCGCCACGTGACCATTCCGCTGTCCCGCTACGGTCTTATCGGTTCCTGGCTGCTGATGTTCCTGATCTTTGAGCGTGAATACTCAACGGGTGTGTACCTGCTTTCTCCCGGTACNGAAACCATTGGTTCAATGCTGGTTTCGCTGTGGGCAGCTGGTGCCATTGATATCGTGGCAGCGCTCTCCTTTATTAATATCCTGCTGGTCGTGGTAGGTCTGGGCATTGCCCTTCGTTTCGGAGTCAAATTACATGATTGAATTAGCGGTCGACAACCTGCACTTAACCTACGGCGACAACCCGGTGCTGAAAGGCGTTTCCATGAACCTGAAGCGCGGTGAAGTGGTCTCTCTGCTGGGGCCATCGGGCAGCGGGAAAACCACCCTGCTGCGCGCGGTGGCAGGGCTGGAAAAGCCGACTCAGGGATCAATTGTGATTGGCAAAAACAAAGTTTACGACGGCACGCCGCGCAGCGAAATTCCGGCGGAAGAGCGTAATCTGGGGCTGGTATTTCAGTCCTACGCGCTGTGGCCGCACAAAACCGTTTTTGAGAACGTGGCCTATCCGTTAAAACTGCGTAAAGTCGCAACCAAAGAGATCAACCAGCGGGTACAGGATGTGCTGGATCAACTTGGGTTAGGTCATCTTGGTAAACGTCACCCACACCAGCTTTCCGGTGGACAACAGCAGCGCGTGGCGATTGGCCGGGCCCTGGTTTACAACCCACCGGTGATCCTGCTGGATGAACCACTCTCTAACCTCGACGCCAAGCTGCGNGAAGANGCCCGCGTGTTCCTGCGGGAGTTAATTATCAAGCTGGGCTTATCCGCACTGATGGTGACGCACGACCAGAATGAAGCGATGTCCATTTCCGACCGCATNCTGCTGCTCAATAACGGTAAGATTGANCAGCAAGGCACACCGCAGGAGATGTACGGTTCGCCAAAGACTCTGTTTACGGCAGAATTTATGGGCAGCAATAACCGTCTGCACGGCAAAGTGACAGAAGTGCGCGATGGCAAAGCACGCATTGAGGGAAAAGACTGGGTATTGTGGGGGCAGGCCGGTGAAGGCGTGCAAAACGGTCAGGAGGCCACCGCGGTGATCCGCGTCGAGCGCGTCGAGGTGGTGGACGGCCCGGGTGAAAATCAGCTTGAACTGCCGCTGCTCACCAGCATGTATCTGGGTGACCGCTGGGAATACTTGTTCCGCACGGCAGGCGATGACTTTGTGATCCGCGCCTATGGCCACGACGTTCGCGACCCGCAGCATTGTCATCTTTCGCTGCCTGAGAAATATGTTTGGGTATTCCCGAAAGGGTAAATGTGAGAAGAAAAGGCTGCGGGATGCGGCCTTTTTGCTGGTGCATGGTGAGTGTGTGTCTTGGCTGTTTTTAAAGGTCCGCTTTGTGGCTAAATTAAAATGTCCGCGTGTGGGTTAAGTTTCAGCTTTTGCCGAAGATTTCCTGGCTCCTTGCCTGGAGTTGCTGCAGGGCTTCCAGCATGTCGTTCTGATTCAGACTTCGTTGTGATTTCTTGCCGGGTTGCTTCTTTCTACGTGAGGTCTGGCCGTCAAGTGATGGCAGGGCCTGCGAGCGGGTGTTGTCCCGTTTGTCCTGAACCAGCTTTATCATNTCCAGNGCNCGTCCCAGNCGCTTGTTNTCGANGATNGCNCCCTGGTCCAGTTCTCCCAGCCGGTCGTACGTGATGAAGGGCAGGGAAGTACCGTTAACCCGGAGCTCAATAGTGCCGTCCGGATACTGCCAGACATCAATGTATTTCCCCTGAAAACGCCGGTTTTCTTCATTATCTTCAAGCAGATATAGCTTCTTATCGTACTGTAATGTCAGGTTTTTTGAGACCTTACGTAGTTCACGCCAGGTGAATGTTGCCTCCAGGTTTTCATTATTCTCAAGCGGACGGTGAACGTCGAAATCGTGACGAGGTGACTTTGCAAACCGGCGGTTGTAGTCAGCCATGAACTCTTCGGCAAAGGCGTTTGCGGCCTCAGGTGTGCTGATACCACGGAGCCGCAGCTCCTTGACGAGGCGGTCCTGCAACGTAAGGTGAGCCCGTTCAACACGGCCCTTGGCTGAACTGGTATTGGCACAGATACCGGTGATGTTCAGCTCGTTCATGGCACGGCCAAACTGAGTCTGACCATCTCCGCCGGTGGCCTGCTTGTTGTTGATTCTGAAGACACTGGCCTTGTCGCTGTAGAATGCCAGAGGCTTACCGTAACGCTCCAGATAGCCCCGGGTGGCTTCAAAATAAGTAAAAGTGGACTCAGAACTGACGAACAGAAGCTGCATCANCCGACTNGTNGCATCATCAACGTAAACGAGCAGCGTGCAGGCCGGACCACGNTCCTCGAACCAGCGATGNTCACNGCCATCAATCTGGATGAGTTCTCCGGTGCAGGCCCGACGCGGTCGTGGCTGATGTACACGCGGCGGCCGTAACTTGCGGGGGATCCATAAACCAGCCTGTGTCATCAGCTTACGTACCGTCTCTTTGGCCAGATACAGCCCATGAACCTCGGCGAGCTTCTCACAGGCTAAAGTCGGGCCAAAATCAGCGTAGCGTTCGCGGATAATACGCAGTGCTCGTTCAGCGAGGCCCGGCATGAGTTGCCGGTTGCCAGGCTGGCCACGACGACGGTTAACAAGTGAAAGCGGCCCGTGTTCACGATAGCGCTCCAGCAACCGTCGGCAGTGTCTGTCAGATATCTCAAGCCGGGTTGCTGCAAGACGTGTGGTAAGACGGCGGTCGATAACGTCCTGAAGGATCCTGAGTCGGTTTACATCGTTCATNGAGAAAAACTCCGTTCCGTATGCCGTCATGAGTCTCATCCTTTAAAATCAGCGATCGCTGAGGTGAGACTGTAGCGCGGACATGTCTATTTGGTCAGAGACGGACATCTCAATTTAGCTACTACAGTGTGAGTACATGTAATCTATCTTATTTTAAATATCACGAGTTAGAAGTTAGCATCATAACTCTACTTAGAGGCTATCTTGGTAGGTAATCAGCTTTGATTCAGTTTGCTGTTTTGGGCAGAGATTACTCTGTGATTTACATGTCATTTAGCGTCAAATACTACTGTTTAAGTGTCGACATTAATCACCTATTGAGATAGGCTCTTACACCTTTTATAACCACATGATAGATTCGGAATCATTAATTTTAGGGTTCAAAAAATGAACTTACTCTTCAAGACTAAGTCCCTTACTTCAACTAACTATCAAAAAAAAGTAAAATCCTCACTCCTGGACTTCACTTTTATTATTCTTTTTTTTGCAATAGCTTTCGCAGGCATTAGCAACTCAGTACCATTGCCAAACTATTTATATTTAGCAATACACTATATATGGATTGCCAGCCCTTTACCTTTAGCCTATATTTCACTTCGTTTAATAAAAATACCATCGTTAATTTCAGCCTACATTGTCTTTTTGGCATTAAAATTATTAGAATATATAAGCAACATCAAATTATCACTCACAGGTGAGGTATTATCCTGGAATGATTTATTCTCTCGCTCTAATATATCTATTGCAAATCACTATCTTACACCATGGCCGTTATTTTATCTTTTCCTCGCAATATCATTCTGTGTGGTTTTATTCTTTATCAACAGAACATTTTACACAACAAAGAAAAATAAGGCATTACTTGCCATTAGCTTTATAATAATATTACCATTCTCATTTTATACTCATTTCAGTTCTCTCTTTGGAGAAGACAGCGTTCTCTCCAGAAAAATGATATTATTAGCTAAAGAAATGAACGTGAATTACAAATCATGGAATTGGCCTGAAAATCTCCAGGATAATGGAATGGCAATGCATGTTGTGATGACAAGCTCACGGAAATCCGCACCTTTGGCTAACAAAAATGATAAAGAGGTTTATGATCTTGAAAAGCGAACTGGTAGTACAGAATTACCAAAACATAAAACTGTCATTTATGTACTCTGTGAGTCATGCTGGTATGACAATGCAAATTTCAAAGAACTTATCACCCCAATATTAAATGAAGGCTTTGTTACTTTTCGAGCGACTTCTCCCGTTTATGGCGGAGGTACTGCAAATGCTGAATTTGAAATGCTAACCGGTTTACCAAGTAATTCAAGATTTTTATCTGGCATAATTTATCAAGAATATGCATCACAGTTCAAATCTCATTCAGACACCATTGCAAGCGTTTTAAAAGAAAAAGGTTTTATCACTTATGCAGCACACAATTATTTAAAAGAATTTTGGCATAGAGATATTGCTTATAAAAAATTTGGCTTCGAACAGTTTGATGGTCTTTATGAAATGTCTAATATAAGTCTCCCTGACCAAATTGTTGCAACCAGAAAAAAATGGCAATGGCAACCTGATGATTACATTCTTTATAAGTCAGCAATTGAACATCTAAAAAAAGCCGACGGGAAAAATATTTTCATGAATTTAATTACCATGTCTACACATGGTCCGTATCCTCATGAGAATGACTCCGGGGAATATATATATACATACGAATTAAAACAAGCAGTTGATCGCTTCGTTGATTTCTACAAAGAAGTCCGTGAGATAGATCCTAATGCCGTTGTTGTTATTTATGGTGATCATAAGCCCGCCTTAAATAAATTCTTTATGAATAAGAATGTTCTCCCTACTAATCTTTTCAGCAAAACAGGCGATCACGACGACGATTTCGTATTTAAATGGGATATAAGCCCGACCGATTATGGAGATGTCCCTGTATTTGTAGCTGCAGGCAGCAATGCTAATTTAGAGCAACTCGCTATGGAAGCGAATAATCAACCTTATTTTTGTGTCTCATCTCTTATAGATAAATACTTAATTAACTCGGGACTACCAAGTTTCAGATACAATATTAAAAACCAATGTTCCAACACAACTCATTCATATGAAAGCAAAATCAATGCAATGCCATCATGGGTATATTCAATGGCATTATTCGAAGATAACAAGCAATGATATTGAAAGTTGGAATTAAAAGATATTTAACATATTAACTTTTAATAAACCACAAAAAACATCTATTTAGATAGCTATCCCAGAAGGAATTATCAGAATATCGTAACTGATAATTCCTGAAGGAGAAAATATGACAGACAACAAAATGGCAGATCAGCGATGAATACCGGAAAAAATGGCACCTCCTGGCCCTGAGCGCAAAGCCAACTATCCACTCGCACAGGGACGCGTTGATGAACGTGCTGCAATGGATGCTACCGGGATATGTTCTTCAAACTCTTCGCACTGGCGCTTCCAGGAACGGGGAGACGCCGGTGTCTTCGAGCGCTTCTGGCAGGATGGATTGCTGGCCTGTCTGCATGTATTCGCGATGTGCCAAGAGTGAGCCATAGCGATGCGTCTGTCCCTGATCTGTAGTGATACTGAAGCCATTCAATCTGTGTTTGATTGTCTGACCCGGGTTTGATAACTGAATCATTTGTATGCATGTCCTGAGAGGGTTACAGTAAGTAACTCTGTAAAGGGGCCTGGCGGCTTATCATTGGGATTCAGTAAGTTAGAATACTTTAAGAAGTGTTGTGGAGCGGGCGAAGGGAAATCACCCCCGCTCCAAAGATCTCGTAATCCCATGGATTTATTAGCAAAAACTTGACGCATTGTAGGAGGGTTTTGTAGGACAAACTACAACATTCCAAAGCAACTTTATGGGGGTGAAGTAAACGCCACTGCATTCAGATTTTGAAACCAGTTAAGCACCGGAAAAATTTGCTCGAAATAACCATTTAACTCAATGTTATTTATATAAATTAAGCCATTCAGATCCAAAGTGAAACGCCACCGTAACGCCTACGTAATGCACCTGTGTTTAAGTGTTTCATTCGTTCTTATAGATAAGATGGGCAGATAAAGTGCGGGATAGATAACCATCAACGAACACTGTTTATCCATACAGCATTAAAGTTTATAAACTTACACTTGCACTACTTTCTCAATTTGTCCCAACGCACCGCTGACACAATACCCCAATTGCCACTATGATTGGGCCTACGCCATTTTGCCGTCTCCATGCTGCGGAGATATTCGAGAGCTTCGGAAAACGTGCCAAAACGCTTCTGAGCCGCTTTATCACCTACGCTAAACGAACCATCACGGGTGCTCGCCAAACCGGGGTGAAAACAGGAACCATCGGCCGCGTATGGAACCAAGAGATCTAGGTCATTATTTTCAGATGATTTAGGCGCTAACAGTTGCCACGGCTCGACACTCAGAGCGTTAGCCAGCACCTCAATCGCATCCAGAGACGCATTAGAGCCACCACGTTCAATGCGGCTCATATAGCTACGAGCAAACCCACACCGATCAGCAAAGGCTTCCTGGCTCATTCCGGTCGCTATACGCAGCTCTTTTATTCGTTGTCCAAACAGTTTTCGCAGGGTCATTTTCATGCCCTGAATTTGCGCAGATGTCCACTAAAGAGCCACGCTCTTATCGTGACATTTCAAACCAAAGGTCTATGATGCGATAACTGACACCACTGGGGTGGATTTTGAGGGTAACAACATGTCTAAAATGCGGCTAAAAAAGCCCAGCTTGCCAGTCAAAACTTTGCTGGCCATTATAGTAATCGCAACTTCATCAGCTGCTTATGCAGCAGAGAGCATTGACCAGTTAGCTTCTCGCATAGGGATGGATAAGTTTCAGAATGCAATAAAAAAGGGTGATCGCAACGCTTTTAAAGCCCTGCCAGCTAAAGGTTACAAAGATGGTTTTACTGGCCTGCTCATCAAAACAAATACCTATGTTAATCCTGAATACAGCTTCGCGGATTGTGATACGGACACAGTGTTTGTATCCGTTAAGGAGCACAAGACAATTCCCGGCTGTCGAATTTCTTTAAAACTGGCGAGCAAAAATGCTGACGGCAGCTATCACGATAATGGCATCCGGGTTGAATATGGCATTGCCACAGGCTCCAAATCGTTCATTGCTAATAATTCGATTTGGGCTAAACATGCCATTTCAGGGGATAAAGTGCTGGAAAAAGAATTGACCCCTTCCAAAAGCGCAAAGCAAGCTGACAACGAAACTGTCTGCACAACGTGGGGAGGTATGGCCAAAAACATTGCGGTTGGTAGAGATCATCAAGACCCGCAATCTATGTTCGATAAGCAAATCGAGGGTTTAAGAAGCAACCCAGATGTTACCGAAGCGAATATTAAATTTGCCCATTTCATTGCCCACTCGGTTTATAACAGCCTGGCGCACAATACACCCGAAGAAGCCCAGGCGATAATCTATAATTTCTGCCGGAAAAACCTGTAATCAATCAGCTTCGTGGGGCAGAACTTTAGCAACAGTAGCTCTGGATACACCGTATTCACGTGCCAACGCACTGATAGTCGTCCCACTATTCCATTTGGTTAAAATCGCCCTGCGAGCTTCTGGGGCGATTTTAGAAGGTCTTCCCAACATCTTACCTTCTGCCTTTGCTCGGGATAATCCTGACTGCGTGCGTTCAATTAACAAGTCGCGCTCCATTTCCGCCACCGCCGCCAGCATCGACAAAAGAAGCTTACCGGCAGCGGAGGTTAGGTCGGTTGTGCCAAGTTGATGGACAATGACCTTGATATTCCGGTCGCTCAACGCCCTGACAGTCTGAAGAATATCTATAGAATCACGACCAAGGCGATCAAGCTTAGAAACCACCAGCGTTTCCCCATCCCGGATTTTGCCTAACAGCTCAGCGAAGGCCAGACGTTGCATAGCTGGAACTTTACCGCTAACAGTATCTGTAAACCAAAAGTCGAACGTCCATCCAGCTTGTTCAAGTTCCAGACGCTGATTTTCAGTATCCTGCTGGGCCGTCGAAACACGTCCATAGCCAAAAGTTGCCATCATTATCTCCTCATCCGGCCCCTGCCAGAAAACGGTGTCAACTTAGGATGGCCTGCCAGAAAAGCCAAGGCTAATTTTCCAACAGTGTGTAAGAGTGAGATTGGAGGGTGCCGGAAAACGGTCGTTTGTTGGCGCGTGTAAGCCTACATACCTACTACGATGATGTTAATTAGCTCATTGTCATCACTAGGTTTGCGATTCGTAAAGCGCAAAGTCATACCACCTCCATTCATTTCAATCACATCAGGGGTCGAGCCACCGATAAATTGCACATTCAGGGCCATAATAGGAAAAGCAATTGGGAAATGAACTGGCGTATCACGAAAGCGGTTTAAATCTGAAATCGTAATTTTAAGTTTTTGAATTAATATGCCATTCGAATATAAAGCGTATCCTATATCTCCCTCAGCGTTGAAATGAGAAGAGACAACTTGACGCGAAAGCGCTCGGTGATCCGTTGCGACTTTGTTCGGATTTTCAATCAGTTCTTTTTGCTCCTCCACCATATCAACTTTAAGCCCGAACCCCTCGAAAGACTTAAGCCGTTGAACAATCAACTTTCTAAACATAAGAACGACAATAAAAAAAACAACAGGCCAACTTATGGCGCTGATAAAAGTTAGTAAATCCATAGTGTTAAGCCTCATCAAAGCAAATATTTTTGATGGTTCAATCATACCTTACTCAAGGGATCTAAAACGGGAAAAAGTGATAACAGGTAGAAACTTACCTGAAGTGCTTTCAAAATATGAACGCACATCGCTGATATATATGACTTTTCTTGAAATCCAGCGTGTGCTATTGTGGTGATGAAACCTACTTCATGCGGTAAACCGGTCCGGGTAGGGTGGAGCTTCACCGCAGTTTTGCGGAAGACGTCAGGATGGGAACTCTGCGTAACGTTGATTGTGGTAGGTAGGGCGCGCAAGCGTTTGATGCAGCCAAGCAGAGGGTGAAAGTAGCTATCGGCGGATTCTTGAGTAGCTTCTTTTGCGCATAATGCATCTTTCAAGAAAGGTCGTCACACCACGAGGAAGACTTGTTCTTCAACTGGCAAAGGGAACCGAGCAAACCTACAGGCTATCTTCTCAGATGGCCTTAGGGTTGATATGTCCGGCTTCCCCCCCGAGGAAGGGTTTACATCTTAAAGAACAATTTATGTTTTAACATTTTTAACAATTACACTTCTCTGCTGTTTTGGTGTCTTAAAGCGTTCCCGTCAAAAGTAAACCTGCCGTTTTGCCTCACCTACGTAACAACCAAACACGAACCAGAAGTTGCTAACCTTCAACGTGTTCGCGGTGTCAATGCAGCCGGACAAGCTGGGAGCGGAAAAGTGGGTGTCTTAGGATTGGAAGCCCCCCTTTCAGGCATAGCGTCCGAAAATTTCCGTGACGGCGAGACAGTCCTTATAGAGGCAAACAGCCTCCAAAGTTAAGNGGCGCGGTAAAGCTAAAGCTCACCCAGATNTCTCATTGATTGCTCGATCTCCGCTACCCACTGCTCAGGGCAAGGATAAACCCGGCTTTCGGTGTTAATNATTGATTGCTCGAACTCCGCTACGCTTGTTTCATCTGGCTTCACCAGCCACTCGATGAGAGCGCCGCGAATTCTGCACCATGATTTCCACACCTCTTAATAAAAAACGCGCCACAGAGCTTCCTATGGCGTGAGCGAGAGATTACGGCTTGTGCTTGCGAACCCCATCTTTCATCGCCTTCAGTCCCACCTCAACATTAAACGGAGCTATCTCAGGCAAATTGTGTTTAAGCCCGGAAATTGCGTGGAATTGCTCCTCAACAGCTCTGTCTTTACGATAGGTTGTCATGGCAGTAGTGCTTCCTCGAACATGTCCGACAAGTTGGGCGATCATCCGTTCACTTAACTCCAGTCGGTCGAGGCTATTCACATAGTTATGGCGGAATGAGTGAAAAACCTTCTTCCCATTACGGTCTAATCCAAGCTTCTTGCCAAAATAAAGTTCATTGAACCATTTTGACGCATAACCACGATAACCTTTAATTTTATTGAAGGTTAACTCTGGAAAAACACGTTCCTGTCCATCAGCTTTCAAAGCTTTAACGTATTCAAGAAAGCCAAGCTCAATCAGCCTTGGATGAATGGGAACCTGTCTCAACGCATTGAGCGTTTTCAGCGATTTATCCGCTTCAGCTTCAGTGTCCATAACTTTATCCGGTGAATCTAAATTGAAGTCCAGATACGCAACACCATTTTCACTCATACGGATATCAGAAAGATAAAGTTGGCATAACTCATTCATTCGCCCACCGCTATATAACGCTAATAGGGGTAACCAATAGCGATAAGGTCGAAAGTCAATATGGCGCCCGAATTTGTTCGGCACACCCTCGCCAGTTTTAAACCAGTATGCAGAGAATATGAGTTCCAGTTCATCATCTTCGAACTGATAACGGTCATCCTGAGATCTTGCAGTTTTCTTACGCTTTGCCAGAACATTTTCCACTGGATTGGCAATTAAATAATTTTCTTTACAGGCCCACTTTAACATTGAACCTAATGAGGCCATATGACGCCCAATCGCATCTTTCGTCATGAGCGACTCACCGGCATCAAGTGCTTTTTCGATGAGTTGATCCAAATCTTCGGCAGCGTATCGGCGTTGCATTAAATACAAGTTACTGGGCATTCTTTGCATTCTGGAAACGTATTTTTTTACGACATTACGATCTAACTCAACAAGTGTTAAGTCTCCCATAACGTCGATAAAATGAGATATTCGCGACCGGATTTTTTCCTCACTGGCAAGTTTGAGATCCCCTGAGTTCTTATACGCAATAAACTCCTCCAACACTTCTGAAACCGTTTTTGACGCGTGTAGTGGATTGCAAAACGGGTTAGAGATGATCAAAGGAGGGGGCGGTGGTGGTGGCACAACAGCCGGAACAGGAGGTAATTCAGGCTCAGATTTCGCAAACGCTTTATCCCACATGCTACGCAGCTTTTCAGCCTGCACATTGTTGATAAATAAAGAACTTGAATCTATCGTAACCCCGGGCAAGTCCAGTAGCCAAAGAGCAAGGGGATTACCGTTGGTAGCCCTGAATGCAGTTATTTCCGTTGATAGCCCTTTAACCAATTTATTGAGGGCATGTAGCGGCATGTAAATCTGCATATAGCCGTTAACCATAGCCTCACTGCCATAATGAGCAATGTCGTTTAAAACAAAGCCATGCGTATCAGGGTCACGATCAATCGCAGTAAAGTCATCAACCAGGAAGCCCCGTTGGCTATCTACAAAAGCATACAGCGGAATATTGTCTGCCAAAAGATGTGGAACAACAGTATCAAGTCCCACATCAAATGATTCACAAAACAGAGCCAGGCTTATTTTGCCAGCCCCCGCCAACAACGGGGCGTTTCCCCGAATATTCTCTTTATCCACTTGTTTGAACTCTTCCAGAGACGCATACCACTTCTCCAGCAAACGCGCGGCGATCGCTCTGGCATTTGCAAGGTGGGTTGTGCGGGTAGATGCATGAATTTCACGCTGCCCTATCAGGGCGCGATAACGAACCGGAACGGTGATCCGCAAAACNTAGATNCCNCTNGNNCGTCGATANAGATTATCACGCTGCGCCATCGGCTGTATGACCNCTTTGTAGGAGGATCACGAGCGCCGTCACGTATGAATCAGAAAAAGGCTGAGGAATGAATACGTTAGGGGAATTCTGGAGCGGGCGAAGGGAATCGAACCCTCGTATAGAGCTTGGGAAGCTCTCGTTACTCCATCCCGACATTGTACATATGGCTGTACCTGATGGCGTGATTTTAGAGGATCAAAATCATGTCTATCAAGAACAATCAGTATCTTTTTCAAAGTCATTCGGGCGTATGGATCTTTCAGGTCTTTGTACCTGCGTACATGCGTCACCTGTTCGACAATAAACGAGCCTGGCGAAAATCCACAGGGACAAAGGACATACTTAAGGCTCGCCACTTCAGAAATCACATGTTGATTGAGTTCAACAATCTGAAAGCCTTACTGAACCCTGACCGCGAAGACATTCGCATTCAGAATGCGATCAGCACTCTCCATACCACAATAAAACAGGCAAAGAATGCGCCTGTAGCAGTATCTCCGATCCCAACGTTGGCAGTCATCCGTGATGAATACATGACGGTCTACAGTGAGCGCCGGGCATTCTCCACACTCAGCAAATCAGCCCGAGCGGTGGAAGTATTTCTCCAGAGTATTGGGAAGGTTGATATTGGTCTGAACAAGATCGGACGCAGAACGGTTACAGACTTCATCGAAGACCAACAGAAAAAGGCGGCACCGCAGACCGTGCAAAACTGGCTAACCTCTTTGGGAAGTCTGTACGAGTTCGCCAAACGCCGCTACGACGCGATCCCCGACAGTAACCCTTTTCACGGTCATAACCTCGAAGCACGTCGCACGATAGAGAGCTATCAGCCGTTTGAGCCTGAACAGTTGCAAACCCTAGTCAGAGAAGCCGATGACGTTCTACGCGATGTAATATTGATTGGGCTGTACTCAGGAATGCGACTTGATGAGATCGCCAGCATAAAGCGGGATGAGATTGTGATGATGGAGGGTGTAAGGTGTTTCTTCGTCAGCAAGTCTAAAACTGTCGCCGGAGTGCGATATGTTCCGATCCATTCGCTACTGATGGGGATTGTTGATAAGCATCTGGCACAGAACAGCGGTGAATATCTTCTGGCGCAGTCTAATAACATCATTCGGAAGGATGGCAAGCGGGGTCCGTGGTACAGCCAAAAGTTCACCCGGCTGCGTGATAGCGTTTTGCCAACAGCTACAGATCGGCAATGTTTCCACAGCTTACGGGGAATGTTCATCACCTGCTTAGACCGTGCTGGAGTCCCCGAACAACGGATCGGAGCCATTACCGGACACACAGAGCAAAAAGCGAAGACTGAAGCGTTCAGAACCTACAGCAAGGGCGCTGGGATGAAGGAGCTATCGGGATATGTGGAGTTGGTCAGCTATTCCGAATTCCCTGAGTTATAAAGTTTTCCCAAAACTAAACGATATCAATATTAAATCGCTGAACAGGTAAAAATTATGGTCATGAAAAAATGTCGTGAATGTGGGCAAGCAGTTTCCTCCAGTGCAAAAGTATGCCCCCATTGTGGAATTAAAGACCCGTATGCTTCACCAAAAGGTCTTTTTAAACTGCTTCTCTTGGTAGGTTTTATTGCTTTCGCTTGGCTAACCAATCAAGGCGGAAAATCGTCCGGTTCAAGTGAAAGCAGCTATCAAACAGTTGAAGACACTCAAGAGCTAAGGGATGAAGCCCAGTTAGTAATCCAGGCTAAGGGCTATAAATGCAAGAAGGTAAACAGAACTCATGCCGCTGCATTTGGTGGAGAATTGACCGTTTTTTGTGATGATGTCTATCAGTACAAGATTAAGGATAACGGCGGGAAGTACGCTGTTACAGCGGAATAACAGACACAAAAAAACCGCCTTTATGGGCGGTTTGTTGCTGAGGAAAAGAGTATATCAGCCTTTGGTTTTTCTGGGGTCATTGCCGTAACTATTCTTTTCACGGATCTGGTTATTATCAGCCCTGTGAATAGATACTTCAGCCCCGCTTTTTTTAGCGAACTCTCTTACTTGTTCAAACACTGCTTTCTGTGTGTTTCCCGTGACACTAGCGCGAGTTGCATCTTGGCGCTTGCCACGCCAAACACCATCAGCACCTTGATACACGTTGTAGTCTTTACCGCTCATAACAAGCTCCATTTAAAATAATGGTAGTTAGAGATAGACATCAGGTCCGGCGTATGCCTTTCCCATCTGTAATTTTATACAGCAAATAGTTTTACAGCAAGCAGAAAACACTTTATATAGACAATGCAAAGATATAAACCACAACATATAGAAACCAAGAATGCAAAAAGCCGGGATTAACCCGGCTCTTATGCTTTCAGTTTTCGCTGTCGCTGTTGCTCATAATGAGCTAATGCCGACTCCCAGCCATAATCATTCACCCGCTGTAAAAAAGTGCTACGAGGAACATTGAAGTATCTCGCAATGGCTGACAGGTTCAACCAATTATCGGAACGGTTATCCAGGCTCATTGCCAGAAGTGGCAGACCTTTAGAATTGAACAGTTTCATGTGCATGTGTAAATCTCCTTTCCTTTGCCTCGCCTAGCAGCAGGAGCAATGCGCTCCCGCAAACCGCTTTTATGCTGTTGGTAATAGCGTCATCTTACAGACCAGATCCGGCCTGAAGTTGTATGCCATGAGGCTGTATTCACTATATAAATTACGGTTTCGTAACTCGTCGAAAGCCCTGTATGCGTACCAGTCTTCAACATCCCCAGAAGCGGAGATTTCAAGATGGCGAGCACATGGACCAACGAAGCGGCCCATAGGCAAACTTTGCTCAACCGGAGCATTGCCAAAGACCGGAACAAGGAAAGCCTCGTTTGACTTGATACCGCTGAATGCTGAATCGCTGACTTCGATCAGACGCACAGAACCCAGCATAAACGAACTAAAGCCTGGCAGGACATCAGACGGGAACAGCACATCAGAACCAACCAGACCGTTTGAATAGACCAGGAGTTCGCGGATTTGTGGATGATATCTCACAGCACGGTAGGCATCAGATCCACACAGCAGAACCCAGCCACGCAGGTATTGAGTCAGACCACCCATCAGTGCTTTTGTGGCACTAACCTGATCGTCAATGTCGCGCATCGGATCATCACTAACCCCCTGATGAAGGTCAGCGGTTTGCTGGTTCAGTGAGAACTCTACAGACCAGTTTATTTCTGGTTGCTGAGTGCCGAATGCATCGACCTTGTTAAAAATCAGCGCCTGCCAGTAAGCATATTCGCGAGAGCGTTCGAATTTAGCACGCATCTGAAGAAACTTGTTGGCCTCAATCTCATCAAGAGACTGCTCCATAGTGCTGCCGGGTTTACGGTATTTAAGATCTGCCGAAGTCACACGGTCAGTCACACCAGACCAAGGCAATTCGTATAAATACGATCCGGCGGTAGGCTTCTCGATAGTCCCCCACTCCGAACTGAAACGCATCAACGGCGCATCCACACCAATAGATGCCTCTTGGATACGATCCATACTAACTTTGTGGGAATCTGCGATCTGACGGTCTGCAAATACATTAAGGTGAGTCAGCAGTAAATTGCTCTGTGGAACCTGAGTACGGAAGACCTTGCTGTAGTTAACATAATCAAATGATTTAATAGCCATTTTTGAAGTCCTTTTCTTGTTAGTTATTCTGCGATAACAACATCGTCAGAGGTCAGGCGAATGTTTCCGTTAGCGGTCAATGCTGCTAGTGCTGCATTTGTTGCTGAACCCATTACGGCGCGGATTGCTTCTGGGTACACATAAATCAGGCGGTCAGCCACGATGACAGGAACATCAGAACCTGCCTCAGCGTAGGAGAGGCACAGAAGCGCATCAGTCCCGGAGGTATAAAGCGTTCCGGTAGAGGTCACCACGGAACCTGGTTCCACAGCATGTGCGAGTGTCGCGAAAACAATCGTTCTGCGGTCAAAATTGGCCGTTGCAGAATTCTTCACCACGTTGTTATATGTTTTAGGATAATCATCCAGTTTCATAGTCTTGAAAATCTCCATTCAGGTTATCGCCAATGATGGCGTTATTATTTCTCTGGCAAATTTGCCATTGAGGGGCGAAAAGAAAGCCGCTATCAGCGACTTTCTTCACTTCATGTTCCATGCAGAAAAAGACCAAGGCGAGAATATCCCGCCTGGTGTAGGTCAGTAGTTTTCTGATGGAGAGATTAGGCCCGTTCACGGGTGAACCTACTGCACCGGAGGTGTTTGCCATAGGCAAAGGGCGTTGCCCCATAAACCTTTGGTTCATTGCCACGCAACCGGAGAGATTTGGAAAGCATGATCGGTGGGTCACGCTTAAAAAATGAAGGAGCACGACAGCGGGAGACCTCATATCTTCGTTGCCGCACTCAATGCCAGTTTGCATCATGGCTGATGACCGGAGGAGAGCCGGATTTAATGGCAAATCCAGACCAGAGGCCTAGACTTTGTACGCCCTAAGGCGAATCTTTCTTTTCTGGAGTACACCCAGCGGCTATGGCGTAGCCTTTCTGTGAGAGTGCAGGTCATTGGATGTACTTAAGAAAAGAGGCTCTGAACGGTGTCACAGAGCCTGCTTTATATTTCGTAAGGAGAAGGAATGACAACGGCTGTTGTACGCACATACAATTTAAATTATCACCCTATGTATATTATTTTATCACGCAATTATATCAATTTCAACAAATACTTGGCGTGTTTGACGGAAATATATTGACTTCATGTGAAATTTGTTATTGAGATAATGAAACCCCATCATGAGGGCATTTTATGATGTTTTATTGAGCAACGCCCAGAATGAGGTTGTTCTGCGCCTGTTCGTAGTCCCTCAGTTTTGTATCAATCAGACCGTTAATCGCACCATCATTAACATTCACCTCGAGAGGCGCAAGCTTGATCTCAGCCTGCCCGGTCACACTGACAGGGATCGGCTGTCGCTGCGTCATGCTGTCAATTGTCGGAACCGTAAACGTCGGTTGCTGGGGTGTCAGATAGTTCAGGCTAGGAACATTAAACGCTAGCGCTGGATCGTTATACGCCGTGCCTGAGCCGATATTGCTCGGAGCGGAACTATCCAGCCACGGGTAAATCTGCTTAAGCGTCTGACCGATGCTACGTGGATCAAAGCCGGTATTTTCCTTAATCCAATCAGCAGCACCATTTGCGGAGTCATCTACCACGCTCGTATAAACCGCATCCGGCAATGTCGCGCCTTTCTTGAGTTCTTCACCGACTCGACCAGCGAAGGAGAGAATGTTGGTGGTTAGCTCACCAAGGGCAACGCCGAGGGCATCGGAAATTGGGATCAGTCCAGTCATATTCTGACGTAGAGTGTCAGTATTGGCAGCGTACTGCCCTAGGCCTTCAACAAACGAGGCTGAGAAGTGATCCGCAAGGCTGGTTTGTACTCGGTTGTACTCAGCACCCAAAGCTGCCAGCTTATCAAGGTTGGCCTGCTGCGCATCAGATAGGGTCCATCCTTCAGAAGCGAGTTGATGCATACGCTGGATAAGTCCCTGCCCCTCATCATTGAACACTTCGAGGAAGACCGAACCATCATTCACAGCCTCAGCCAGGTGCCGGGTCTGGTTGTCCGTCCATTTGAAAGTTTTCTGCAACTGTTTGAGGTAAGTGATAAATTCTGGAAACGGCAGTTTTTGGAGTTCTCCGATAACCTTCTGTGCTACCTTCTGGTTGCCGTTGGTGGAGGTCAGCACGTTGTTGATGATATCTGCGAACTCGCCACCGCCGCTGAAATTCACCTGTCCAGTTTTCTTGTTACGTTTGAAAGAGCCGGTGTTCAACAATTCCCCGGCCTTTTCGGTTGTGTCCTTGTTGAGGTCAGCCAGCTTGTCAGCACTCAGTGAGTAACCAACACGGCTCATTGATAGATCCTGAAGTGCTGCAAACTCAAGGTTGCTGATTCCGTACTGCTGGAGTTTTTTCACATCGCGAGAACGCTCAAGGCTTCCCTGAAGGGTCTGACCAACACGAGAAACGCCCATACTACCTACTAAGGACGCACCACCAATAACACCAGCGGCAGCAAGACCTGCTCTCCCACCACGGCTTTCTGTGCGTACACGACCAGCACGAACGCCAGCGGCTTTCTGCTCACGGGTAATACGCTGTTGCAGGCGGGCCTGCTTGCGTAATTCTGTGGTGATACGAGCCATTTCGAAGCGGGTCTCTTCAACCGTATAGCGCTCTTCTTTCTGGGCTTTAAGTGCCTCTTTTGCTGCACTGATGGCTTTGTACCGGGTAGCAACGTCAGCGCCGTTCACGTTTGCCAGATTCAGAGCGCTACGGCGCAAACTGCTATAATAAGTCACCTCACGCTTAAGTCCTGCTTCTTTCTCACGCTGGCGCTTCTCCTCCAGAGCCATCGCCTTTTTGGTGGCTGCGATATCAGCAGCGACAGCGCCGTGACCACGGTTCATTGCTTCAGTCTGGCGAGAAACAAGACCGGGATCGTAATGTTGACCGCCCATGTTAGGGTTGTAGGTCATCGCACGGGAGCGACTCGCCTGTCTAACCTTTTCAGATATCGCCGCTAGTCTGGCAGATTGACGAGCTGCCTGCTCCTGCTGAGATAACTGGCGAGCCTGTAATGAGGTCATTTTATTGGCGTGGGCGATTGCGTCCCGCTCCATTTTGGCTTGTATCTGAGCTTGTTTCTGTTGCTGTTTTGACAATTGTTCAGCCTGGCGTAGCTTCGCTGTCTGGGCTTTCGCTGCGGCTAGTGCTGCTTTGCCTTCACTCTGAGCGGTCCGCTTCTGAGCCTTCTCAAGCGCTTTAGCTGGTTTCTCATGAGCAGCCTTAAGCGAAATTATCTTCTTTTTGGCTTTTTGATATGAGGCATCGTCTGTGATCCACGAGATTTCGTTTACTAAGCTACTGACGATCTTATTAGTACCACTGCCACTCATTCGACCTCCAGTTTACCGCCATTGATAACGTAACCCAGACGCTCAAGCGCGGCGCGTTGTTCAGGTGTTAGTGTAGAAACATCGGCCTTCATCATGAGGCTGACCGGACGCAAATTAGCGCTATAACCCTGGGCCTGGTGGCACAGAGCGATCCCTTTTTCCTTGATGGTTTTGCCACTTTTTGGGGCTGGCTCGCTGGCTGTTGCAGTCGAAGCGGTCAGATATCCCTCGATAGCATCAGCCANNACCTGATCGGCGCTTTTATTCAGATCTCCGCTCTCCGGTTCGGCAGCGGCCTGCATTGCNGCGAGAATATCGGCGCGGATGTCGTTTACGTTTTTCATTTTTTTGGTGTCTCCAAAGTAGGATCAGCCCATCACGGGCGCAGCGATACGCCAGCCAGACAACGGGCAGGTAAGAAAAGATTGCTTCAAAGTTCATTGGCTCCCGATGTGGGATTATTTGGATTTACGCTTAGTGCGCTTCTTCTTCACTGTCGGCAGCTTGCAAATATTGGCGAAAACGTCTGGGTAATACCCCAACATTTCAGCGTCGGTGATCCCTGCATTGTGAAGGTAATATCGAAGGCTGACGTATGACAGACCATCGCAACGCTTGCGGATCTGTTCCGGGTGCATCCTATTCACCCACATTTCGCGGACAAATTCTGTCCGGGCTGTTGATGTCATCATCGCCCAGGTCACCGCTTGTTTTTGACGTACGAGCCGCCAGACTTCAGCGAACGGAAGATCTAGTGTATTAGCGACAATTTGCGGTGAAAACCCACGATTCAATAGCAAACGAGCTTTGCGTTGAGTTTCCAGGTCGGAAGGTTGAGACCGGGATTTGTATGTCGGGTTCTCCAGGATGGAGAACAGGCGAGAAAGCTGGTTTTCTTCTTCGGCGCTTAGGCCGTTGGCAACATCACACAATTATTCCTCCAATTGCTAAAACGGTTCGTTATCATTAAATTCAAACTGCTCATCCTCTTGCTGCTGCGGGGCATTAGTAGCCTGCTTTGCTGCGGCTGCTCTTTGCGCCTGTTGCTGTTTGTAACGGGCATCAGCACCGGAAAGATCATCATTAGCGGCTGACCTAGTACCTTTGTATCCATCGCTCTGGATTTTTTTGATATGGCTCTTTATCAGATCCGCTATCGCACCAGGTTTTGTTATCCCCCGCATCGCACCATAGGCCATAAATCCTTCATCGTCGTAACCTTCTGCCCAGTTGTTGAGGGTATCGATATCAGCCATCTGGGGCTGGTCTGGGCTTTTGACTGTTGGGAATTGGATAACATTTCCACCATTCACCGCATCATCACCACCGGATAGATCAGCATCGACAGGAACACCCACAGGAGGTACGCCGTCTCGCTTTCCAGCACCGCCCTGATCAGATTCGTCATCGCCTTTTTTCTCCTCGTTTGTCGGCTTCTGATTTTTAGACTTAAAATTCTTGTTGGCCCGTTCGTGGTCCCAAGCTGGAACGCCTTTCCATTCCTTATGGATAACCTGAAGATTGTCAGCAACATCATTGAAAAAATGGACGGTGTAAGACTCACTATTTCCCTTCCATCCAGCAGTCTCGACAATTCCGAGCTTCTTCAAAGCTGCCAGAACTTTACTCAGGGTGTCGCGTGAAATAGCCACCGCAGCCGCGATTTGTCGCTGGTCTGTGTAAAATTGCTGCTTATAACTTGAGAATCCTATGAACTGATTTTTCATATAGATGTAGACGAGCTTCATTACTGGCGTTATTTCTACAACCTCGCCAGTGCTGCGAATCACAATCTGGCTGGCACACATGAAACGCATCTCAGCAACGGCGTAAGCCTCATTTGGTGTGCGTTGAACTTCAGTTTCTACTATCTCGGTTGTCATTGTTTCTCCCTGTTGGGTGCGGTTGCTGTTCGGTGTATGCGTGTTCGTTGCGTTGTTGAACGTGTTTCGCCAGGTTCTGGCATATGTTGCGGATCAACTGAGGAACTCGAATCCCCAATCGGTCAGATTCTTCACGTAAAATTGCGTATGTTTCATCATCAAGTGAAAGTTTCATACATCATCTCTCCTGTGCGTTAGATATGCGGGTGCGCCCCTGCGATCATGGATTTGACCAGGGGTAAAAGCCGTGTTTGCGGCGATTTCGTTTGGTTGTGGTACTTCAGTTACAGTTACGGAGTGGTTAAGTCTGGAACGGGTTTTCCGGTAATGCCTTCGAGTTCACCGCCAGACTCAATCATCTTAAGTAGGAGGACCTGCTCAGTCATGAGACCGATGCCATGAGAGGCGTAATAGACACGCCATGCAGAAAGCACTGGTTCAATGATTTCCATAACATCACGGCCTTTTGCCAACTCTGCTGAGAACGGTTTAAGAATATCCTGGATGATTTTTGCATTCTTAGCCTGCTGGCGCAGACCTTTGATGATATTCATGGCTTCACGAGTTGCAGGGTATAGTTTGTCTGCTTTCTTGGAGCCGCCAACGCGGGTTCTGAAACTGCGAAGATTTACTAAAGAAGTGATTTTGTTGTCGATTGCAGAAACAATCTCTGAGGCGGTAGCGTTCGNAAANTNGAACAGGACTGGTTTTGTCATCTAATCTCCTATGTTGTTTTAATGTTTCCTTTTCTNAAGGTATGAATATATTATGTCATAAATCACACTTTTTGTCAAGTTTTTTGTTGCATCATAGNNAAAAGTGTGCTAGCAACCNTTTGGGCTGGGCCGCATAATNCCATAAAGCAACATANAATGTCATTAGCAATTCGTGCTNAATNTNATTATATGTATTGCATTCTTATTTAAGGTGGTAAATAATTTAGGGTTACACAAATCTCCTATGATGCGTTCTAAGCGATTCCAAGCCGTAGGCAGTACCTATGGGTTACCTCTACCATTTAAACGCCGTAGAGAGGCTGTGAGGGCGTCATCTAGCCAACCCACGCCGCCCCGGAGTAGATCGGGTAAACAAGTTTGCCCCTGTCGCCAATCGGCTCCATTCACATTGGACNACCGCGCGTGTTTCACGCTTGCTTTTCCACACAGTGAGAGCGGTAGCTCTCTGGCGTAGCCTTTGGATAACCCGACACACAGAACAGCAACCGGAGGTTGTTGTGATGGGCTATGGAGGGTTAGAAGGTCACGAGATGACGGGTCTGTTCACGTCATCGAAGAGAGCTTCTTACCACACAGATATCTGAAGTGGCATAGCCATTCAGAGCGGAGCGATACAGGTATCACTCTCTTTAACACCACAACCAAGAATGACCAACCGTCATTCCTAAAAGTTATAAAGATCATGGTTTTTATATGATACGTAGTATCATGTTATAAAGATCATGGTTTTTATAATGATCTTATTTGGTTTGCTCTTATTTATATAATGCTCTTATTAGTGTCTGATTTTCAGACATGGTTTATGTCGGAATTTCTGACACGGTTTATGTCTGATTTTCAGACATGGTTAGTTAAGATTCTTTACTAACACCCTCCCCTCTGACAGAAGACACCTTGTGATCCGGTCACGAAGTGATGAACGATAACGTTTACGGTGCGAAGCACTTTGCTATAAGCAAACACCTCTGGTGCTTAACGCTCACCGCTATGCGGCCTTGCCGTTATCTTTTTTTATAAAGATCATGTTTTAGGTTTTTTATCTTTATTATCTAGTTCTTTATTATATCGTAGGTCGTTTTTGTCACCCCTCCCCCTACGTTTTTGGCAGGGGTTGGTTACTTCTCAATCACCTCATCCTTTGGGATGTGCGCCTCGCCAAGCTGTAAATAAACCGCTGAAAATTCNAATTTAATCGCTGGTATATCGCCGTAAATGCGTCGTGATGTCACTGTCTCACCTGTGGGATGTGGTAACCGTTATGGTGTGGTGTACACAACAAACCCGCGCCAGTGCTGGATGCGTTAAATCTGTCAACCAAATGTGTGTCAAACCAGTTTACGCCCCTCCTCATTTCAAGCCGCAAAAATTAATTTTCTTCGAAAAAACAATTGAAAACCCTCCATTCCTGGGCCTGTGAGAGCCTCTCAGCGGGGCGCTGTGATATGGGTGAGTCAGTTTCACGATTGTGTGGAGATAACGCCGCTACGGGCTTCTGGTATCGCCTATGGCGATTAGCAACAAGGTTGCTAACCCGACAACGGGTAATGGTGAAGCATACGGGCTATTGGTGGAGGTACTCACGATGGTGTGGGAAATGGTACGAAACAGTGGCGGCCTGCCTCGGTGAATATCTCCAGGTGATGGCTGGTTGTATGGCCTACTGGCAGGTATAAGAACTCACCTCTAACTTACACAATGNNNANGTGTAATTTAGNAAGNNATTGATTCTTNTGNGTNGTGTTGTGGATGAACATCTAAGGGGTTGTCTTATGCAGAATTTATGCAGAATCAGGCAAGGATTATTCACTGGCAGAGCCAGCATGTGTGGTGTGCAAAGGACTACCCTTCGATATTTTAAAATTATGTTTCATTTTTATTGAACCATCGTGGAGGGGGGTTCAGCACATCAGCCCATGCGCTGGGAGTCCGTAACCGGATGAAGCCACGCTTCACAGCCAAAGGCTGCTAGGGATATTTTCCGACTCTGGAACCTGAAGAGTAACCCCAACTTTCGTTTCCCACCGCGCGGGAGTGAGTTAAATGACATATAAAAAACCCTTTACAATGATCATATTATGATCAATATTTGCTTTGTAACTTACTTAATGAGACAGCAATAGGGGATTTTATGAAGAAGGTCGAACCAGTCAGAGACAAAGAGAAGATCGCAGAGGTTGAAAGACTGCTGCGCCAGAATAACAGCAGCGCTATCTACGGTGATTTGTGGGTGTTCCTGAATCAGACAGCGGCGCGGATTGGTGACGCTCTTAAGTTGCGGTATGCCGACTTTAACCATATCGAAGGGAACGTGTTGAACCTGAAGGAACAGAAGACCGGGAAGACACGCTCAATTATGTTGACACCAAAAGCACTTGAATTGGTGGCACAGCGCCGTGCTGATAATCCAGGTCAGGAATACCTGTTCGAAGTGGACAGCAACCGGGCCAAAGGAAAACCGATCAGCCGGGTAACGGTCTCAGCCAAATTCAAAGAGGCCGGGGATATGCTCAATCTTCACATCGCGGCGCACAGCCCACGCAAGAACCTTGGTTATCACGCTATAAAACGTGGGGTAAGTCTGCCGACGCTCACGAAGCTGTACGGGCATTCATCGCAGGCGGTCACGCTGGCGTATTGTGGGATCATGGAAAAGGATGTTGAAGACGTATTCCAGGCAATCGATTATTAACGACCGTTTACGGCTTTGCTTCGCAAATCGCAAGGCGACTATTGAGAGTGCAACTATGAAGAAAGTTTTACTTTATGCGCTGATGCTGCTGCCGTTGGCGGCTCAAGCAGGCAAGATAACCATGAGCAACCCCGACGAACAAGAGTTAAAGGGCGGAAAGAAGCTTTGCACTTACGAAAACAGCATTTATCTGTTCACCTACGTAACTAAGGGGAAATGTCCCTATACGAAAACCTTCATTACAGAGGATTCGGAAGAGTGAAAAAGGAAGAAGAGCTAATCACCAGCTTTATGTGGTGTGGGGCTACGGTGTGCGTTTATACGCAAGTGGTGAAATTTGCAGGGACGATAATACAGCGTCATCTGTTACCGACGAACCTAAGAAGAGCAGTTGATCAACAAGTCGCAGGGGCAGCCAACCACCAAGAAGCCCGCCCCTGCCGTATTCAACATTCCCAACGGAGAGAAGGAAATGCAGAACAAAGGCATTATGGCGTTAGCGCTCGCGCTACGCAACGTAGAGCAAGGTCAAGCGGTTAAAGTGCCAACAATGACGGTAAGCCAGTTTCGTTTACTTATGATGTGGCTACGGGCTTTGAGAGGATAATCAGATAGGGCTTTAACCCTCTCAATTCATAACAACCTATCATACTTAAGACTTTGATTTTTTCTGCGCTAGAACCCAATTCATGTAGTCCGAAACTTCTTTAAAACCATAGCCGCTGACACTACCTTCTTTGTTACTTTGGTAAGGCCATTCCTGCCACTGGGTATTAACAGTTTTACCTGATAACAAAGCAGATATCAGATCCTTACCATCATTCAGAGCAAAATATCCATCGCCAGGCCCCTGCATTACGCTGCCATTCTCGACCCTTGCATATATAGCTGAACCTGGATAGTTGTTACTACCAAGGGATACTCTCTTACTTCCATTATCAAAATAACTGACGGTCAGATCGTATTTTGTAGCGGAGCACGTAACTTTGTCAGTCATGTTGTCTCTGTCACACCGTAAAGACCAGTTAGAATCACTGTTATCTTTAATTAAATCTAAGGTGTTTTCAGGCTCCCCTTGAAAAGTACCTGACCCATCAGATAGCCAGAATCTATATCGAACATTTCCTACCTTACCCTCTTCGCTCATGGATATTTCATATTTCCCAGACTTTCCCATCTGTTTCTCTTTAACCAACTTTCCTTGGTCGTAAAACCTCAAATCAGGGTTTAACTGAACTGGTGCAGATATACAGTTAGCTGAGAACAGTAAAAGCAGAGCAACATAAGATTTCATGTAAAACGTCCTTCATCTATTATTATCTATGAATCAGCATTGCTGAGGGTGGAATCACATCCATTTTGGTTAAATTTACAGTATAAAAGGGGCTTTTAGCTACATATTGGTTCTATACAAGCGCGACTTTTCATCCTTCTCTTCGTCCTTATTTACTCGCATAGAATCAATAAAAGTTCCTTTTGATCCTGTCTCTTCCCGATAGCCATGCTCACCCTTGAGTTAATAGGATTAATCTCAGGGTATCCAGGATGCAGAAAATGCGCAACTAACTGATTTCAGGCAATAGAAGCCATAAAGCCCCGTTAGTGGTACAAGCAACAAGCGGAGCGTAGCGACTTCATCAGGCCAACCTAGTTGGTTTCGCTTTGCGAAAGTCACCAGTGACCAAATCAGATTGTCAGAAGGATCACACCTTATCAGGGTGCTCGTGTACCTTTCGGAGCGTGAGCGAAGCGCTGGCAGAGCCGGATCTGTAGCTACCGGGGCATTACCACTATTCACCTGTTTACGTGGCTTATAGGGCCACACATCGGGCTTAAATGCGTGTGATCAATCTGTTCGGGAGTTATGCCAGGTATGCGGCTTTTTGTTCGTTGTTGTACTGTCGCGGTAAGAACTTGGAACCACCGCCAGCGTGATGATATGCTCCCTTGTACCACAGACCAATCACGCGACAGGTGCGGGCGTAGAACAATGGGTAGTTTAAGTTGTACCTGCTAAAGCGGGGCAACGTAACTAACTGATAAATCATAACTTGTTGATTTATCAGGAGATTGGAGCGGGCGAAGGGAATCGAACCCTCGTATAGAGCTTGGGAAGCTCTCGTTCTACCATTGAACTACGCCCGCTTTGAGGTGCGTAAAGCATTATAGACCTTACGCGTCTTCAGACAAGCCTCTGCATAACTAAGTGGCGATTAAATAATCACTTAGCACTTCGGTTTACTGCCGGGCGCAGGAAGATAACGCTGTGGATCGATGGCCGTCGCCTTATAGCGAATCTGGAAGTGCAGCTTCACCGAGTCT
>JGI20225J20221_1001132_pt2 | contig 31590 bp, 20 predicted proteins | sample BioMet4_FD_20221 | JGI IMG/M metagenome (IMG submission 20221)
CCGATACAGGCTCCGCGGCTGGCTCCGCTGAACCGTCCGTCGGTCAGCAGTGCTACCTTCAGACCCATTCCGGTAATGACGGCTGTCGGGTTCAGCATTTCCCGCATCCCCGGACCGCCTTTAGGTCCTTCATACCGGATCACTACCACGTCGCCCTCGTGGATCTGTCCGTCCATGATCGCCGTTATCGCGGCTTCTTCCGAATTGAAGCATTTGGCACTCCCGGTATAGACCAGCAGATCTGCATCTACGGCACTTTCCTTGATTACTGCCCCATCGGGTGCCAGGTTCCCGCTCAGGATCGCGATCCCGCCTTTATGCATATACGCCGTTTCCACCGTATGGATCACCTCCGGCCGCTCGATCACGGCGTGCGCGATCCGTTCCCCGATGCTCCCCGTGACTGTCCGGGCTTCCGTATGGATGATCCCCAGCTTAGTCAGTTCCTTCATGACCGCACAGATCCCGCCTGCTTCTCCCAGATCCTGCATATGGTAGCTGCCGCCCGGGCTCATCTTGCAGATATACGCGGCTTTTTTGCTGATTTCATCGAACTTCTGCAGCGGCAGTTCGATTCCTGCTTCATGGGCGATGGCCGGCAGATGCAGCACNGTATTCGTCGACCCGCCGATCGCCATGTCTACAGCAATGGCATTTTCGAAGGATTCCTGCGTCATGATATCCCGCGGCTTGATGTCCCGTNTCACCAGATCCAGGATGACTGCGCCGGCCTTCTTGGCCAGGATCCGCCGCGCTCCGAAATAGGCGGCCGGGATCGTCCCGTTCCCCGGCAGTCCCATCCCCAATACTTCCGTCATGCAGTTCATCGTATTGGCCGTGAACAGGCCGGCACAGGACCCGCACCCGGGGCAGGCCTTATTTTCCATATCCGCCATTTCCGCTTCCGTGATCTGTCCCGATTCCAGCTTCCCCGCGGCTTCAAACATCGTGCTGACACTGATATCCTTGCCTTTATAGCGTCCCGCCTGCATCGGCCCGCCGCTGACTACCACTGCCGGGATATTTACCCGCCCTGCCGCCATCAGCATACCGGGCACGATCTTGTCACAGTTCGGGATCATGACCAATCCGTCGAAGGCGTGGCCGTTGGCCATGGCTTCGATAGAATCGCAGATCAGTTCCCGGCTGGCCAGCGGATACTTCATGCCGTCATGGCCCATGGCGATCCCATCACAGATCCCGATCGCCGGAAACTCGATCGGCGTCCCGCCGGCTGCNGCAACCCCAAGCTTTACCGCCTGGGCGATTTCCCGCAGATGCATATGCCCCGGAATAATTTCATTGAATGCATTGACGATCCCGATCAACGGTTTTTCCAAGTCTTCGTCCGAATACCCCATGGCATGGAACAACGTCCGATGGGCTGTCCGGGTACTTCCTTTTTTTACTATATCACTCCGCATATCGATTTCCTCCGTTATATACACTTGAATACTAGAAAAGCGCGCGCATGTTGAACATTGCAAGCTCATTGTTCAACATCTATACTTGCATTATAAAAAAGCAATTGTAGAATGTCAATCAGTTGTTGAACAATATGAGCAAAAAATATAAGGCATTACCAAAAGAGTCTTGATAATGCCTTTTTATTATTGAATTTCCATAGAACGTATCGCATGAAGTATATGTATCCGCATAGCATCTCTTGCTCCCTCCGCATTTCGCTGGCTCAAGAAATCCGTTACCATAAAATGATCCGCAACTGTTTCTTCCGCTACACGACCATGAATATGGGAAAGAACAACCCCTTTCAAAATCGCTTCATGTAATATAGGAATCATATTATTCATGAATTTATTGTGTGTCGCCTGCGCAATAGCTGTATGAAACGCATGTTCTTCTTTAGTGCGGTCCTCATGTTTATAAATTTTTTCTTCAATGACTTTTCCTAATTTAACAATTCTTGAAATTTCCGCATCCGTACCTCTCTTTGCTGCTAAATAGGCTGCCGATGGCTCTAGGATCAATCGAATTTCATAAAGATCTTTTATATCTATTTTAGCAAATGAAACCGGATCTAATTCCGCATTCATTTTTCCTTTCAACGCAACCGCAGTAACAAATGTCCCTTTTCCCCTATGAATTTCTAAAATACCATACGTATTTAAAATACGTATCGCTTCACGCAGCGTATTGCGGCTAACGTTTAATTCCTTGGAAAAATCGTTCTCATTGGGCAGTTTATCTCCCACTTTAAATCGCTTTTGTATCGTAATCATTGCCATAATATCATCGGCAATGCTCTGCGCCAGTATTCTATTATCAGGCATCATAATCCCCCTGCTGCATATTTATATAATACATACTCCGTATCAGTTTCATGTCAAGTATAGCATAGAATACACACGGGGGCCAATGCAAGAACGAACCTGGACATCACGTTATCTAGAGAAACAGAATCAGCGCTGCTTATCAATGCGTAAACAGCGCTGATCCGTAACTATTTTTTGCAACTTTGCAAAAAACAAATTTATTTTTTTGTCGAATTAAAGCGATTCATGCCTTTACTTATTCCTAGCTCTAAACATCCTTCTACAGCCGCAGCCGCCGCTTTTATTCCCCTTTGATACGGCTCTTGCAGTTCTATAGGAAACGGAGTCAAAACGTGATCAATCACATCATGATGCGGAAGCGGTCTGCCAATACCTACTCGGAAGCGAATAAAATCCCGCACGCCATTGGCAAAAAGGCTCTTAATTCCATTATGCCCGCCATCACTGCCAGTGGTACGAATACGTAATTTTCCCACAGGTAAATCCATATCATCATAAATAACATAGACATCTGTTTCCGCCAATTTATACCAGCGCATAAGAGCTCCCACCGCATCTCCGCTATTATTCATATACGTCTGCGGTTTAACAAGCAGTATTTTTCTTCCATCTATCGGCACCGATGCAACCGCTGCATTCATTTTGCTTTGCCACACAGTAACATGCCATTGAGCCGCTAATTCATCTACAACGCGAAAACCCGTATTATGTTTTGATTTTTCGTATTCATGTCCGGGATTTCCCAGACCTACTATCATATTCAATGCTATATACCGCCTATACTATTTATCAAAAAGGCGGCTCACAGAAACATCATGAAAAATACGCATAATGGCTTCTCCAAGAAGAGGTGCAACTGAAAGAACCGTAATTTTGTCAATATTTTTTTCTTCTGCCAAAGGAATGGTATTGGTAATGATCAATTCCGTAATAGGAGATTTACTAATACGCTCAATAGCCGGATCTGTTAATACAGCATGAGCACAACAAGCATATACTTTATTTGCACCCATGCGCTTCAATGCATTGGCCCCTTCACATAAGGATCCTGCTGTATCAACAATATCATCAACAATAATGCAGGTCTTACCTTCTACACTACCAATAATATTCATCACTTCTGCTACACCCGGACGGGGACGGCGCTTTTCTATAATAGCAATCGGAGCACCTACACGGTCTGCTAAGTCTCTGGCACGTGTCACGCCGCCAAGATCGGGAGATACAACAACAATATCACCCATATCACTTTCTGATTTTTTCTGATTAATATATTTTGCAATAATAGATGCCGAAGCCAAATGATCAACAGGAACATTGAAAAATCCTTGAATCTGACCGGCATGAAGATCCATCGTAACCATACGAGTGACACCAGCGGTGCTCATCAAATCTGCTACCAACTTGGATGTTATAGGTTCACGACCACGAGTTTTGCGATCCTGACGTGCATAACCATAATAGGGAACAACTGCCGTAATATGTCTTGCTGAGGCACGCTTTAACGCATCCACCATAATCAGCAATTCCATAATATTATCATTTACAGGTTCACTCGTCGGCTGGACAATAAACACATCTTTACCGCGAACGCTTTCATCGATCATGACCTGAATTTCACCATTATTGAATTTACCAACAAACGCTTTTCCTAATTCTAAACCCAAATAATCAGCGATTTCCTTGGCCAATGCCGGATTGGCATTTCCTGTAAAAATTTTCAGCTTTTTCCCATCTTCATATGACATGATAGATCCTCCTCAAATTAGTTGTCTTCTATATGTATTCTATCATTTATTGTTTCATACGTACATAATAGTATTTCTATTTTTTATATGTATCGTCTTTCACCCATTGTTCTATATTGCGCTGTCTAGCCCGTCCTACCGCTAACGCTCTGGCCGGAACATCTTTTGTAATAGTAGATCCAGCTCCTACATAAGCGTACTCTCCGATGTCGACCGGCGCTATAAGATTACTGTTGCATCCCACAAATGCATGATCGGAAATCGTTGTACGATGTTTAATTTTACCATCATAATTTACAGTTATCGTACCACATCCGATATTAACACCACTGCCTACATCACTATCTCCTATATAACTCAAGTGTGGCAGTTTTGTCCCATCTCCTATAACAGAATTTTTAACTTCCATATAGTTACCAACTTTCACCTGATTGCCAATAACAGTATTAGGCCGGAAATGAACAAAAGGCCCCACTTCACAGCCGTTCTTAATCTGACAATCATGGGCATAGGTAAACTGCAGATGATCTTCATTTCCCATCTGCACATTAGTTAAACGAACATATGGACCTATCTGGCACCCTTCACCGATCACCGTATTTCCTTCCAATATAGTTCCCGGATAGAGTACTGTATCCCGGCCAACAAAAACAGACATGTCAACGTACGTATTCCCCGGGTCAATAACAGTAACCCCATCGGTCATAATTTGCTCCAGTTTTCGCTGCCGCATAACACTCTCAGCTTCCGCCATCTGCATCCGAGAGTTAACTCCCAATGTTTCCTTATAATTTGACGAAGCAAATGCACTAACGGTCTTGCCTTCGGCAACAAGCATTCCGATAATATCAGTCAAGTAGTACTCTCCCTGAGCATTTTTATTCGTTACGCGGTGCAGCATATCCCACAGAAGCGGCATATCAAAGCAATAAATGCCGGCATTAACCTCCGATACTGCCAATTCTGCCGGTGATCCATCCTTTTGTTCTACTATTTTCACAACCTGTCCGCTCTGATCGCGAATAACTCTGCCATAGCCCGTGGGATCCGGCATAATTGCGGTTAGGACCGTAGCTGCCGCATGTGTTTGTTCATGACAAGCCATGAGAGATGCAAATGTTTCCGACGTAACCAACGGAGTATCACCGCAAGTAACCAACAGTGTTCCCTGTTCCTCTTTCAATAGTGCTTCCGCCTGAAGAACCGCATGTCCCGTTCCTAACTGTTCTTTCTGCATAACAGTTTCCGCTGTATCTCCTAGATATTCCTGTACAGCCTCGCCGCCAAAACCAACGACGACAATTTGCCTTATTGTCCCCGCGTTCTGTACTGTACGGCGCACCTGTTCTACCATAGGCAGTCCACCCACCTTGTGCAAAACTTTTGGCAGCTTGGATTTCATTCGTGTTCCCTTTCCGGCCGCCAATATAAGTGCAATGGTTTCTTTCATTCCAAATCCTCCCCAGAAATCAAAACTACAACAATTTCTTTATCAGGATACCACAAAACCGACTTAAAATATATACTTTTTTTAAGCTGTCTGCAGAATTACCCCAACTATCTTATGATTTAACACTTTACAACCTGTTCATATATACAATATTATTTATTACTGCCGATACAATTTTTCACCTCAGCACATATAAAAGGAGAGGCTGCAGCCTCTCCTTTTATATGTGCTCTTATCCCAAGATGTGAACTACTACATCTCTTCTGCCAAAATTCATTGCTTCCGAATTGGAATTCATTCCCAAATCAATGCGCGTACCAGTAATATCACCGCCTGTATCATCTGCTACCGCATATCCATACCCTTCAATATATAACTTTGTGCCTAAAGGAATAACGCTGGGATCCACAGAAACAAGTCCATGTATCAATGCATGTCCGCCTGCGGTATACCCGCTATTCCCAGGATCATGTGCCGAATAGGCAGTTGCCTGCATGACAATTTCCTGTCCACCCGCACTAGTATTAGAAGACAACGAAGCACTATTTCCCAAAGCATACAGAGCACGTTCCGTCCGAACATCGAGAATCCCCGTTGCAGCTAGTCCTAAACTAGACTGAAAAGTACTAACAGCATTTGCCGTACCACCGCCATAGATACCATCGATTGTACCTACACTATACCCATTATTGGATAAACGCGTCTGAATATCCCGAACCGCATCACCAGAATCGCCGCAACGAAAAACAACAGACGTCGCTGAAGTGTCGGCTTGTACCAATGCAGCCAGTGTTTGATTTCCAACAATACCGTCCACAGTTAAGCCATGATCGGACTGAAACTGCTGAACAGCGGCTCGCGTACCACTGCCAAACACTCCATCCGCACCATTACTTAAGTACCCTGCATCTATCAACATATATTGCATATATTGAACTTCCGGGCTATTCATTCCTTGTTCAAGTTTCGCAAATGAGACAGAGGATATCGACAAAACAAACAACATCATCAATATCGTTATCATACGTTTCTTCAAATTACCACCTCTTTGAAAAATGACGCTTTAACAACAAGCAATTACATTTTAACAAAATTTCAGCAATAAGTCAAAAAAATGTATTTTTATTCATTATTTTATTCATTTTTATTCTTCGTTCTTTCATGCTGTTTTCATCATCATCCAGACTATATCTATGTTTTATAAGTTGATTTTAGTACCTGGTACTAATTTTTATAATTATTATACATTTGCTGTTCCACCATATTTCTAACGTTTTCTGCCGCACCTATATGGTCCGTCAACAGATAAATATAATCTCCCGCTCGCAGATGCACCTCCTGATCCGGTAATATCTGCTTATCTCCGCGCTTGATATCTACTAATACCGTATGCACGGGCCATGAAATGCTGCCCACACTTTTACCATCAACAGAACTGCCGCTTTCGACTGTCAATTCTACAACATTACGCCGCTCATTATCAGGTATATTAGTTTTTTTAAATTCCGGCAGCCGATACAGCAAGGAATCATAGATAGGTTCGCCTTTACAAAGTCTTGCTGAGACTAATGCTACCATAGAAGCAATACATAATACCAATAAATGGTCATAGGAACTGGTCATTTCCATAATAAGAATAGTTCCGGTAACAGGTGCCTGCACAGAAGCCGCAAAAAAAGCAGCCATGGAGATAACGATAATATCCGATAAATATATCGCTGGAATAAGGTTTAATTCTATAAAAACAATACCTAAGACACCACCGGTAAGTGCTCCGATAACCAACATAGGTAAAAAAAATCCGCCAGGCACACCGCATCCATAACTAATTAACGTAAACAAAAATTTTCCCACAAGCAGCAGTCCGAATAAAGATATGGACAAGGGCATTTCTGATAAATGATTGATTAATTCATTTCCACCGCCCAGTACCTGCGGCAGGCAGTACCCAAGCACACCTGTCGTAACAAGGGCAAACGCAATCTTAATATACGGATGAAAAAATACGGGAAGCTCATAAAAAGAACGTACACCCAACAACCCTTTGTTAAATATATTCCCTGCCATGCCATTAATGATGGATAGTACAACAATCAGCCATAGATAATTCATGGGAAACGGCGGCAAACTGCCAAAATGAAAAATAGAGGCCGAACCAAAAGCGATACGGGACACAATGGTCGCCATAAGAGCTGCCATCATAGCCGGTACCAATACTACTCCGGAAAAATTCCGATGCAATTCCTCCAAAGCAAACATAACTCCCGCTAACGGGGCATTAAAGGCTGCCGCCAAGCCGGCACTGGCTCCGGCAGTAATAAGATAACGTTCCTCCATTCGCAGACGTCCCAGCAAGCGGCTTAACCCCTGAGCCGTAACTGCTCCAATTTGAATAGAAGGTCCTTCTCGTCCCAAGGATAAACCTAACCCGATTCCCACAATTCCGCCAATAAGCTTTACCCATAGAATCCGCAGCCACCGCATGCGAATCCGGCCTAAAATAACCCCCTTCACCTGAGGTATACCGCTTCCCGACGCCATGGGTTCGTACTGGCTGATACTATACAATAGAAATGCGGCCAGCAATAAAACAAGAAACCATATTAAGTTAGCTATTATTCCTGCATTCGGCAGCATATCATAAATCGTTTCTCTCCAATGAGTTGTATACTCTAATGCCCAACGAAAAAAGCTAATGATACTGCCGGAAATCGTTCCAACAGCAATTCCTTCAAAAAACAGCCGCAGACGAAAACGAGGCCAATGATTCAATGCCTGGATTGTTGAAATAAGCGGTCTTTGTATATGCATAACTAATTACCCCATCCTATCAAACAAAATTTATTTTATTATAACACACATTCATAAAAATCGTGTTGACAATAGTGCTTCTTGCCGCTAAAATTAAGATTGTTGTTATTTATATGAAACGGGAATGAATGTCTCCCGCGGCACTCTGTCGAAACTGCCATTTGGCTGATGACTTCTACTATTACAGTAGGAATATCAGCATTTTTTTTATACTTAATTTTCTAGGGGGATCTGAATTATGGAAAAATTATTAGCTGTTGCCATCGGCGGCGGAATCGGAGCAGCATTACGTTATGGAGTCACGCTTCTGGCAAATCAGCATGGAGGTATTTTATTTCCTTACGGTACTGTATTTGTCAATGTTGTCGGCTCATTTCTTATTGGTTTTCTTATGATGTATTTTAATTCTCACATGAATTTGCCTGCTACTATAAAACTTTTTGTCGTTACAGGTATACTTGGTGGTTTTACCACATTTTCTACGTTTAATATGGAATTACTCACTTTTATTCGTGCCAATGAAATGGCCTTGGGCCTCTTATACGGCGGTTTGAATGTTGTCGGTGCTTTTTTATTTTGCTGGCTTGGCATCGTTGCCGGCGCATTATTATATTAAACACAGCATATATCTACCAATTATAGTACACGTTATATTTAACTAAAAACCACCTGTATCTTCAATATTAAATTATTTTTTATACTTGCAAAATTAATCTTTAAAAAAAAATTACAAATATTTACAAATTATGAAGAATTTATAACCTATATAAGGTATACTATCTGTATGATAAATAGTATTTTATTATTAGGGGGATTTTTCATGTCGTTATTTCGATTACCGCACCAACTCGTAAAAAGTAAACGTAATAAATTAATTGCTTTTGGTATTATATTATTATTTTCTTTTACTGCAATCTACATGTACAGTCATTATAATGCCGCAACTAAAGTAAAAGGTGACCCCATGGAAGCCTCCGTACAAGCATATCGTGTGTCAAAAAAAGATATGTTGAAAAAGATTTCATTTTCCGGAGAAACAGTCCCTATTGCCCAAATTGATTTATCTCCAAAATATGCCGGAAAAATTGTCGAAGTCAATGTAAACCTTGGGGACACCGTCGACGCCGGACAGGTTCTTTTGGTTCAAGATACAATGGATTCAGAATTAACGATTAATCAAGATCAAGCGGCCTATGATCAAGCGGCCGCCGATGCCAGGACAGCTGAATCACAATTTTCTTCAGAATTGCAGAAAGCACAGGTAGATTATGAAGTTGCCCAAATGAATTATAATCGTTATATTGTATTAAAGAATGAAGGGGCTGTTTCCCAAAAAGATTTGGACACGGTATATCAAGCTCTTATTGCTGCAAAATCAACGTTAGATAATTTACAAACCCAAAATGTCGGTGATACGCCGGCTGCAATTGTCAGCAAACAGGCAGCACAAGCGAAAGCGGCGTATGTTATCGATAGTATGAAGAAACAACGTGATGATTTAATTATACGCGCACCGCGTGCCGGAATTATCAGTTACCGTAATGCCGAAGTCGGCAGCATGGCCCCTGCTAACACGAAGGTTTTATCAATTACAGATAACAGCGGCATTTATATTGACTGCCCCTTATCGGAAGCTGATGTCGCTTCAATAAAACCAGGCATTCCTGTATCTGTCTCTATTGAATCGCTGGCAAACACCTATACCGGAACCATTACCTATGTCAGTCCAACAATGGATACAACAACAAAGACGTACATCATACGCATTGCATTGGATAATCCAGATGGTTCTTTGCGCGGCGGCATGTTTGCTCAATCTTCTGTAAAAGTTTTACAACGCAGAAACACGCTGTACATACCTAAAGACGCCTTGTTGGAAATTAACGGCATCAGCAAACTATATATAATTACTGCTGATAATAAAATTGAAATACGTCAAGTAAAAACCGGTTTACGCAATGATGAATATGTAGAAATTCTGGAAGGATTATCCGATGGTGATCTTATTGCGACTTCCAATACCGCCCGCTTAAAAGATGGCACAAACGTGACTATAGAAAAGGAAGTCGGGTGATAGGATCATGAATTTAACTAAATTTTCTATCAACCGCCCTATAGGCATTTGTATGATTGTCGCTTTTTTTGTCGTACTTGGACTTTTTAGTTTTTACCGCATTGGTGTCGAACTTCTGCCAGCTTTAAATACGCCCTATGTAACGGTTTCTGTCAATTATCCCGGCGCTAATGCCGAATCCATTGAACAACAAGTTGTAAAACCGATTGAAGATGCTTTATCTTCTGTATCTAACTTGAAACATATAACTTCTATGGCGTCTTATGGTCAAGCCCGGATCACATTAGAATTAGATTTTTCAGCAAATGCCGACTATGCCGCTATCGATGCCACCAAAAAAGTGAATTCCATACGCAGTAAGCTTCCCGACGATATCGATGACCCCGTTGTTATAAAACGTGATATAAATGCCACTCCTATCATGTTCATTGCGGTACAGTCCAACCACTCTTTAGATGATATATATACAAAAGCTGAAAATGACTTCCAAGATGTACTGCAGCAAGCCGATGGCGTCTCAGAAATTGAATTGAATGGCGGCCGTGATAAAGAAATCGCCGTTGAAATCGATAAGGATAAGTTAGTGCATTATGATATGACGTTAACAGAAGTCGTCAATGCCCTGCAAAATGAAAACGTTCTCATGCCGGCCGGTTCTATTTATTCCAACGATACGACAACCGATGTTCGTGTAAAAGCACAATTTATGGATGAATCAGAACTTTCCCATATTCAAATTCCAAATGTCAAAGGGACCAAAATTCCGCTAAGCTCAGTAGCCTCCATCAGGCGGCAGGATCAGCGGGTAACTCGCTATGCCCGGGTCAACGGCGATGACGCAGTCGTCATGGTAGTTTATAAAAACAGTGACGCAAATGTTGTTTCTACCGTTGATAATGTCAATAAAAAAATTGAGCTGCTGCGGCAGGATAATCCGGATTACACCTTTACAGTTACCAACGAATCGGCTTCTTATGTCCGCAATTCTTTAAACAATACACTCCACACCCTGATAGAAGGTCTAATTACTACAGGCCTTGTATTATTTTTCTTCTTGCGCGGATGGCGTTCCACTGCTGCTGTTATGATCGCTATTCCCACCTCACTTGTTTCTACCTTTTTTATCATGTATATCGCAAATTTCACTTTCAACATGATGTCTCTCATGGGTATGGCTTTGTGTATTGGCATATTAGTAGACGACTCTATCGTCGTTTTGGAAAACATTCACCGCCATCTCATGAAAGGAGAAAAGCCTAAAGAAGCCGCCCTGAACGGCCGAATGGAAATCGGTATGGCCGCAATTGCAATTACCCTTTGTGATGTTGTCGTTTTCATGCCGATCGCTTTTATGACAGGTATGGTTGGGCAGTATTTCAAACAGTTTGGTCTGACCATTGTTTTTGCTACGTTATTTTCTCTATTTGTTTCCTTTACATTGACACCGATGCTAGCTTCGCGTCTTTTTCGCTTAGGCTTGAAAATACCAGATAAACCTATATGGCATAAAATGGATGCGTTAGAAAAATGGGCCCGTGATAATTATACTCACCTTCTAACATGGACACTAGATAACAGCAAAAAACTTTTTATTCCTGTATTGATATGTTTTTTTGGAGCTGTTGCACTAATTCCTGCCGGGTTAGTCGGTTCAGAATTTATGCCTCAAACAGACGAATCGGGTTTTCGCATTTCTATTCAGCTGCCTACAAATGCAAATTTAGATCGCACTGACAAAGTTACGCAGCAATTGGAAAAATATTTATCTTCTATCCCTGAGGTCACCTACTATACCTCTATGGTCGGAGGCAAGAATTTAAACGAATCCAGCATCCAAGTCACACTTCAAAATCGTCAAGATCGTTCCCGCACTATTTGGCAAATTACAAATACGGTACGACAATTTGCTGCTAAGCATATTTTAGATGGAGATGTGCGAGTTCAAGAAAATCAAGCGTCTGTCTCCGGTGTATCCGGAGGATTCGGCGGCGGCAGCGGCAATCTCCGTTTAGAACTGCGGGGTAAAAACAATGAACAGCTCGCCAACACTTCTTATACCGTCATGGATATGATGAAAAATGACATTGCCGGAGTGCGCGACGTAAGCAGCAGTTACGAAGAAGGTATGCCGGAATACCGGCTTGTCGTTGACCGAGAAAAGTTAAAACATTATGGTACCTCTATCAACGACCTTACAAATACGTTTTCCAATGCCATCAGTGGTAAAAAAGCCGGCGTACTAGCCAACGATATCAAAAACGACAATAATGATACCGATATCTATGTTCGTTTAAAAGGCTCTGATGGTTTCCGTATTTCTGACTTGGAAAAAATTCCGCTTAACGCCGCTGGCCATATCATATACATCTCAGATGTAGCTAATGTCAAAGCAGAAACAGGTCCCGTTACGATTCGTCGGACTGACAAGGAACGCAGCATTACTTTAGGCGGAAGCCTTCTAGATAGGCCGATGAGCGAAGCGATGAAAGATATTCAGTCACATCTATCTTCTACAGATATGAGCGGAGTTTCTTATCGTTTTACCGGTCAAGCGGATCAAATGCATGACACGTTCAAGGATTTAACCATGGCTTTAGGTTTGTCACTGATTTTAATTTATATGATTTTAGCTATTTTGTATGAATCAGTAAAAACACCTTTTATCCGTATGTTTTCCTTACCACTGGGCCTCATCGGTTCTCTGTTTTTCTTGTTTTTGACAAATAACTCTTTGAATCTTTATTCTCTCATTGGCATACTTGTTATGGATGGTCTGGTTGCCAAAAACGGTACACTGCTGCTAGATTATACCTTAACCTTAATGGAACGGGGCATGCCGGCAAGACAGGCAATCATTGAGGCCGGCCGGGTTCGACTGCGGCCTATCTTTATGACAACGCTGACAATGGTCGTCGGGATGCTGCCAACCGCTCTTTCCATGACCGCCGGCTCGGAAACCCGCTCCAGTATGGCCGTGGTTGTCATTGGAGGACTTTTAACATCGACGGTATTTACACTGCTTATTATTCCTATTATCTTTTTATTCTTTGAAAATCATAAATTCCGTCTGCCCCTGCTAAGAAAAACAAACTCCACTAATCGTTGATTCTTTATTCCACAATAATGAAAACCACAAACTGCTTATTTATTATTTTCAGCAGGATATTCACAAAACGATATAGAATTATATAAAAACAGCGATTTACTAAGGAGGTACATTCATGGATAGTTTTAAACCAACATTCCATATTGAAGAAGCTGTACGCAAGGTTCTGCCATATATGATGGAAATGCGTGAATATTTCCATGCCAACCCGGAATTGAGTGATCAGGAATATACTACGAGTAAAATGATTTTCCAAGAATTATCGCTCATGGGAATAGAAGATGCAAAAATTATAGCCGGCACCGGAGTTACCGGTCTTATCCGCGGAGAACTTCCCGGTCCGGTTATCCTCTTACGTGCCGATATCGACGCCTTGCCTCTTACGGAGAAGGCTGACATTGCATATGCTTCTTTAAAAAAAGGAGTCATGCATGCCTGTGGTCACGACGGCCACGCAGCAAATCTTCTCGGTGTCGCCAAGATTCTTACACAACATCGGGATTGCCTTCGCGGGACAATCCGTTTAGCTTTCCAGCCGGCTGAAGAAGGTTGCGGCGGAGCTGCCCGCATGATAGATGCCGGTATATTAAATAAACCAGCCGTGGATTATGCGATAGGTCTCCACGTAGCCGGCGGACTTTCTCAAGGAAAAGTAAGTATACGCAGCGGCGGCATTACTGCCTCCTGCGATGATTTTACAATTATGCTGCACGGAAAAGGAGGACACGGTTCCCAGCCATCTCATTGCATCAGTCCGATTCAAATGGGCGTCGATAGTCTCCAGCAAATACAGTCTTATGTATATAATTGCCGACAGGACGGTGATGGTATTGTACTTTCCTTTGGTCAATTCCAAGCAGGTTTTAATCCTAATGTTATCCCCGATACTGCTGAACTTAAAGGAACATTGCGTACCTATAATGAATCCAAACGAGCTCTTATTTTAGAAAAGATGAAACATATTCTAAATGCGGTCACAACCTGTTACGGCGGCACTTATGAACTGCAAATCGTACCATTTGCACCCGTATGCGTAAACGATGCCCGCACAACAGCCAAAGTCGCTTCTATTTTAAAAGATAAATGCACTCCTTTTATACAAGTAGTTCCGCAGGACAGAAGCTCCGGATCAGAAGATTTTGCCTATTTCAGTGCTGCGGTTCCCAGTGCGTTTTATTATGTCGGTGTAAACAGCGGTACCGTTGAACTTCATCATTCATCAGATTTTCAATGGGACAGTGCTGCCTTAAAATACATGTGCACTACAATGATCAATATCATATATTATTTTACATCCTATTAACCGTACAGGTTCAAACCATACTTATATCCTCTATTATAAAAATATCCTCCCGCATGCTGGGAGGATATTTCTATATCTTACATATCTTTTTCTTTGCCGTCACTGGGTTTTGTATACACTTCTTCTATTCCTTTCAATGCCAATAAATCTAAAATAATTTTATTTTCATGTACATCGCGAAAGGTTGACACACTTACTATAAGTTCTGCACGAGGCTGTTCTTCCGCAGCAATAGATTGAAAAGATTCAACTTGAATATCTTCTTTCTTAAAAAAATCAGCAAGTCGTCGAGACTGGCCTACCGTATTCCGCATAATAATATGAAATGTATATTGTCGTTCTCTATGGCGGCGCACCAAATCATCCACTCGGATAAAAATAGTCAATACAATAAATACCAAAAAAGTCGCAGCTACCGCTGTCACGATATATCCCGCTCCGACAACCAGTCCGACAGCGGCAACTGCCCAAATACTTGCCGCCGTCGTCAGTCCCTTGACATTGCGTTCCTTTTGGTTCGCTAATATAGTCCCTGCTCCTAAAAATCCGATACCGGTAATAACTTGTGCCGCAATACGTTCAGGATCTGAATTGGTAATGCCATATTGAAAATACATATCCATGGCAATATTAATAGAAATAATCATGCACAGACACGACCCCAGGCAAACAAGAATATGGGTACGCAATCCAGCAGACTTGCTCTGTGCCTGCCGTTCATATCCAATGATGCCTCCCAGGATTACGGCTATACATAATCGAACAATACTTGCTATAGTCGTTATCATCGCCGCGACTCCTCCCCCAACTTTTTACAGCCTTATCCTACACCTTATAATTTGTATTATAGCTCAGCAGTATGATAACTGCAACTTACATAAAACGAACAATGTTTTACTTTTTTTAAGAATTGCTTATAGCGTTGTAAAATTTGTATTTTATTCTTTTTATATCATTTGATTTTCCTATAAGACATTTAAACGATTTTATGTTATAACTAAATTAATAAATTACAGAAAGGAACGGTACCATGGGAAAACGAATTTTTTATTTAGATAATTTACGTTCTGCTATGATTATATTGGCTGTATTGTATAATGCAGCATCTGGTTTTATGATTTTTTTACCAACCCATGTATATGTTATAGAAAGTGAACGCAATATAGGTTTTGATATGTTTGCACTTTGGGCAGAATCTCTTATTCTTCCCATCTTATTTTTTATCAGCGGTTATTTCGGGGCTTCTTCGTTACGTGTTCGCCTCTTTAACCCATTTTTTAAGGAAAAGTGGCACCGTATCGGTTTGCCTTGGCTTTTCGGCTGTCTTTTTCTAACGCCTGAACTAGCTTACCTGGCGGCACTGCAGACTACTCCGGATATGAATTTTATAACCTTTTATACGGAACATTTTTGGCAGGAATGCTTTCAGCAGGGTCCCTTTTGGTTTCTAAGTCTCCTACTGTTATTTTTCATATTTCTTATGGCCGCCAAAAAACTTCGTCCGCATATCCTTCAGCGAAATGCCGCTGCCGCTCTATCTCCGGCTATCGTGATATTGATTATTTCCATTGACATCGCCGCGTCCTACGGCTTACATTATTTTTTTGGAAATCACTGGATTCACATAGCCTACCTACTTAATTTTCAGCCAATCCATCTAGCCGATTGCGGATTATATTTTATATTAGGAATATATGCTTTCAAGCATCGCTGGTTTACACTACAAGGCTATGTCCCGTCTTTGCATTGGCTGATTCCTTTTACAATTGCTACCTTGTTTTATGTTTTATGTTTTTATCCCAGAACAGCTGTATTTTTACCATTTTTATTTTTTCATACGCTTCCCGCTATTGAATCAATTTTATCAATGACAGGCCTGCTGGCGTGCATCGCCGCGTTTGCTTCCTGGGGAAATCAGAATAATAAACTTACTCTTACTGCCGCTTCCCTATCGTATCCCGTCTATTTTCTCAGCCAAACATTACTGCAAAATATGGCGTGGTTTATCCGTCCGCTCACACTTCCCAGTTGTTTAAAATTTATTTTTCTTTGCAGTCTGGTATTAGTGTATGCGTATATGTTGGCAAAATATGCATTGATACATCTTCGCTGTTTTAACACAAAGCATTATTTCCAGTGATCCTCGCTTGCTATATGCGTATAATGCGCATATTGATTTTATTTTATCTAACGGCTCAAATGTGCTATGATAGTATTTGTTAAATTATTCAGTATGAATTGTTTTTTTGAACAGGAGTGAATCGAATGGATGTATTATTGGAAATGATGGAATCGTATGGCTACATTGCTATGTTCTTTTGCATGGTTGCCGAAAATGCGAATATTCCCATTCCCAGTGAAGTAGTACTTGGTTTCGCAGGTTTTCTTATTTCACAAAATATTTTTGAGTTCTGGACTACCTTTTTTATTGCCTGCCTCGCCGGGGTCACCGGCTCCGTTTTAAGCTATTGGCTCGGCGCATACGGTGGTCGTCCGCTTCTTTTAAAATATGGTAAATATATATTTTTTAATGAGCATAAATTTATTATGGCGGAAAAAATGTTCAATACCTATGGCGGAATGGCAGTATTGATTTGCCGATGCCTTCCGGGAGTACGAACATTCATTTCATTTCCCGCCGGAGTCGCCCGGTATCCTTTTATAAAATTTGTAGTATATACCATTATCGGAACCATTCCTTGGACTTTCCTGCTTGTTTGGGCCGGTTCCGTTTTGGGCAGCCATTGGCGTGATTTAATTCAATATAATCATGAATTGCTTATCGCAATGGTCGTTATATGCGCGTTGATTGCCATCGGATTACTTTGGAAACAGTATCGACATCGGAGGCAGTCCTAATGAAATATTGGATTAAAGAAAACAAATATGGCCTTTTCTTATTTTTCTTGTCAGCACTCTTACTGTTCTCTTTTCTGGGAATGTCCCCTTTAATTGATCCTGATGAACCCGTATACGGTGAAACTGCGAAAGAAATGCTGCTTGCTGGCGATTGGCTTTCCCCTCGTATTTTCGGCAATTTTTGGTATGATAAACCACCTCTTTTTTATTGGCTGGAAATGATATCTTATAGTATATTTGGAATTTCCGATTACACATCCCGGCTGCCAAGTGCACTTGTAGGAATGATTACCGTAGGCTACGTATATATTCAGGGGAAAAATATCTTTAATAAGCAAATTGCGTTTACCTCTTCTCTGGTACTGTTAACCAGTTTAGGATTTATTTATATCGGCAAGGCTTCGATTACAGATATGACACTGCTTTTTACCTTAACCGTTGCTATGGTATCTTTTTATCAGGAAAAATATTATTGGGCTTATGCTTTCTGTGGATTTGCTTTATTGGCAAAGGGCCCTATCGGTTATGGATTCCCAGCCTTAATCATGCTCTGTTATATTATCTTTTGCCGCCATTGGTCTCTCTTAAAAACCATGAAAATTCCACAGGGAATTTGTATTGCGTTTCTGATTGGATTGCCATGGTACATACTGATGTATCATGTTCACGGTGAACCTTTTCTGGACACTTTTATCGGTTATCACAACATTACACGCTTTACTGCTCCGGAACATCCCGGACAAAATAATTACTTTTTCTTTTTTCCGATTTTATTAATATCCATGATGCCTTGGAGCGGTGCTATCATACCCGCTATTGCCAGATGCATAAAAAGACAGGATCCATTTAAAGATATTTTATCTTTTTGCCTTATCTGGGCATCTTTTATTTTTATATTTTTCTCTATTTCTAAAACCCAGCTTGTTACCTATATTGCTCCGATGTTTCCACCAGCAGCATATATCATCGGCTGGTATATATACCGCACCCGAATTGAAAATCATCTACCCAAACTTTGGATAGGGACCATGATTTTTTTCTGCATCTTATTTATAGCCTGCAATGCACTTCCGCTGCATCAAGACGCTGAGTTTTTTAAACCGGCTATACTATGGGGATCCTCTTTTTTTGCCATATTAACGATCGTACCCGCCATCTTGTTATATAAAAGAAAATGGCAAGCGGCAATAGGAGCTGTAGTAGTTACTATGCTGCTATTCATCAGCAGCGCCTTTGGAATCGTATTGCCTTCTTTGGAAGAATATATTACAATACGTCCTATGGCACAAAAAACAGTAGAAGTATACGATGGATTTTCCCCTATATATATAGACAAATTCGTTCGTCCCGGAATGGCTTTTTACAGCAACATATACGGAACTGAATGGAATCATGCCAAAGCAGAAGATTTTGCTCATCCTGATAAAACATATTATTTGATGACTAAGTCCTATTATAGACGACTATGTTCACGATATCCGATTTTACAGCAGTATCCTGTACTTGCCGAGACATCAACACAAATTCTTGTAATTAACCACCCTTAGGAGGTTTCATGCAAAGACGTTATATATTTATATGCCTGGCTGTCATCAGTCTGGCATTTTTTCTCTCAGGGAATTCTGCATTGCCAGTCACTGACCCGGTTGAATCAAACTATGCATTGACAGCCAAAGAAATGGTCCTGTCGGGCAACTGGATTTCTCCGCAAATTTATGGAATTTATTGGTATGATAAGCCAATTGCTATCTATTGGCTGCTTAGCTTAGCCTATACCGTGTTTGGCTTCACAGATTTTGCTTCACGTCTGCCGGGGGCAATATTTGGAATGGCCTCCGTTGTGATTACCTCCTGGTATGCAATGCGCCGTACCAAAAATACGGTATTATCTATATTAACTGCCGCTATGACTGCTACATCTCTGGAAGTATGGGCTATCAGCCATTCTATTATTACAGATCAACTATTATTTTTCTTTACTGCTGGAACCATGTTTTTCTCTTATATCGGCTTGACCGAGGGAAAATCACGTTACATGATTGCTGCATATGCCATGGCAGCGGGTGCTGTCCTTACAAAAGGCCCCGTAGGAATTGTCCTGCCAGGACTATTTCTTCTTATTTTTGCAGCACTGTGTCGTAATGCCGTATATGGCAAAAGAATTTTTAATCCCTGGGGGATTTTTATATTTTTCATACTGGCGCTTCCTTGGTACGGAATTATGTATAACTTACATGGACAAGCCTTTATTGATGGCTTCCTTGGCCTTAATAATGTGGTTCGCGCCACCGTTTCTGAGCATCCACAAATGAATGTATGGTATTATTATCTGGTTCTCATTCCCGTGAGTCTATTACCGTGGACCGGTCCCTGCCTATACGCTCTGTGGAAAAGGCGGAGTCGTTCTGATGAATACGTTTTTATGACCGTATGGACATTGGGAACACTCCTTTTTTACTCCTGTATGGCCACTAAATATCCTACATATTCTTATATTGCAAATATACCGCTTATTTTATTGGGTACATTAGGAATTCAGGATATATATAATAAAGATTCCCACAAATTATGGACTATTCTTACAGGTCCGGCCATTTTCTACTGGCTTCTCCTGCTTACAGCTTCTTTTTTCGTTTCTTGGGGCAATTGGTGGTGGCTTTACATATGTATTCCTTTAAGTATACTTATGGTAGTATTTTCACAATGGCAGCGGGCTTACCCTGCGATACCGGTCTTGATCACGATAAGCACTATCATTATTTATAGTATTATCATGCAGCAGGGATTGACTTCTTTTTATTCCTACCGTTCTGCCGATAATGCGCTTCCCGCTGCCGACCACATGAAAGGGAAATTGTTTTTTTATGGAGAATTTCGAACATCTTTTGTCTATTACAGTGGGATTCCTGCTACCTTTGTCGAGAATCCGGGAACAGATCAAAATGCCGCATTGCATCGCAGTAACGTGTGGTCAAAAAAACATTTATATAAACAAGAAGATCCGTATGCACTGCTGCAATCTTTACAGCGCAAAGACCCTCTATCTATTCTAGTTCCTGAAAAGTTTTATACAGAATACGAACATTCTATTTTTATTTCACAAACACGTTTTGCCGGCCAATTCGGAAATTATCGCTTATATACAAATCTTTAGGAGGTACCATGTTAATTTCTGCTTTCATAGAAGATCTAAAAAAATATAAACATGGCCAAGTTTTCAACCCCTGGTCGGCATATGATGATACATGCGACATCAGCCCCGATGCCCCACATATTCGCAGCTGCCAGCTGGAAGAATATATAATGCGCCGTATAAACCACGCTAAATATCTTTTTATTGCTGAAGCCGCCGGCTATCAAGGCTGCCGTTTCACTGGAATTGCTCTTACTTGTGAACGCATGCTCTTAAACAAACATAAGCAAATCACCAGTACGATGGTATTAGGACATACAGGACTCCGTACAAGTCATCCCAACTGCCCGTTTATGACAAGTCTTCCCCAACACCGCGATGGAATGAATGAACCAACCGATACCTATGTCTGGGGTTCTATTATTGATAATGAACTATCTCCTGAAGAAGTTCTTCTATGGAATATATTCCCTTTTCATCCCCATAAAAACTCGCCGTTTACAAACCGTACGCCAACAGAAGAAGAATTAATGGACGGTTTAGGGTATACACGTCAATTACTGCAACTGTGCCCGACAAATATCACTATTGGCACTGTCGGTAAAAAAGCTTTTACTATTCTTAACCAAGCGGGTTTTGATGTTTCTTTGATGCGTCATCCCGCAAATGGCGGTGCCGGCAAATTTCGCCAGCAATTTACTGAATGGATAGGGCAGAATAGGCATGATTAAAACGCATATATTTAATTACATTTTTAGCTTTTTATGATTAAAATCTAAAAATCATCTATTTTGTTTGTTGTTTTATTAAAAAATGAATGTATACAATATTATTTCCCTAAAAACGCTTGCATTTATAGCAATAATTGCTTATAATCAGTACTACGTTTAAATAATAAAATTATTTTTTCCAAAGAAGGGGAATACCATGGTCGGACGACCGTCAGCTGTCATGCAGCCCCGCGTCCGGCTATTTTTTTACTATCAAAAGGAGGTCCGGATACCATGTATGAAAAATTGCGCGATTTACCAGCCCCGCAAGGGCTTTATGATCCCTCCTATGAACATGATGCCTGCGGCATCGGTTTTGTCGTCAACATTAAGGGAGAAAAAACATATGATATCATTGATGACGCATTGTCCATCTTAGAAAATCTAAAACACCGCGGTGCCGAAGGTGCTGACGCAAAAAGTGGTGATGGTGCTGGTATTTTGGTTCAGATCCCGCATCAATTTTTTTGTCGTGAATGTGAAGTTCTGGGATTTTCTTTGCCTGATGAAGGCGAATATGGTGTGGGAATGATTTTCACACATCGATATGAAAATTTTCGAAAAAAACAAATTACCGCATTCGAAAAAATTGTTCGTTCCGAAGGACAATCTATTCTGGGCTGGCGTGAAGTTCCTATTGATGAAAGCTTAATCGGAAGTATTGCAAAAAATGTTCGGCCTCGCTTTTTACAAGTATTTATCAAAAAAAGTCCAGAAATACAAACACAAATGGATTTTGAACGAAAATTATACGTTATCCGCAAATTAGCAGAAAAAGAAATTATTCCGGAAAGCCAGGCAATGGGAACTGATTTTTACATTGCCAGCTTATCCTCCCGAACCATTGTGTATAAAGGAATGCTTACCTCCTTGCAATTGCGCCATTTTTATCTGGACTTATCTGATTTAGACTTTACTACAGCCATGGCTCTTGTCCATTCACGGTTCAGTACCAATACCTTTCCCAGCTGGGCCCGGGCCCATCCGAATCGTTATATTGTTCATAATGGTGAAATCAACACCATTCAAGGTAATATTAACTGGCTGAATGCCCGCGAAAGCAAGTCGCAATCCCCGCTTTTTCCAGACTTAGAAAAAGTTTTTCCTGTTGTTGACGATAGCGGCAGTGACTCTGCAATGTTTGATAATTGCCTGGAATATCTGTATATGACTGGACATTCCTTACCCCACGCTATGATGATGATGATTCCTGAACCTTGGGAAAAGGATCCTCTTATGAGTCAGGAAAAACGAGATTTTTATCGTTATCATAATTTTATGATGGAACCATGGGATGGACCTGCAGCTATCGCTTTTTGCGATGGTGTCGTTATTGGCGGTATGCTCGACCGAAATGGTCTTCGCCCTACTCGTTATTATGTAACAAAGGATGATCGAGTCATTGTCAGTTCTGAAGTAGGGACCGTCAATATTGATCAACGCAATATTCTCTATAAAGGGCGCTTGGAACCGGGAAAAATGCTGTTAGTTGATACTCGCCAAAAACGTATTATTGATGATGATGAAATCAAACATCAAATTGCCTCAGAACATCCATATGGCGAATGGTATAAGGATCATATCGTCGATTTAGATGAACTGATGGAAGGCCGTGACATGGCCGACAATGATAATTTAATCCCCTATGATATTAAGGAACAGGAAAAGGTTTTTGGATACACGCAAGAAGATATGGACAAAATTATCTTGCCCATGGCTCGTGACGGAAAACATGCTATTGATTCTATGGGGGTAGACGTCCCATTAGCCGTATTATCCGAACAACCACAGCCCTTATATGACTATTTTAAAGAAAACTTTGCTCAAGTAACCAATCCGCCGATTGATGGGGTACGTGAAAATACGGTTACATCCCCGATCGTCATGTGCGGAAATGTTGCTAATATCATGGATCCCAATGAATCCGGCACTGCTGCGCTGTTTATGAAACAACCTATTTTGACAAATGAAGAAATGTCGGTTATTAAATCTCTTCTTACCCCAAAACTTCGTTCAGCCACCATTTCTATGCTTTACCCGGTCAACGGCGGCCCCGAAGCAATGGAAACAGCCATTGAATCCTTGTGCATTGATGCACTGAAAGCCATCAAAAACGGGGCAAACATTTTAATTTTATCAGATCGCGGTGTCAATTCCCGCATGGCGGCTATTCCCGCTCTTCTAGCCTCCGCTGCACTGCACAATTACCTTATTAAAAGAACGGTCCGTTCCGACGTAGGTCTTATATTGGAATCCGGCGAACCGCGTGAAGTCCATCATTTCTGTGCTCTTATCGGATATGGCATAACCGCCATCAATCCATATTTAGCACTAGAAACAATTAAAGAATTAATGCAAAAAAAGAAATTACCAAAGACGGACTATACAACAGCTAAAAACAATTATATCAAAGCTTCTGTCAACGGCATTCTTGCCGTTATGTCCAAAATGGGTATTTCTACGATTCACAGCTACCATGGTGCACAGATATTTGAAGCTGTGGGAATCAAAAAAGATCTTATCAATAAATACTTTGTGAATACTCCTTCTCGCATCGAAGGAATCGGAATTACAGAAATCGCTAAAGAAAATGAACTCCGTCACGCTAATGCATACGAGGAAAGCACAAACAATCTTCCGACTGGTGATTTTTATATGTATCATAAAGGCGGCCAGCCTCATATCATTGATCCGGAAACCGTTCAACTTTTGCAAAAAGCATGTCAAACCAACGAGTATGGACTTTACAAAGAATATTCTCATAAAGTAAATGATGCTGCTATGTTCCGTCTGCGTGACCTTCTTGAGTTCGACTATCCCACGGGCTGCAGCATCCCAATTGAAGAAGTAGAATCAGTAGATACCATAGTAAAACGCTTCCGTACCGGTGCCATGAGTTATGGTGCGCTCAGTAAAGAAGCACATGAATGCATTGCAATTGCCATGAATCGTCTCGGCGGTATGAGTAATACGGGGGAAGGCGGTGAAGACCCCTCTCGATTTGAACGGCGGACAAATGGGGATAACGCCAATGATCAAATCAAGCAAGTTGCGTCTGCACGTTTTGGCGTCACCAGCAATTACTTGGTCCATGCCCGAGAATTACAAATCAAATGTGCGCAAGGAGCAAAACCAGGAGAAGGTGGTCATCTGCCGGGAAGTAAAGTATACCCTGATATTGCCAAAACTCGTCATGCTACAACCGGGGTATCTTTGATTTCTCCACCGCCTCATCATGATATCTACTCTATCGAAGACTTAGCAGAATTGATTTTCGACTTAAAAAACGCCAATCGTTTTGCCCGGATCAGCGTAAAGCTAACATCCGGAGCGGGTATCGGAACTATTGCTGCTGGTGTAGTCAAAGCCAAGGCAGATGCAATTCTCGTCAGCGGTTATGACGGGGGAACCGGCGCGTCTCCACGTACCAGTTTACGTCACGCCGGCCTTCCGTGGGAATTAGGTCTTTCAGAAGTACAACAAACATTGCTTCTCAATCAGCTTCGTGACCGTGTTATGTTGGAAGTAGACGGCAAATTACTTACTGGTCGTGATGTAGCTATTGCTGCTTTATTTGGTGCTGAATTATTTGGTTTTGGCACTGCTCCGCTTATTGCGATTGGCTGTCATATGCTTCGTGTCTGTCATATGAATACGTGCCCTTACGGAGTCTGCACGCAGAATGAAAAACTACGCAAAAAATTTAAAGGCAAACCCGAATATATCATTAACTTCATGCGCTTTATTGCCCAAGATCTCCGAGAAATTATGGCTCGCCTCGGTTTTCATACTATAAGTGATATGGTGGGGCGATATGATCGTCTGAAACAAAAAGAAAACATAGCAAATTGGAAGGCTGCCACCATCAGTTTAGAAAATCTTTTATTTCGTCCCTATACCGATAGCAGTGTAGGCCATCATTTTACCAAGCCACAAGATCACAACATAGATAATACCCTAGACATGAGTAAACTTGTTCGCATGTGCCGCCCCGCGCTTGCTCAGCAAAAACATATCCGTTCCCGTTTGCGTATCAAAAACACAGACCGTGTCACCGGAACCTTGTTAGGAAGTGAAATTTCCCGTCGTTACGGAGAAGCGGGGCTTGCAGAAGATACCATAAAATTATCTTTTGTTGGTTCTGCCGGTCAAAGCTTTGGGGCTTTTATTCCTAAAGGATTGACACTGGAATTAGAGGGCGATGCCAACGATTATCTGGGAAAAGGTCTTTCCGGCGGTAAAATTATTGTTTATCCTCCGCGGGAGGCTGAATTCCCTGCTGAAGACAATATCATCATCGGCAATGTGGCTTTCTATGGTGCAACAAATGGAGAGGCCTATATCAACGGGATTGCGGGGGAACGCTTCTGCGTCCGCAATAGCGGCATTTCTGCCGTTGTCGAAGGCATTGGTAATCACGGCTGTGAATACATGACAGGGGGCTGTGTTCTTATTCTCGGCAAAACCGGTCAAAATTTCGCGGCAGGGATGTCCGGCGGCGTTGCCTATGTTCTGGACTTGGAACCAGCCCTATGCAATCACGACTTAGTACTGCTCAAAGATTTAACCGATGAAATAGAGCAGGATCTTGTCCGCCGTATGCTGGAAAAACATGTAGCTTATACAGGAAGTGATCTTGGCGGGCGCCTCTTGGATAATTGGATAGAAACAGTAGGGCGTATCACAAAAGTCATTCCCGAGGCCTATGAAGAAATATTAGGACTCATTGCCCAAGCCGAAGCGGATGGTCATACTCCGGAAGAAGCCCAGATGATTGCTTTTACTCAAAAACACGCAAAATAAATATTTTACAACAGTCCCGCTGAAAAATACATTTTATTCAGCGGGACTGCTTTATAGTTATGGTACAATATAGTTATATAATAAAAATTAGAAAGGATGATTTTATGCTTATCGACGACGCAGAGGGTCTGGTATTTCGTCCTCCCAGCGAAGCTAGAAGTTTTATTTTAAGAGTAACTATCGGTTGTTCTCACAATACATGCACTTTTTGCCCTATGTACAAAAACTCCCGTTTCCGTATACGAACAATGAAGGAAATTGATGAAGTTATTACCCGGGGAGCTGCTGCCTACCCTTTTATACGCCGACTTTTTCTCGCCGATGGAGATGCCCTCATTCTGCCAACTGATCAATTATTGCAAATTATAAAAAAATGTTATACAGCTTTTCCTTCACTTACACGCATCGGCGCCTATGCCACGCCGTCTGACCTGGACCGCAAAACCCCTCTGGAGTTGCAGCGTCTGCATGAAGCAGGACTGCACATTCTGTATATGGGCATAGAAAGTGGCGACGACGAAGTATTGCAGCAAGTATGTAAAGGAACAACTGCCGCAATAACAATTCGTGCCGGCCGAAAGGCTATGGATGCAGGTATGAAACTTTCCACCATGATTCTCTTAGGACTTGGCGGACAAGCACGGACAAAACAGCATGCTCTCCATACAGCAACCGTAGTGTCTGCTATAAACCCCACTATGCTGAGCGCTTTATCACTGATCATCCCACCACAAGTTTCTTTATATCAGGAAGTAATCCGCGGTACTTTTACCCCTTTGACCGAACACGGATTTCTTCAAGAATTATATACTATCTTAGCTAACACCCACATGAAAAATCCTTGTATTTTCAGAAGCAATCATGTTTCCAACCTATATCCCGTAGGCGGTACGCTGCCAATGGATAAAGAAAAAATGCTGCTTCAAATAAAATCACTACTTACTCAAGCCGATGATACCATTCCATTGCTAAATGATACCGGAAATTTTTAATTAGGTATTATTTATAACAGCTATACTATGAGGTTCCTCCGAAAATACATGAAGCAGTAAAATAATTCATAATTTACCACTGTTTTATAATTAATATTTATGCAGATATACAAAACATTTTCCCAATCAATAGAAGATACTGTATGTAAATTTTATCTGAAGGTGAGAATCATGAAAAAACTTATACTTTGCATTCTGTACCTGTTCCTATGGACCGGTTCTGCGTTGGCTCAAGAGAGCAGTCCTCCCATGTTTGATTCTATGCGTACGGTTATACTTGTCCAAACATCACCTCAAGGAGATGTTTCCCGATACATGACCCTGCGCCTCAAAGAACTCTTCCGACTGCCTTATTATGAACAGTTAGATACGAATGTGACCTTACCGCCTGAAAATATTTCTACCACAAGTTTGCGCCAACTGGCCCAAAAATACAATGCTGACCTCCTTTTAGTCCCCATAGTGAAACATTGGTCCTGGCAACAATATTATATGTTTGCGCAAGATGAAATGATTGCGGACTATAATTATCATTTAGCAATATATGCTTATGATCTTCAAAAAGATACACTCACCATATATAGTACCAGAAACATTAGCCGCGAGGATGCTTCCGTCCTTAACCAGCCTCCGGCAATCCTCCGCAATGCCATGGACCTGCTGCTGAAAGAACTTCCTTACAAGCGTATCCCCACTGATATAAAACACGCGGCAGCCACTTCGTAATACCCACATTCGTCATGTATATGGAAGTCAGCAGCATAATAGTAGAACGAGGCTGATACTCCGGATACAATCTAATCGGAGCATCAGCCTCATTATTATATGATTAACTAATTGCTATACTGGGAAGGAAGCAACAGTTAATGATATACAATTAAGAAATATTGAAACTTATTATAATTTTTTTAATAAAACTTGTCAAGAAACTTTTTAAAGTTAAACGTGTAACTTAACTTGACATTTTATCATACTGATCCTACATATAGAAACAAAAACATTCACTTTTTCCTATTTTCACAGTTATGAACTGCTTCCAAACACCTTTCCACAACTATTCTGCAGCACAAGAAAAGAAAATTTCAATTGTTTTAAAATTTACTGCCGCTGCAAAAATATTCAACAAAAAAATTACCGCACAATCATCCGCCATTTTAATTATCTAAATACAAAAATACGCCTTATCTCTCTATTAAGAGACAAAGCATACACACTGTGCGACCACTCTTGTTGCCGAAAATTAAGCCATCTTATTGACATCATCCCAAAATACAACTTTGTTCAATACCTGTCAAGATAACGACTGTCACTCGGACATATCTAATAACCTTTGTATTCAGCTGGCAGCTCCTGGGAGATTTTCACAGCATGTTCCATGCTTATCTCACACCATGTGACAAATTCTCTGTAATCTTCACATTTTCCTTACTTTTTCCAATCAATGCTATATAGTATTGGTGATAATTATACCATGACTTTTTCATCTGTCAAGAACCGCATATATTATTTTTATTTGAGAATATTTATTATTTTATTTTTTTATCTAAAAAGAAAATATTACGTTTATCGTTTTACCCCAAAAATAAAACTACTGCAATAAAATTTATTTTTTTATTCTTTGAAAAAGTAAATAACCCGCATAAATACGAGGTTCATCATTAAACGTTAAACGTTTTTGGTTTAACGTTTAAGTTAAAATAAAATTAAAACTTTATAATATTTCTCTTGACAAAAGCTTCATATCCGTGGATAATGTACTCAATATTTTCCAACAAATTCGCATATATTCTCATTTCAAATATGCGCTATAGTTAGCCATGAAAGAGTAAAAAATAATTTTTTCTTCCTTACCAGAGAGCCGATATCTGCTGAAATTCGGCAGGAATAAAATTATTTGACTTCGCTCCGGAGCTTTTGCACCGACTTGTTATTCTAGAAAAACATGAGGTGTAAACGTGATTCAGCGTTAATGAAAGCCGATACGGCATCGAGTATAATGTCAGGGTGGTACCGCGAATAGTTATTTCGCCCCTGTTGTCTTCTCTCATCAGGAAGACAACAGGGGCATTCTTATACTTTACGGACCATTGCGGAAAGTATCGTTATTATTGTTCTGTAAGTATATCAAGGGGGATTTTATCATGGAAAACATCATGGAAAATATCACGTCAAAAACATCGACGATGACAAACTTCCGCTGGAAAATAGCATTTCTTATTTTTCTGATCAGTTTTGTCGCTTATATGGATCGCGTTAATTTATCTGTTGCCACTCCTGTTATTATGCAGGAATTTGGCTTTACAAAAATTGATATGGGATTTATCCAAACATGTTTCTTTGCCGGATATGCACTTATGCAGGTCCCGGGAGGCATGCTTGCCGAAAAACTTGGGTTTCGCCGCACAGGTGCATTGGCAATTTTGTGGTGGTCTGTTTTTACCGTTCTAACAGCACTTTCCAAAGGTAAATTCAGTTTCGCGGCTATCCGTTTCATGTTTGGAATTGGTGAAGGACCGGTATTTCCATCATTGGGTTCAGCAACCTTCAAGTGGTTTAATTCCAAAGAAAAAGGTTCCGCTAGTTCTTCTATTTTATTAGGTACATTCTTCGGTCCTGTTGTTGGGCCGGCTGTAACAGTCGCTCTCATGGCAGCCTTTGGCTGGCATATTGTCTTTGTTCTTTTTGGCTTAGTAGGAGCTCTTCTGGCTTGGGTTTGGTTTCATTTTGCAAAAGACACGCCCTCTGACAGTCCTTATGTTAACAACGAAGAAGCAATTCATATCAATGACGGGCGCCTTTCTGATACAGATAATAAAAAAACAATGGCCCCATGGGGAAAATTTCTGCGGTCTTCTCAATTTTGGGCTGTAGGCCTGCAATTTTGTGTCATCGACTATATTATGTATGTATTTTTGGCCTGGCTTCCTTTATATCTTACAGAAACACAAGGTTTCTCTTTGACAAAAATGGGGATTTGGGCATCTTTTCCTTGGATTGCATTAATGGCTGTTGTTTTTCTTGCCGGTTATATTTCCGACAAGTTTGCAAAAAGTGCCAATAGCAACCGTCAATATACTATGCGTACTATTACTGCTATTATCGGTGTAGTAATTTGCTCATTCGGTCTATATATCGCATCTCATACGGCAAATCCTATCATGAATATTATTTGGATGTCTGTTTCTCTCGGATCTTTAGGTTTAACTTTTAGTGCCGGCTGGTCTACGGTTATATCCCTCGGCGGCAAATATACAGGTTCGGTTTCAGGCTGGATGAACTTTTGGGGTAATATTGGCGGTGTTCTAGCACCCATCGTTACGGCGTTTTTAGTTACAAACTATGGATGGAATCAAGCATTTACTGCAACTTCTTTATTTGGAATTATAGCTATTGTAGCTTGGATTTTCGTCAAGCCAGGAAATCCGCTAGTCAGTGAAGACGTTACCGAATAAGTGCAGTGTTCTCTGCGGCATTCTTTATCATAAAACATCCGACGTTGTATTTTAAATACTGTCGATGCAGCGTTTTTGCTTATTATGCGATATAATATAACAACGCCATGATTAAAAGAACATTCAGGCAACCCGTATATTCTTTAAGTGTCTTTTATTCTTACGTAAATAAGAATATCCTTGTCTTTTATAGAAAAGGCTATTGCATCACAAAATCATCCCGTCCTGCATTGCTGGATACGTATTATATGTGGAATACACACCGGGACACGTTATGTAAAAAGTAATTGTTAAGTACATCCATGAATTGATTCTGCCACATTAAGCCAAAATTCATTGGCACAAATAACCAGGCCCTAATGATATCTCTGCATCATTACTTTTAAAATTATGATACATTTGTATTTCAAAGAGTAATGGTCATCATTCCCGGCAAACAAACACATACAAAAAATCAAGGGAGATCGCTATACATTTTTATATTATAGCAATCTCCCTTGATTGATAGTGTCAAGCAATGTTCGCAAAAACCATCAACCTCCGAATGGGATTAAGCAGTCTTTGCTAATTGTAGTTGAAGCTCGGTAATAATTTTAGGGTTAATGTAAGAACGCCCGCTGGACCAATCTTCGCTGTACTCAATGAGATAGCTTGTGACAAGCCGGACGTATGAATCCATACTGGGGAAAATTCCAACTACTCTCGTCCGGCGCCGGATTTCCCTATTTAATCGTTCCAGTAGATTTGTAGATGAGATTTTTCTAGCATCAATTTCTTGGAAACTGAAAAATTGAA
>JGI20225J20221_1000243_pt4 | contig 31481 bp, 26 predicted proteins | sample BioMet4_FD_20221 | JGI IMG/M metagenome (IMG submission 20221)
CACTAGGTTCTGATTCTCTGCCATATGCAATTCTCAGTTCAGTTCTCAGTGTAGCATTTATACGTTCCCAAAATCCAGTAAGTCGCCAAAGACGGAAATAGTGGTACACAGTTTTCCAAGGTGGAAATTCATGGGGTAGCATTCGCCAGGCACAACCAGAACGTAACAAATAGAAGATGGCATTCAAGATTTCGCGATAAGGATGAACGCGCTTTCGACCTCTATTTGTCCTGGGATTTGGAAAGTACAGTTTGATTATTTCCCATTCTCTATCAGAGATATCACTAGGATAAGGAATTCTTTTTGTTTGTTCTATCACTAGCGAACAATATGATTACATGTAGTATTTAATTTTAAGACAGCCTCTAAGATTTTCGGTCAAGCCTTTTTTAAAAAGGCTTGTGCCACAACCGTTGCGCCGGTTGATCATGCCGACCACGTTGTTGCTGGAGTTTTCGGTCAAGCCTTTTTTAAAAAGGCTTGTGATCACGCCGTCATGACGTTTTAGATTTAGCAATGGTTTTCGGTCAAGCCTTTTTTGAAAAGGCTTGCGCTCAAGCAGTTTTTTCAAAAGGCTTGTGATCCCGCCGGATAGGGGTTGGGGGTAAGGATCTCAAATTCAAGCGTTTATGGGGTTTTCGCTCAAGTTTTTCAAAAGGCTTGTGTATAACAAAGCTTAAATCAAGTACAGTAATTACTGAATAAATTGATTGGCGTGTGGAAGATACGTTTCCTTCAGGACAGGTAAAGGCGTTCTTTCCCGAATACTGATATTGTGTTCGTTATACTGATATTCTGTTCGTTAAATACTTATTTGAAGTTTAATATATAAGCGGCCGGTGGTAAAGTTTTCCAACAGTCCACCGGTTAGAAATTTATTATCAATACTTATCGGGCAGCTGCATGACATCTTCAGGACAGGACTGCACTGACCGCACTTTCACTTTAGCTAATCTTTCTTCAGGGAGACCCTATATGATAAAAGAAATCACTGCCAAGTATAACGCAGAGCAAATTGAAAAAAAGATAACGCAGCTCTGGAAAGATAGCGATGCTTATCGAAAGACCCGAGAGCACCGCAAGACTGGAAAAAGACTTTTTTTTGTTGACGGCCCCCCGTATACGACCGGACATATCCACCTGGGAACTGCCTGGAATAAGATCATTAAAGATTCCATTCTTCGCTATTACTCCATGAATAACCGTAATATTCTCGAGCGCCCTGGCTGGGATATGCACGGCCTGCCGATTGAGGTCAAAGTTGAAGGCGTGCTCGGCTTCAAATCCAAAAAGGACATTGAGAGCTTTGGGGTAGAGAATTTTATTGAGAAATGTAAGGAATTTGCCATCAACCAGAAGCAGGAAATGACTGAACAGTTCCAGAGGCTAGGGGTCTGGATGCAATGGGAAGCCCCCTACATGACCTTAAAAGACGATTACATTGAAGCTGCCTGGTGGACCCTTAAGCAGGCAAGTGAAAAAAACCTTCTGGATGTAGGCAAACGCTCAGTCAACTGGTGCCCTCGCTGTGAGACTGCAATTGCAGACTCTGAGGTCGAATATGCCGAAAGGACCGACCCTTCAATTTATGTGAAGTTTAAGATCAAAGGCGAGGAAAATACTTTCATAGTCATCTGGACAACAACCCCCTGGACAATTCCCGCAAACGTAGCTGTAGCCGTACATCCTGGTTTTGAATATTCTAAATTCAGGGCAATCAGGCAGGACGGCTCCGATGAGATATTGATTGCAGCTACCGACCTGATTGATAATGTCCTTAGACAGGGCAGGTATGTTGACTACGAAGTACTTGAGACAATGCTTGGGGAAGACCTGACGAAACTTGAGTACGAAAGTCCTGTTGGGGATCTTGTGCCTGTGCAGAATGAGATAAAGCATGGCATTTATCTTGCCGATTACGTAACTGCAGAAAACACAGGCTGTGTACATATTGCCCCAGGGCATGGTATGGACGACTTTAACGTTGGCGTGAAGTATAATCTTCCAATCCTCTGTCCCGTGGGCCCGAACGGTGCCTATACTGAAGAAGCCGGGGAATACGCGGGTAAAAACGTCAGGGAAGCAAACCCGATTGTTGTTGAAGACCTGAGGAAACGCAACAGGCTGCTTGCAGAAGGAACTGTTTCTCACAGGTACGGGCACTGCTGGCGCTGCAAAACTCCCATAATCTATCTTGCAACCGAGCAGTGGTTCCTCAAGGTTACAGAGATAAAGGACAAAATGCTTGAGGCAATTGATGCCGTAGACTGGTACCCTGACTGGGCAGGTTCAGCCAGATTCAGGACCTGGGTCGAAGGCGCCAGAGATTGGTGCATTTCCAGGCAGCGCTACTGGGGAATTCCGATTCCGGTCTGGAAGTGCAAGAAATGCGGAAAACTTGAGGTAATAGGAACCAAAGCCGAACTGCTGGAAAAATCCGGAGCAGTCAGCGATGTCGAACTTCACCGTCCCTATGTGGATAAACTAACTATTCCCTGTGAGTGCGGCGGAGAGAAAAAGCGTGTTGAGGACGTTTTCGATGTCTGGTTTGATTCGGCTGTCGCTTCCTGGGCTACCCTGAAGTTCCCGCAGACCAGGGAACAGTTCGACGAATGGTGGCCTGCTGACTTTATCACTGAAGGACATGACCAGACACGCGGCTGGTTCTATTCTCAGCTAGGAGCAAGCATGGTTGGTTTCGGACGGGCTCCTTACAAGAGTGTGCTCATGCACGGCTTTACGCTTGATGCAGGCGGAAAGAAGATGTCCAAAAGCCTTGGAAACGTGGTTTCCCCGATTGATGTAATCGACAAGTATGGGGCTGACACCCTGCGTGCCTATGTGCTTTCCTCAAGCGCACCCTGGGATGACCTAAAGTTTAATCAGGAAGAAGTGGAAAACGTCCACCGTTCAATCAATATTCTATGGAACGTTTTCAGGTTCCCGCTGCCTTATATGGCACTCGATAATTTTGATCCGCTTAAGGTTAGCCTTGATTCCGTAAAAGACGCGCTCAGGGAAGAGGATAGGTGGATTCTCTCAAGAGTTCAGTCCGTTGTTAAGGCTGTAGATGAAGCAATGAGCGGGTACTTCCTGCATAAGGCAGTTCGTGAGATTCTTGAATTTACTCTGGAAGATCTCTCCCGCTGGTATATCCAGCTTATCCGTCCGAGAACCTGGACCGAAGCCGATGACCCTGACAAGCTTGCAGCTTACTGCGTGCTTTATGAAATCTACGTAACCCTTACAAAATTGATATCTCCTTTCATGCCTTACCTGGCTGAAGAGATGTATCAGAACCTGATAAAAAATGTAGATCCAGATGCATCGGAATCGGTCCATATGTGCGACTGGCCAAAGGTCAATGAAGCTTATCTTGACACTGAACTCGAGGCAGCCATGAGTACTGCGCGTTCTATAGTGGAAGCCGCCTCAAACGCCCGCCAGAAGGCAGGAAGAAAGCTCAGGTGGCCTGTTTCCCGAATAGTTGTTTCCCCTGAAAGTGAGGATGTATCAAAGGCTGTAGAGAGACTGCGCTCAGTCCTTATGGACCAGACAAATTCCAAGGCAATTGTCCTGACGCCCATTGGTGAGAGCTGGGATGAACTCGGGCTTGAAGTAATCCCTGATCCTAGCAAAATAGGCCCTGTGTTTAAAAAGGATGCAGGAAAAGTCATTCCTGCCCTGCAAAAGGTTGACGGTTTTGCTTTGAAAAAAGCCTTTGCCGAGGCTGGTGAGTTTGAACTCTCCCTTGCAGATAGAACAGCGGTTACAGTTACTCCGGGCATGGCAAACTTCAAAGAAACCCTGCCAGAAGGTACCGCAAGTGCAGAATCCGATGCCGGTCTTGTCTATGTGGACGCAAACCTGACTCCAGAACTGGAAGCTGAAGGGTATGCAAGGGAAGTAATTCGCAGGCTTCAGGACATGCGGAAGGAACTTGACCTTGTAGTGGATGAAAATATCCGTGCCTCGGTCCGGATCAAAGATGAAAGAGTCCTGAAGCTTGTTGAAACCCTCAAGGACCTGATTGCAGAAGAGGTAAGAGCCGATATCCTTAACCTTGGCAGTGATATCGATGTTTCCGGGACCCTTGTAAAGGATTGGGACGTCGAAGGTATTGCCATGAAGATGGGTATTGCAAAGAAATAAACTCTTAAAAAAGGTTGAAAATCAAAGAAGTTTTGAACTCAAACTGTAAAACGGAAAGGAAACTGATTCATATGAATTTTGCTACCTGGAAACCGATTTACGAACGAATCCTTGAAGATTTCGGATTTGACCGAAAAGGTGATGAAAAGGCAGCTTTTTTCCTTTCCCGCATGCTGACAGAAGAAAACACGGTCAGCCTATCTGAACTCAAAGCAATAATTTCCGGAAAGCCTGTCCTTGTCTGTGGAAACGCTCCAGGGCTCAGGAGTGACCTTTCGAAAATCAATTTTTCTGCTTTTACGGTGATTGCAGCCGACGGAGCCGCTGCTGTACTGATGGATATGGGCATTGTGCCTGAGGTCATCTGTACCGACCTTGACGGCAATTCAGAAACTGATATCGAAAAAGAGATACTCGCCTGTGAAAAGGGCTCGATAGTCCTTATTCACGCGCATGGGGACAATATCGATAAGCTTGAAAAATATGTTCCCCGCTTTAAACGATTTATTGCAACTACCCAGGCAAGACCTTTTGACGAAGTCTATAATTTTGGAGGCTTCAGTGATGGAGATAGATGCTTTTTTGTAGCCAGGGAATTTGGAGCTAAAAAAATTAGGCTAGCAGGTTTTGATTTTGAAGATAACGATGTAAACCCGATTAAGAAAAAGAAATTGAAATGGGCAAAGAAATTAATGGGGATCTGAGATTTTTACAAAGTAACTATCCTGTATGAAAATGCAAACAATCCAACTGATAATAAAAGAGATACAATGAATTGACAAATCCTCTTATTTTTATTCATAATCTGAATCGAAAAACTTATCCTATTAAATAGTAGTCCTTTATATAGATATTTTGCTTCAAATAAAAAGACTAAAGTTATAAAGTTAAATAATAAAAAGAGTTGTACTACTTTTTCAACAAAATTAAGTTATTTTAAGGCTTTATATTGAAGATAATCAAGAAATAGGGCTTATAGGGATTATTGAGACAATATTTTTTGGCTAAATATTCAATTACAGATTTTTATTCCTGATTTATTGAGAGTTTTTATAGAACTAGATATTGTAAAGTAAATTCAAAAGTAAGCTTGTTTTATTGATAGAGGTTTTCTTTATTTTTATATAGGTTATTTATATTCAGAAACAGTTATTCTAGGTCTTTTATATAATTTATAATTCTATGTTTAATTGTACTTTCATGGGAGAACATGGGAGGACTGTTTCTCTCTAGACGGAAATGAGTACTCTAATAATTTCTAAAAAGTTGCCATGAAAGTATGATTAGGGGGTGGGTGAATAAGTTTGATTAGAGAGTGTAATTCCCTAGTCTAAAAAGCTCACCTTTACAGAGATCTGAAAGTATAGAATAACATAGCAAAATCTTGGAGGTAAATATAATGTGTGGATGGTTTGGTGGCTGCGGCTGGGGCGGCGGCTGGGGCTGGCGTCGTGGCTGGCGCCGCTGCGGCGGCTGCGGCTGGGGCGACGGTTGGGGCTGGTAAGCGCAATCGACAGTCCAATCGTTGAGCCCTTGAAATGTTAAGTATGGATGAATAAAAAAGAAAAAGCTGTCAATTCAAGACAGAAAGATAATTTCTGATTAAGTATTCTGTCTTGAATTGATGGCTATTTATACTTTATTACCTGCAAATTATCAACTACAACCCTCATGTCTTTGAAAGTGAAGGATGTCTTTGAAAGTGAAGGGTTAATTCAGGCGGATCTGGGTGTGGTGTATTGACAGATCTTCAAATTTAGTCATTAGTCAAATGAAAATTCGTCGTCTCCAACTTATCAATAAAAAAAATAAAGTACTGAAGTTTGAAAACAGAATAAGTAACACTCTTTTCTTTCGCTAAATGCACATTTTTTAAGCCATCAAATAGCTTATAATTAGTAAGATATAGCGTTTTTGTACTTTTGAGGCTCTATTTTTGTCTTAATTTTAATTTCAGACTAAAGTTCCTGATTTTATTGAGATATTCTAAAAATTAAGATTTCTAAATTAAATATAAAACTAAACTCATTTTATAGAGCATAATTTCCCAGCTTTTTCAATGACTATTTAGTGTTAAGAATATATTATTCCATTCCATTTATATAATTTACAATTATATTATTAGTTGTACTCTCTGGCAATTAAAGTTGAACCTGATTCTTATTAAGTGTTGATAGATTACAACTTGAGTGCCAGGAGTAATAATGGAGTTTGGGAGTCGATATAAAATTAGGTTGGAGAAAGATATACTCAAATCTTAAATTATATCTTCTCACATATATAAAGAACTGTGTAAACTAACACGAAAAACATACAATAACAAAATATAGTAAATATGGAGGTAAATACAATGGGAGGATTTCCATTCTTAAAAGACAGATGTGGATGCGGCGGCTGCGGTGGCGGCTGGGGCGGCTTTGGCGGTTTTGGCGGCTTTGGCGGCTGCGGTGGCGGCTGGGGCGGCTGTGGCTGCAATGACAGGAAAGTTTGCTGCGTAACAGCAGTCCGTGCATGCTGCGCCAAAGGCGGCGGCGGCTGGTGGGGCGACGACTGTTAAGAGCAATCGCTAGGCCAATAGCTGAATGCTGACTAACCAAACCATAGATTGAATAGATAAATATAAAACGTAAAACCAATGATGGCTCATTCATACAGCCCTTTGCCAGATATAGAAGCAGGGGAATCTTAATTGCATCAGAATCTTAGATGTATTCAAAGATCTCTCCTGTAATTAACCGGCATCCCTTAAAAAGGGCCAACTAATGAGCCCATCTCTCTTTATTCATCAGCACTAACCCAGTTAAATTGAAGAACCAGTCGCATAGGAATTTAAACGATATAATTATGAAAATTTTTACAGATCTGAAAACAGATCTGCATTTACTTTGTTTTTCCATAAGATATCCTTTGTTTTCCCATAAGATATCCTTTGTTTTCCCATAAGATATCCTTTGTTTTCCCATAAGATATCCTGACTTTTCCCATAAGATATCCTTTGTTTTCCCATAAGATATCCTTTGTTTTCCCATAAGATATCCTGACTTTTCCCATAAGATATCCTGACTTTTCATACTATCTACTCGCGAATCATATACTAGAGCCTCATCTGGTTACTCGAATTATAGCTTCAGATTGGTTTTTTAGTTAAGTTTTGGAAGTAATTTAATCGAAAATTAAGTGTTTAGAAGAAATAGTCAACTTTATGAATAACTCACTTCTGTATAAAAACGTTAGAGTATTAAAGTTCAAAAATCAGATGAGTAATACTATTCTCGTTTGCTAAATTCACACGTACTAAGCCTCTAAAAAGGTTATAATTAGATAATAAAACGTATCTATGCCATAGAGACTTTATTTTTGCATAAATATTGAATTAGAAACTTGAACTCCTGATTTTATATTAATTAAAGGAATTAAAATTCGTAAATTAAACGTAAAATTAAACGCATTTTACGGTGCATGATTTCCCAGCTTTTTCAATGACTATTTAATATTAAGGATATATTATTCTATCATGCTTATATAATCTACAATTATATTATTAATTGTATTTCCTGACAACTGAAGTTAAATCTGCTTCTCTTTACGCGAACGCAGACCAAAATGCGATTGTCAGGAATAACAATAGAGTTGGCGAGTCGATATAAGATTTGATTGGAGAAACACACTCCAATCTAAAAAATATATTTGCTCCAATGTGTAAATAATTAAAAAAATACATAAAAACTATACAATAAAAACTGAATAAAAATATAAAATCTGGAGGTAGATATAATGGGAGGATGTGGAGGATTTCCATTCTTTAAACACAAGTTCGATGGCTGCGGCGGCTGTGGCTGGGGCGGCTTTGGAGGCTTTGGCGGCTGGGACGGCTGCGGCTGCGGTCATGAGAAGAAAGTTTGCTGCATAACAGCAATTCGTGCCTGCTGCTTCAAGAAAGGCGGCGGCTGGTGGGGCGACGACTGTTAAGAGCAATCGCTAGGCCTATAGCTGAATGCTGATTAATTAACCACGGATTAAGTAAATAGGTATAAAGTAAAACCAATAGTGGGCTCATTTGTACAATCCTCCGCCGGGATACAGAAGCAGGAGAACCTTGATTTCATCAGAATCCTGAAATGTATTGAAAGGTCTCTCCTGCAATTAACCGGCACTCCTCAGAAAGGACTAACGAATAAGCCCAGTCTCATTTTATTCATCCAGGTCTGATATAATTTAATTGAAAAACCAATAACATAAGAATTCAAACAATTTAATTTTGGGTATTTATAACAGATCTTAAAACCGAATTCCAGGTATAATATCTCTTTGATCTCATTTTTGGAAATGCTATTACAGGATCCTACCAAACTAAAAATATCTCTGTTATATTTTTACTTTTAAATTCATTTGAGTCTATCTTTCTCATTATTCTTCTCTTCTTTTTCTTCTTAGACCCCGTCTCAGAACAAACTATGCAGATTTCTAATTGAACGTTTTGATTTTCACTATCAAGGTAGCCAATCAAAGTTACAATAAATTATAAGTTGCATAGGTTATTTCGTTGCGGGTACTTAATCTCTCTTTACTGGAATATTGGGTTTTATTTTTATCCTTCTGTTGTATTCTCAATATCAACCTTACTTGAGTGTTATTTACTGGAATCCTATAGGCTGGATTCTGGTAATTCTAGCTGTAAACATGTTTTTTGTACTTGTAAAAATTCAACTCTGCGACTGAGGAATACAACCTGAGTAGGTAACTGATCCATATGGATTTTACTGTCAGGAAATCAATTTACAAACGAATCCTTGAAGATTTCGGGTCCGACCAAACAGGTGATGAAAATGCCGCTCTTTTCCTTTCCCGCATACTGACAGACGAAAACACGATTAGCCTATCTGAACTTAAAGCAATAATTTCCGGAAAACCTGCCCTTGTCTGCGGAAACGCTCCAAGACTCATGAATGATTATTCAGAAGTGAATTTTTGGATTTTGCAGGAATTGCAGCCGATGGAGTCGCTGCTGTATTCATGGCCAGGTATTGTGCTGAGGTCATTTGTACCGACCTCGACAGTCATTCTGAAGCTAACATCGAAAAAGAGATACCTGCCTGTGAGCATGGTTTAACAGTTCTGACCCATGCTATTAGGATAATCTCTATAAGCTAGAATAATACGTGCCCCACTTCAAGAGCTTTATCGCAACTACCTGAATAAAGCCTTTAGATAAGGTCTACAATTTTGAAGGATTTCTTCAGGTAGACCAATGCGTTTTTATTGCAAAGGAGTTCCCAGCAAAAACTGTTAAACTTGTTGGATTTGATTTTGAGGATTCGAGAGTGAACCTGGTTAAGAAAAAGAAGTTGAAGTGGATAAAGAAATAAATTTGAATGTTGAGACTTTAAAGCAAAAAGTTCTTCATAAGGATGATTAAGGTGCAGAAAGTCAAGAAATTTCCAAATATACATTCTTTGAATAAATCTGGTTTTTATATTATTAGGAAAAAAATTATCATTTAAATTAAAAATACGAAGTATTATAATTTGGATTTAAAGTGATTTTTCTATTTAATTCAGCAAATTAACCCATTTTGTGGATTATATTTACATTTAATCAAATTATTATGCTTATATTTTCATAATAAATTTTATTTTTATCATACTGGGAAAACAAGAATATTTAATACTTTTTTTATTGATAATTTAAGACAAGCCAACAATATAAATTGAATAAATAAGTTTGCCCATGTTTTCCCGTGAAATTTGCCCAGATTTTCCAGGACTATTTAATTGTAAGTAAAATTTATTCTATATGCTTTATATAAACTAAAACTATATGTTTAATATACTCACTAGCAATTAAAATTTAGATATGTCAATCTTAAAATTAAGATAGGTTCCCAAAGGAAATTATGAAATTTAATTGTTAGGAGTATTGTATAATAAAACAGCTTCGGAAAAATAGTCGTTTATGAATTCGAAAAACACGATTATTTCTCAAAGATTAACAAAAATAGCCAAGAATTTAAGAAAAATAATTATATCTACAAAAAAAGTGGAGGGAATGAACATGGTCTTCAGCTATTACTATTCAAGGGTTTGCTGGTACTATGAAAAGGTTTGCTTCTTCATGAAGGTCTGTTGCTGATTCAGCAAAGAAGTAACCTAAAAACAATTATTCAGTTTGTGTGAAGTAACAGAAATGGTCTCATAGTCATCTGTTCAAAGCGTGAAGTATAGATTTCCAGTTTATTGCTCCCTGGACTGGTGACTCTACTTTTATTTTCGTATCAATTGGTAATCACTTCTTTAAAAGCAGTCTTTTTTAATCATCAAAGCTGTTGAGAAAGAAGTGTTAGCATGGCAAAAGTTCAGATACAACAAAAGTGCAAATGTCAAATGGCAATTTACAACAGGAGATGCAGGGATAAAATTGTCATATCTTTATCCGACAATTGAGAATTAATGCTACAGTGTGAGCAAATAAAATAATATTGAGTTTCCTTATATACAGGGTAAGACTGAAATAAGAACATTTTTAGGACTCTTTTCATCCCTGAGCAATAAAAGCGATACCGGTTTATTGTTGTGGAAGGTTTCTTTCATTAGCACAGAGAGATAAAAATCCCTTTATCAGATGAGATCTATTTTTATCTTATTTATATACCCAATTCATTTTTAATTTCAGAAGATCATGCAGGAGTGAAATTATTGAGCTCCAGAGCTCCATATCAGGTTTCCGGAAAGTCTAACAGAAAAAACATTTTATGCCTTATAGGCCTGCATAAATGGAAAAGAAGCGGCGGCTTGAATATTTATTCTTCAAATGTAAGAGAAAAGTATTTCGTATGTACACGCTGTGGGAAGACAAAAATAGTTTATGAACCAAAAAACGAATAAGATTCCAGAAAAACTTAAAAAAGAAAACCTGATCTTTACCTGCTGATCTGATTCTTACTTATAAGTGGGTCATACTGGCCCAATTATTTATATGTTTCTGTGAATTTTTTTTAATCCCATTAAATTGACACCTTAATTACGCAGGCGCTTATAGAAAACGTTCTCCGCTAACGAAAATTTCAAGTTCGCGAGCCTGCAAGGACCTCCTTTGTTTTTGTAAATTTTCCATTTTTATGTTCTCAGGTTATTAGTGGGTTAAGAACTTATTAGCGCCAGAAAAACTATATAATTTCATATCACAAATTATTTTGATAACATGCAAAATTTTGACAACAGACAAAAATTAGAGCCCCTATCCATGATCTGCAGTCACCATAATTTTTTTCAAAATGCCCCAGATTTAATCTCCAGAGATATTTTCCTCTGCTATTCCATGGAAGGCAGTGAAATTAAACTCATCTCTGGACCCACTCATGCAGGTAAAACCACCTTCATGAGTCAGGTTGCCAGTAACCTGGTTGGAGTAAAAATTTATATTGATTTTGAAGATAGTCAGGTACAGGAGCTGGGACCTGGAGATTTACAGGCTATTGAGGAGACTGCAGCCGAAATCCGCAAAAAAGAAACTGAAGACGGAGCAGGACGAATTTTCTACTTTTTTGATGAAATCCAGAATCTCCAGGGCTGGGAGAACTGGGTTGACAGGCTTCACAGGCAGGGGGCAGAAATTTATCTAACTTCATCGAGATCAAAATTAATAAATGAGTTTTCTTCCAGGTTTTCAGGGAGATGTAAAATTTTAAGGCTTTTCCCGTTCTCTTTTAGGGAATACCTGCAGATTAAAGGTAACAGAATAGCAGAGCCGAACTTTCTAACGCCTTCAAGAAGTGATGAACTGTTATGTATGTTTTTCCAGTATTTTGAAAACGGTGGTTTTCCGGATGTAATCAAAAACAATGACATCAGTCTTTCCCGAAAATATTTTGAAGAAGGGGTGCAAAAAGGGGCTGCAGCCGGGTATGATATCCAGAAGTTAAAAAAGCTTGTCATATTCCTGATTTCGAACATGGCTTCGGAATACTCCTCCGATACCCTGAAAAAAGTTAGTGGAATCGAGAGTGAGGAACTCATAGACACCTATCTGGACTATTTAGAAGACATTTTCTTACTGTACAGGGTCCCAAAACTCAACAGCCTCCAAGAAAGCGGGAAGGAAAAAGACATTCCCTGTAAAATTTATGCAGGCGATACCGGACTTTTCAAGGCAGTATATCCCGGTTACCCTAACAGCCTTGGGCTAAGATTTGAGAACCTTGTGTTCCTTGAACTGCTGAGAAGGGAAAAACAGGTATTTTACTTCCGGAACAAAAGAGAATGTGATTTTGTTATTAAGGAAAAAGACAAACAGAAAGTTTCGGCTGCAATTCAGATCTCGGTTTGCTTCGGAAACCCTGTAGTGAGGAAAAGAGAAATTCTGGGACTTACGGAAGCCCTTGATGAGTACGGCCTTGAAGAGGGGCTTATCCTGACAATGGACGAAGAAGAGATCATCATAGCTGACAGCAAAGACGGGAAAAAAATAATCATGGTTAAATCGGTATGGAAATGGATGCTGGAATACAGAAAATAAAGAGCAAAAAGAAGGACACTAATATTTATTATTTATCAAGCCTATCCAAAGACTGATATTTATTGGAATTATAAATTTGCGTTTATGTCCTTCTATAAAATTCTCATATATTTCAGCTAATAAAAAGAAGAACCTGAAATGGTTCTATCTTCTGGAATTTTAAGCACAATAGCTGTCACACTGGCATAACTCACTCCGCTAGAAGAACAGCTTCTTGCTTCTTTGCAGTCTTTATTTCGTTCTGTAAGTGGCCCCATATAGGCACATACAGGAGAAGCACAACAAAACCAACCGCTGTGGCAATCCACCCGCTTTCCAGAGTGCTAATATATATGATCCCGATAAGGAAGAAGGGGATGTTCAGAATTCCGGTTGCAAGAGCTATCTCAGTCCAGCCACGGGGAGCTTTGAAGGGCCTTTCCAGTTTTGAAAATTCAGGGTCCTTTTTTGATTTTACGTAGGCAAAGAGACTCATCCCATTTGCGACAATGTACCCAACTGCAGAAGCTGAGAGAATTGCGGTCGGACTTCCAAGAAGGATCAGGCACATGTTAAAGAGACCATCTGCGATCATTGCATTCACAGGGTTCCCGTTATCGTTTAATTTTCCAAAGACGGCTGGCAGGTTACCTTCAATTGCCATTGAATAGATAGACCTCGCCGAGGATAGAAAGGCGGTCTGGATGATCAGGATCATAGCTGCAACCAGCATGAGAATGGCAATCGAGCCTCCAATAGGACCTAGAGAAAGTTTTGCAAGGGGAAGCATCGGAGAGACAGGGTCTGCAAGTACGCCTTTAACTCCGAGAGCCCCGATAACAGAGGTCTGGACGAGCACATAGAGCACAAGGCAAATTAGGCCGCAGACAAGCAGAGCTTTTGGCGTATCGGTATTGGGGTTCTTATACTCTGGCCCAAATATTGCTGCGCTTTCCCAGGCAACAGCGCTCCATTCGGCCATTGCGAAAAGCCCGAGGATAATTAAGATATGCTTCAGGTCCCAGCTCCAGTCATGGGGCAGCCAGGCTCCTGTAATGTTGGTAAGTTGGAAGTCTCCAGTAAAGAATGGGGCAAGGGTGATAACAACCAGGGGCAACAGGGATACCACAGCCAGAATACACCCAAGGGTTGCTCCGTTTTTGAGCCCTTTGGAGTTTATAATGATCATGTACCCAAACACCAGTGCTCCAATTACCAAGTTGAAGAGGGTCTGGGGAATAACGCTAAAGATCGGGAGAAGCCCGTGGAGATAATCCCCTATCAGGATTGCATAGATTCCAATTACCGGGCTCCAGCCTAACCAGTAACTCCAGGCACTGAAGCCTCCTATGAATTTTCCCATCAGCCTGGATTTTTCACTTGTGTTGTCACCTGTATTCGAACCAAAAACAATCTGGGTATACCCTGGTAGTCCTGAAGCCCTGGGTAAAACAGTTGCAAGCTCTCCAAACGAAATATTCTGGAAAAAACCCAGAAGAACGGTTAAGCCCCATATTATTATTGAAAAAGCCCAGACATAATTGGTGAGGTAGCCTATGGAAGGCAGAATCAATAAAGGAACACCAAGAGCTATTGCAAGTCCCTGTTTCCAGTCAATGCTCCTCTTAAGCTCTTTTAGCTCGCAGCTTGCCCTGCTGCACTCTTCTGCGGATTTCCAGTCTATTTGAGTGTTATTTTGATGATTAGCAGGATTATTATGATTGTCCATAAAATCGCCTTCTACAAACTCCTTTTTTCAGGCAATCTGCTTTCTGAAGAGGTTGCAGGAATTAATCTCAATATCGAGCAACTTTTCGATGTTCATCTTTGCAGCAATACCTTTTGCAGCGCCTGGTACTGACGTTATAACCCCGATATCTAGTTCCTCACGCAGCTCGCGCATAACGTGCTCGTCTACGAGGTCCATCTTGTCGACCCCGAGTTTCTTTGCGACGTACTCTTTTGCCTCGCCTATGCGCATATTTTTCGAGAACTCCATCCTTGCAACAAGGTCACCTGCAGCCCTAATTCCAGTCATACCTGAAGCCATTATGTGGGAAATCGGCATACCCATTGGGTCGCCGACTCCGATCTATATGCCGTCGACGCCTGCAATTTCGACCATTGCCTTGCTGGCTCTTGTAACTGCATCAATAGGAGGCGTTTCAAGCATGGGAATTCCGCCAACTCCCATGCCCATATTTACATGACAGGGGATCGGAGACGCTTCTACTGCAGCCTTGATGAAAGTAACTGCACGAGCAAGGTTCCAGGATGAGGTCTTACTGGTATTGGTGTTGCATACTGGTCCGAAAACATTTGCACCTGCCTTTGCAATAAGAGGAGCCTGTTCATGTGGCCATAAACCTGCGAGCCGCACTCCATCGTATTCCAGTTCTCCGTGCATACCAAGTACCATCTCGCCAGCCATTCCGGCTTCGATGTACATATCAGGGAATTCTTTTCTAAGGGCCTGGATTGCATAAAGTGTGCCGTACACATCTCCGTCTCCTGCTGCACCGGTTGTATCAAAGTTAACACCGTCAGCCCCGGAGGCAAAAAGTTTCTGCATGACCCAGACCGTGTCTCTGGTAAGGTGTTCGGCAGCGTGTTCCATGGATTCTTTTGCTTTATCAATCTTGAATAGCTTCATGAGGTCGCCAGGGTTCTCAAAGGGCCCATCAGGGGTGTAGTAAAGTCCCATATTGGGCATTGCCCCATAAAACAGTGGAATGATCATGTTCTGCTGACAGACTTCCATTGCCTGACACTCGTTTGATACAACAGGTTTTACCGGCTTGAAACTGTAATCAATGTGCCCGAGTTCCATTGTGTCTGCACCAAAAGCCCGCTCGTGCATCATGCAGCCAACTAAACGGCTGGAAGGAATGCCAACTCCACTGTTACCCTGATCACCATCAAGCCTGATAGTACCAATATCGTGTGTTACAGGAATTTCCATGCCCTGTTCGACACTCACAGCCTTGCCGGGCATGGTAAGGATTTCTGCAAGCTTGTCCATTTCATTGGCATTGAGGCCAGGGATCTCGCCAAGGTCAGCAGCGTTTGCAGTACCGGCCTCGATCTCTTCCATTATTTTTTCTTTGGTAAGGAAGACACGTTTTCCGTCTCCCATTCTCAAAGCGTATTCGGTTGCCATTTTTTTAATTCTCCTTTTGACAAACTTAATTTAGATATATCGATTTTATTGAGAATTGAGGCTCATAGCAGCATTTCTTTTGCTTTTGCCACGGCTTCGCTTGCGTTTTCAGCATAGCAGTCTGCACCGATTTTGTCAGCCCAGGACTGGGTTGCGGGGGCTCCGCCTACCATAACTTTTACTTTGCCTCTAAGCCCTTCTTCCTTGAGGAGTTCAATTACATCCCTCTGCCCCTGAAGGGTTGTCGTCATAAGGGCGGAAATTCCGATCATATCAGCATTGACTTCCTTTGCCTTTTCTACGAAATTCCTTGTAGGAACATCCCTGCCAAGATCATAAACTTCAAAACCTGAGGACTGGAGCATAGTAGAGACTATTGATTTGCCGATATCGTGGACGTCGCCCTCGACGGTTCCATTTACGATAACCCCCAGTTTCTTGCTCTCTGTCCCTGCCGGAAGCTCAGCTTCAAGCACTTTAACCCCTGCTGTCATTGCATCAGCAGCCATCATTACATGAGGCAGGAAAAGTTTCCCTCTCTCAAAAAGAATTCCTACCTGGTTCATTCCTGCAGAAAGACCTTTGTCAATGATCTCAGCAGGTTCCATGACCTTTTTTGCTTTCTCGACAGCTGCGAGCACTGCATCTTTTTTACAGGAGATTACCGCATCAGCAATCTCGAGGAGTAATCCTTCTGTATCTACCATTTTTTTCTGTCCCTTCTTTATCTGAAAGTAACTGACGTTTTTCTTCATATTATATAGGAAAACGGTAAGTTAGTTCCTATTAATATTATATATATTTTTCTAAAAGTATATAATAAAATATTAAAAATATAAAGAAGATATTTAAAAAATGGTGAAAGTCATGTTAAAAATTTTATAAGGATTTTATCCTTTTAAAGACCAGAATAAAGTTTAAAATAGCTTTGATACTAAGGAATTTCGGGAATTTGTACTGTTTGTAGATCCCCAGCTTAGGAATGGCAAAAATATAATTTCATATATTTTCATTGCCTAAAGGTAATTCTGCTTGAACTCATTACAAACCAGAAAGGAATCTACTTGGATGCTTCGCGAAAAATATTCTGAAGAAACCGAAAAACAAATGAAATCATTTTTTGATTCTTTGAATGAGAGAGACAGAAGGAGATACGCAGCCATAGAAGCAATGAAGTTAGGTCATGGTGGACAAAAGTATATAAGTAGTGTACTTGGCTGTCATTTCCAAACTATCATGGCTGGAATTAATGAAATCACTAATGGTATAAAAACTCCAGATGACAGGATTCGAAAGCCTGGTGGAGGTAAAAAGAAAATCATCGACACTGTGGAAAACATCGATGAAGTTTTCTTTGAGATCTTAAAAGATCATACTGCTGGAAGTCCTATGGATGAAGAAATAAAATGGACAAACCTCTCCCTTAAAGATATTTCAAATGCTTTCAAATCGAGAGATATGAATATATCACCATATGTGGTAAAGCAGCTATTGAAGAAACATGGTTTTGTAAAAAGAAAAATGAATAAAGCTGTCACAATGAAAGACTGTAAAGACAGAAACAAGCAATTTGAGAGAATTAACGAGTTGAAAGAAGAGTACTCTAAAAGCGAAAATCCGATTATCAGTATAGATGTAAAAAAAAGAGTTCATAGGTAATTTCTACCGAGATGGAAAATTTTATTGTACTGGAACGGTAAAAGTATATGATCACGACTTCAATACATTTTCAAATGGCGTTGTAATTCCACATGGCATATACGACGTTAAACTTAATGAAGGCTACATCACTTTAGGAACCAGTAAGGATACGAGTGAATTTTGTTGTGACTGCATTAAATACTGGTGGGAAAATTACGGTAAGAGAAATTACCCCAATGCGTATAGCATTTTGGCTTTTGCAGATGGTGGTGGAAGCAACTCAAGTAGACATTATATTTTCAAGGAAGACTTACAAAAGCTGGTAAATGAAATTGGAATTGAAATTCGAATGGCTCATTATCCACCATACACTTCGAAATATAATCCAATTGAACATAGGTTATTCTGCCATGTAACGGCTGCCTGCAAAGGTGCCGTTTTCAGCAGTCTTGATGTGGTTAAAAGCCTTATTGATAAGACTTCTACATCAACAGGACTGAAAGTGGTTTCGACGATTAAGGATAAAGTTTATGCAACAGCAAGAAAAGTAAGTGAAAACTTCAAGGAAAATATGAAAATTGTATTTGATGATTATCTGGGGAAATGGAATTATAGAGCAATTCCAGAAATGAAAACTTGAACTTATATTTCAAACGTTCCTTAACATTCTTCAGTGACATTATCTTTTCAGAGATCAAGTATATATTTCATTATCAAAAATAGGAGTATTATAGGGGAGTTAAGAAAATAGTGTGCTGTCCTTAAGACAAGGAGACTTTGAGAGTCTTTCTGGAATAAAACAGAATACGCTATTTTTCTATTAATCAAAGCTGCGCTGGCGCACCCCGCAGCAAGCTAGCGGGGTATTCGACTGAAATAAATTAATTGGAAGTCTCTGGTTACTTCATTACAAATTAGTATAATTGATAAATAATATATTTATTAAAAAATAAATTAAAGAATTATGTAAAGTAAAGAATTATAATAAGGGGTAGGGGGTATGGAAGTAGAAAGTAGAACAAAGATGGAAAAAACGCATACGAAACCAAAGAATGTCTGGGAAGATTTTTTTAAAGATAAGACACGCGGGGGGCATAGATATTCATCTGAGGAGTTTCTTGCTATGGAAGCCAGGGAAAAATTATTCCACCTTGACGGAGGCAAAACGCTTCTTGACTTCGGGTGCGGCTCTGCAGAACTCCTGACCTACTATGCCCCTGAATATGAACAGCTTTTAGGAGTGGATTTTTCTCCATCCATGCTTGGCGAAGCAAGCAAAAGGATCAGGGAAAGAAAATGTAATAACATTGATCTTATCCTTGCTGACCATGAAATACTCTGGGAAAACCTGGACTCAACCTTTGATCGAATAACTGCAGCCGGAGTAATCCAATACTTATCGTTTCAAGAAATTGACGCCTTTATTGCTAAAGCATCAGAACATCTCAATTCAGATGGTAAAATAGTCTTTTTTGACATACTGGACCCGCGATTATACCCATTGTGGAAACTGGGAGTATTTGCACCGAATGCAGGGCTTTTAAAAGCTTTATACAGAGTAGGTTGCGATTTTCAGAGTTCAATATTGGCGGCCTTAAAAAACCGTCCGAGAAACATTTACGGTTTTACCCATAATCCTTACAAAATCCAGAAAATTGCAAACAAACACGGTTTTGAGATGCGCTATATACAATCAATGTACTACGAATATAAGTATCATGCAATAATGTTTCGAATTTAAGCGGGAATGCGCTGGGAATTAAATCTCGCCCAATAACAGACCGACTTTGTTTAATAGTATCTAACTATGTCTAATACTATGTTGTAATTATGTTGTGATCGGACCAGTATTTTGTGATCAGACAAGTAAATCCTCAATCCCTGCCTCTTTTACAATCTCGATCGCCTTAGCCTCTTCTTCCGGAGTCAGGCGGCGTCCAATCTCTGGATACTCCATAGCCCGATAGCATGGCCTGTACTGGAACATCAGGTTGAACCTGATTTGCGGGATATGTTTTGCAACCCATTCGGCAATCGGCCTTGTACAGCATTCCAGATGGCCAGGCAAGACAAGATGGCGAAGTAGAATTTCTGAGGTTTTGTAGGCGAATTCGAAATTTGGCTGCACGATTTCCAGGTAATTTTTTATTTTTGAGTACTTCCGGGCGCATACATCGTTTCCGTACTTGAAATCTCCAAGGTAGACATCCACAACCCCTTCGAGGATCTCTGCAATTTCCGGGGAATGATACATATTTGAATTCCAGACCACAGGCGTATTTACAGAAATTTCCCGGACTATCTTCAGGACGGTATGCGCGTGCGGAGTTGGGGTCACGAAATTTACGTTCCTTGCCCCGTGCATTCTCCGAATGTCGATCAGTTTTGCAAGTTTCCTTGGCTCGATTCGAATTCCGGAATCAGGGCAGGTTGAAATATCCCAGTTCTGGCAGTAAACGCAGGCAAAAGTACAGCCTGTAAAAAAGATCGTGTGAGATGGTACAAGCTCAGGCTCTTCTCCCATGTGCAGGAACTCAGAAGCGTAATTGGAAATGTCTGCCAGCTTGCAGAAGCCTTTTTCGCCGGCTTTCCTGTCAACCTCACAGCGCCAACCGCAGCACTGGCATTTTTCCAGCATTCTGTCCACAATCTCAACTTTAAGGTCAAGAAGAGAGGGACTGGCTTTTGGAAGTTCCAGGAAGTTTCTGGTAAAAAATGCCAGTCTGTCATTTGCATCTTTATAAGCAAGGGCTTCAGCGGCTTCCAGTTCAAGGTCTTCTTTGAGTTTTCGGTACTCTTCGATCTCATTACCATGAATTTTCCTGAGTTCTTCAAGCTGCATGCCTGGATCAAACTGGACCGGAATTCTTTCGGTTATCTTAAAAAAGGCAGGCATTTCATCTCTCTGCACCTTGAAGTAACGTTTCAGGTACTTCGGAGCTGCCATACTGGAATATTATTCCGCATGGGTTAAAGGCTTATTGTCTGTTTCTTCCGGATTTCAATTCTAATATCCGGTTCTGATTTCCAGTTTTGATTTCCAGTTTTGATTTCCAGTTTTGATTTCCAGTTTTGATTTCCAGTTTTGATTTCCAGTTTTGATTTCCAGTTTTGATTTCCAGTTTAGACTTCTAATTTTTGATTTTTAATTGCTGTTTTTGCTGGTTTATTAAATCTGAGTTTACTATTCACTATTGTACTTTTTAGAAACGGATAGTCTTTCCCAGGCTTTTCGCAAGCAAGGTTATAAGAAGAAAAAGGCTTTTTACACTTTTTGACTTCTATCCTTACGGTAACTCTTAAAATTTACATAAGCAGGTTGGGAACGAAAATGGAATGGGTATTCCTTTTTATCGCAGGTCTTTTTGAAGCAGCCTGGGCAATCGGGCTGAAATATACAGAAGGTTTCACTAAGCTTTATCCAAGCATCCTTACCGTCGTGTGCATGTTTCTTAGCTTCTATTTTCTTTCCCAGTCCCTGAAGACTCTTCCAATAGGAACCGGCTATGCAATCTGGACCGGAATCGGGATTATCGGCACTACGATTCTTGGTGTCCTGCTCTTTAATGAACCCATGGACTTTGCCAGGGCTTTCTGTATTATTTTGATATTCTCGGGGATAATCGGGCTCAAAATAATTTCTTCATAATACAATTACAGAATTCCTGTTTTTTTCAGGGACTTTTCTGTACTACTGGAAGGAGACCTTTTTCTGCAGTCGGGGGCCAAAAATTAAAAACCTGCAAGACAATTTATCATGGGGTTAAACCCGAGGGCTTTTTCAGTTCCGATTTTATTTTACCTTTTGATCAAGTGGTCAAAAATTAGCTTTAAAGGTGCCCGCGGGAGACTTTTGGGGGAATATTCTGGTTACGCTTGACAGCACGACAATTAGTCTCTGGGATTTGATGTCCCTTCTGTTTGTACTTCTGTTTCTCTATGCAATAATCTACCCGCAGTCGCAGCTAAAACAAATACGGCTGCGACGCATGGCAAAACTGAAAGCTATGGAAAAAAGCCACGGCTGCAAGGTGCTCACTATGATTCACAGGCGGGAGGCAATCTCTCTTTTCGGGCTGCCTGCCTACCAGTACATAGATGAGGAAGATGCCGAGCAGATCCTGCGCTGGATAAGAAAATACAAAGATTATCCGCTTGAGCTGATCCTGCACACGCCAGGCGGACAGCTTCATTCCAGTATCCAGATCGCACGCGCCTTGCGGCGGCACCCGAAAAACACGAAAGTTATTATCCCTCACTATTCAATGTCAGGAGGCACAATCATCGCCCTTGCCGCAAATGAAATCGTGATGGATAAGGATGCGGTTATCGGGCCAATCGACCCCCAGATAGGAGACTTTATTCGCGGGATGTACCCTGCCCCTTCCTGGATATATGCTGCAGAAACAAAAAAGGAAAAATCCGATGACATCACCCTTGTCATGAGCGATATCTCAAGAAAAGCCCTCAAATTCACCAGAAATGTTGCAAAAGAGCTTCTTGAAGGCAAAATCCAGCCAGGCTCGGCTGGGGAAAGCAGGCTCGATGAGGTGGTCGAAAAACTGGTCAGCGGAGAAATGATCCACAGCACTCCACTCTCAGCCGGCGAGGCAAAAGAAATAGGGCTTTCCGTAAGTACGGATTTTCCGGAGGATGTGCACGAGTTTATGAAACTTTTCAAGCCTGTAAAGAAGAGTGTGGAATATGTGGAATCAAGTTCTTCATAAATGGAAAAAGATAAAAATAGAAGAAGATAAGAGCAATGAAAATCAGACATCAAAACTTTTCGGTGCAAAAAAAGTTTCAATGTGAAAACTTTCAGACATGAGAAATTTTCGGCGTTAGAAGGTTCGAGGCTTGGAGAAATGCCAGGAACTGAAAGGGCTTCAAATGAATGTCAGCAGAGTTACCCGGTCAAAAAAGTCAGCTAAAAGAAATTATGACAGGCTGAGCAAATGGTACGATTTCTTTGCCGGCCCTTTTGAAAAAAAGTTTAGAGATGTCGGGCTGCATAAACTGAATGTTGCCCCGGGAGAAATAATTTTTGAAATAGGCTTTGGCACAGGCCAGTGTATCCTCGAAATTGCCCGATCTGTCGGAAACTCGGGAAGAGTCTACGGAATTGATATCTCAGAAGGAATGTGTAATATCACTCAATCGAAGGTCGAAAAAGCGGGTTTTTCAGAAAGGGTACAACTTGTATGTGGAGATGCTCTTAAGCTTCCTTTCTCGAGCAGTTCCTTTAACGCTATCTTCATGAGCTTTACCCTTGAGCTTTTTGACACTCCTGAGATCCCTGAGGTATTGAAGGAATGCCTGAGAGTACTTAAAAATGACGGAAGGCTCTGTGTCGTTGCCATGAACCAGAAAGATGACCCTACTCTGATGATAAAGCTCTACGAATGGACCCACAGAAAATTTCCTAATTATGTCGACTGCAGACCGATTTTTGTCAGGAAAATTCTTGAAGAGGCCTGTTTTCCTGTTATTGATTCAGTTGAAATTTTCGCATGGGGCTTGCCAGTTGAAGTAGTCCTTTCCAAAAGATGTTAAGATAATTCCAAAAGATGCTAAATGAATTCCAAAAGATGTTAAGACAATCCCAAAAAAGGTTAACACAAAAGTTTGATTGAAACAATCAAAAATTTCAAACTTTTTTCGCCTTTTTTACCTTCGCATTCTCTTCACTCAGCCCTGCCCATATAACCTTATACTCTAGCTGTTCAAGCACAGGATAGTAAAGGCTGCGGTCAAGCCCGAAACCTTCAAAAACCTTTACTGCGTCGGCGTATGTTTCTACTGCCCCCGGTCTTTCAAGTTCCCGATCGATTCTCTCAAGTAGTTGCCCGTAAATTAAGTAATTTTCAAGGAGTACGTAATTTTGATATTTCTCCAGATCTTCGACTTTTCTGAATTCTTCGGCTTTTCCGAATTCTTCGGCTTTTCCTGATTTCCTTAGTTCTTCTAACTCTATTGCTTTTTCTGACTCTCTTGCTTTTCCTGATTCTTCAGCTTTCTCCAGTTCTCCGGCCTTTGCAAGCCTGTCTGCAACCACTTCCTTTAAAGCGTCTGGCAGGACTCCTTTGCCGGCTGCGATTTCTTCAAGGTTTACCAGTTCTCCTGAGATTGGAAATTCCATTTCCTCCAGTCTTGACCGGTCTTCGGAAAGCTTTTTTTCCTCGTACTTTCTGAGTATCTGCATGACTTCATTTGCCGGAATTTTTTTGTCAAAGAAGATTACGTCCTGCGAAGGAAAATCCTTTTCAGAACACTTGAGTTTTCTGTCAATCAGGAGAATCACAGGTTCCTTTACCTGCTTGAGCTTCTCAATCTTATTTTCCAGATATTCGGGAGTCCAGAAACCCACTATTTCCAGGTATACCCTTATCCCGTCCCTCTGGAGAGAGAAGTCCGGGACAAAAGCGTATTTTCCGGCTTTAAGAATCGTCGGCTCCCTTTTTATTTTCCAGCTTCCCAAACTGAGGCTGCCAAACATCTGCTCAAGTGTGCTGTCATAGGCAGCTTCTTCGGCATCGATTTCCTCAATCCTGGCTTCTTCTCCGGCTTCTTTTCCGGCTTCTTTCCAGGTTTCTTCCCCAGCTTTATATTTTTCCTTTTCTTCTTTAATTTGAAGCTCTGGCGAAAGGGTCTCAGGGTACACGGCTGCTTCAGGAGTGATTTTGAAAAACTTTTCCGAGTCGTCAAGGGTAAAATTCAGGATGCGTTTCCCCTGGTAGCCTTTGTGAAGAATGCCTGCCTTGAGCCTCCAGCCTTTTGACCTCAGCAGCGCAGGAAAGATTTTTGCAAAGGAATTTCCATAGCGCTCAGAGATTCGAAAAAGAGAGGCAGGTCCGTCAAGATGCAGATGAACGGCTTTTAGTTCTTCGAAGTTTTCTCTGGTTTTTCCTTCCTTTCCTTCTTTTTCTCTATTGATTTCTCTATCGATTTTGCCTATTTCCTCATCAGTATCTTCAAGGGAGTACATAAGCCCTGAACGAAGAATTTTCCAGAGGATTTTCTGAAAATCGCCTTTTATCCATATATCGAGGTCAACTGCACGGAAAAGCAGAGTCTGAGTCAGAGAAATATTATACTGTTTTAAGAGTTCTGCAGGAGAAAAGGGTACAAAACTTTTGACGATCTGGTTTTCCTCAAGGTCCGCCCAGAGTGCTTTTTCAAGTTCCTTTTCCGAAATTGAAAGTTTTTTTGCGGCTTTTTGCAGAGCTTCTTTTCTCTCGGCAGGAGAAGGTGCCATGCCTCCGCAGGCTTCAAAAACAGCTTCTCTCGCCAGAGACGGGTCAACAGCTGCATCTGTTTCTATAACGGTGCGTCTTCCAAGCAACTGGGAAAGACCCCTGATAAAGCGGTAATTCATTTCCTCGTAACCATCAAGTTCAGCCAGAAGATCACCATAGGTTTTTCCGATATGCTGCTCGAAAGTCTCTATCAGAAGCCTTGCAAGTTCCAGTTTTTCGGGATCAAAAGCTGCGTATACAGGCTTTATTTTCCCTCCGGAGATGCGGGTTACAAGAAGATCAGATGTGAGCAGAAGAGCCACCTCCGGAGCTGTTTTCTTTCTTTATCTGGCTTTCCTTTCCTTGTTCTTTCTTTACCTGGCTTTCCTTTCCTTGTTCATTCTTTATCTGGCTTTCCTGTCCATATTCTATCATTATGCGTTCTTCTTTTCCAGACTCTTTCTTTATCTGGTTTTCCTGCGTTGATCTTCCAGAGCCTTTTTGATTTGAAACAGCTTCTTTTCTTCTCCTGGCAGTTCCGGCTTCGGTCGTTTCTTCGGATATTATTTCATAGAGAATAGCTTCTTTTCCTTCTTTCTTCCTGAGGATCCTTCCCAGGCGCTGGATATATGCTAATTTGCTCCCTGTACCGCTTGCTATAATCCCTATGTTTGCCTCAGGGACATCTATGCCCTCGTCAAGAACCTTTGAAGTAACTACAGCCCTGTATTTTCCTTCCTTGAACTTCTCGAGGATGGAATTTCTTTCTTTTGCAGGCGTCCTGTAGGTGATCGCAGGGATAAGAAATTCCCTGGAAATCCGGTGGACAAGCCGGTTATGTTCCGTAAAAATGAAGATCCTGTCTTCCCGGTGTGTATTCAGGATCTCTTTTAACTTTTCAATTTTAGACTCCGTGTTAAAAGCAAGTTCTCTTGCTGCATTTCTTGCAAGAAGGGCTTTTCTGGCTTCAGGGTCTCTCCCGCTTCTCATGACCAGTTTCTGAAAATCCCTTGGCCCCCGAAGAACCATCCCGGTTTTCCGGAGATAGTCTGTATAAACCGAATAACATTTGTCGTATTCTTTCCTTTCCTCGTCCGTAAGTGCAGCAGATATCCGTTTGATCCTGTAAGGGGCAAGATGTCTGCCTGCAAGTTCCGAGACGTGCTTTTCGTATACTTTTCCCCCTACAAGCCTGTTAAGCTCCGAGTGTAACTCATCTTCCCGCTCATAAGTGGCTGTCAACCCAAGTCTGTAAGGCGCTGCGGAAAACTCGGCAATGCTCCTGTATCCGGCTGCAGGCAGGTGGTGAACTTCGTCAAAAACAAGGAGACCGAACCTGTTCCCAAGGGTTTCGGCGTGAATATAAGCAGAGTCATAAGTGGAAACGGTTATTGGAAGAATTTTCTTCTCCCCGCCTCCAAGCTTTCCAATTTCCATCGTAAAAGCTTCTTCAAGCTGTTTTTTCCATTGTTCAAGCAGGTCAAGCGTCGGGACAACCACAAGGGCAGGGGTATTGCAGCCTGCAATTGCCCTGATTCCAACAAGGGTTTTTCCGCTTCCTGTTGGCAGGACAAGCACTCCCCATCTATTATTTTCTCCCCAGGTCACAAGGGCTTCGGCCTGGTAATCCCTTAATTTAAGTTTCTTTCCAGACGCTTCATAAGCTGCTGCCAGATCAGGACAGGGGAGGAGGTCAAGCACTTCGTCTTTAAACGGGATCTTAGAATTTTTCAGATAATCTATTATATCTCTGTAATAAAGAGCAAGAGCTCTGAAATTTCCGCTTCTTTCATCCCAGACTGCATTGGGAACTCTCACATTACCTTCTATAAGAAGCGTTCCCTGCTTGAAGCTAATTTTGATCATTGTTTATTAAAAGTCTGGACATTATATATAATAATTGAGTTATCAGCCTCGGTTTCCGTTGTCTAAGTTCCATCACCCGAGTCCCCGTCTCGGGAGGACGGTGCCCTTTTCGCTCACTACGTTCGCTCAAGAGGGCTGAATCATAATGAAGATGCTTAGCTGAATCGACGTAGCTGAATTATGGACAAGAAAGGCTAAATCTTCAACTCGCTCAGAAAGTCTGATTTACCCGAGTTTCTTTATGGGTCATTCAGAGGGCGTGGTCACAGCTCTTATTAAATAAGGCTTGACCGAAAATCTTAGCAAAAATATTTTATGCATGTTCTTTAGGTCCGCAATTTCAGGACCATCTGACTCTATGGTGCGGGAAGCTCATTTTAAGGATAAGGTTCGGAAAATGTGAAATCCGGTAAACAAGCCTGAAGAACGAGAACGATAGACGAGAAAGATACCTTCACTTGAGGCAAATACCTGATTGCTTTTTTCCTTTTGTTCAGGTTATTTATAGTTTTACTCCAATATAAACATTAAAAAATTTATCTTTATCGTCAAGTGGGGGCGTAATAAATGATACATCTATGGGAGTATGATTCTCGCAAGCTTAACGGCTTAAACTTGCCGCAGATGATGAGCGAACTTGAAAGAATAGGAAATGAAGGCTGGGAACTGATTCTGATAAGGAACGATATCGATGAAGAAGGCAGAGTAACTGCAATTTTCAAGCGGAAAAAAGAGAGCGAGACTATAGCTTTATAACTCTATTTTTCATTTTTTTATCTTTTACTTATTTATTGATAGGCTTAAACACTATTTCTGGTAAATTAAAGCAATCGTCTTATCGGGTTTTTAGAAATTTTTTCAGTTTACCAGTTTTGTAACAACTACTTTTTATATTTTTTGTCGTATATTTGGAAAAATAAATACAAATGAGTGCATTAACTTCAGCATGGATTTTCTGCCAGGCTTGAAAACCCTTAACATCTTTATTTAGAAAAAGAGCTGCGTTCCCACCTGAAAAATTCTGGAAGTTCCGAACGGCACTTATTAGGTCTTGTTCAGGAAGAGGTTTAGTATTGGACTCACGGGTTGCGAGCTTCTTATCTCTTCACTTTTAGAGTAGATTTTTCGGAGTAGGCGTTGAAGTATTTCTTGTGGAATAGGTCTTGCTATGTGGTCTTGTAGATGAGAACGCAATTTATACTATGCTCTCACTCTATATAATATTTTTAACAAATAATATTATTTTAACTCTATTTTGTTGGTATACATATCTAATTTTTCTTTACTGGTTTAACCTTATAGCATTAAGCTACGGTACCTGATGTAACTGGATGTAAATACTAAAAATGATTACCCGTACGATAACAAGAAAAAGGTCAACTTGTTCTAAAAGAATGATTTACCCGAGATCCAGTAACAGAGTATCTTTCTTTAAGAAAATCGAGTTTAAGAGAATAGAGTTTAAGAGAATAGAGTTTAAGAGAATCAAGTTTAAGAGAATAGAGTTTAAGAGAATAGAGTTTAAGAGAATCAAGTTTAAGAGAATCAAGTTTAAGAGAATCAAGTTTAAGAGAATCAAGTTTAAGAGAATAGAGTTTAAGAGAGTTTTAGTCAATTATTAAGTTGACTAACTGATCTTAACTAAAGAAAAAAACCGCAGAAAGCAAGAGACCACGGAAAAACTCTGTACTATAATCAGCCTTCGTGGTACAACTCAGTATCTTCATTATAATTCAGTCCTCTTAAGCGCAACCGTTGCACTGTTTGACCACGTCGATAAAGTCTGGAGATAAAGCTCTCAAATTCAAACGTTGCTGGGATTTTCGCTCAAGTCTTTTTTGAAAAGACTTGTGGAAAAGCAGTTTTTTAAAAAGCTTGCAGGAAAGAAGTTTTTTAAAAGGCTTGAATAACTCGAGTGGCGACTGGTTTTGAGGATTGATGCGACACTAGGGATATGAAGTTCGTAAAGTTCCTAAAAACTTTTTTAAAATGAGGTGGCGTTCTCATCCGAAAAACCTGGGAGTTCCGAACGGTATTCAAGAGACTCACTTTATTGTAGTTGGGGAAGAGGTATTGAGGTACTTGACTCATGCGTTGCGAGTTTCTCTTTCTATATCCCTTTATTGTGGAGTAATGTCTGGAGTAGTTGCTCTTTGCTAGTGGGGTGTTAAAGGGATGAGAACGCAATTTATACTACGTAGTTATTGTATATAATATTTTTAACAGTTAATCTTATTTTATTTCTCTTTTTTTGTGTATCTTGCTAACTTTAGTTCATTAAACGAATGCTTATTTCATTAATTTAATGGTTCATATAATCGTGAAATTACGCTCCGAACTAAATCAAAATTTTGGGAAATAAAGGGGGATATCATTCCAAAATGAAAAAATTCCAGAATAAGAAAATTCAGAAAAAGTAATTGCAGATGAAATTGACCTTTAGTTGTAGGTGAAATTTATGAGATTAAATTCCCTTTTTTCCGGAGCAATTTGTCGCAGATAACTGCGAAAAAAGTGATTATAACCGCTTCCACAGCCATTAAAATAATATTGAACCTGTAGGGGTCAATGTAGTTCTGGGTTTTAGAAAATGTCTCCATTCCGGGAAGAAAATAAGCAAACTCGTAGGCATTGAATAAAATTATAAGCAGGAAAAGAAAGGTAAATCTCTCAGCTATTATTAAGAGCCGCAAAAGCCCGTAATAGCGCTTCAAATAAGTTTTATATTTTACCAGCATGGGCTCAAAAAACATGTAAATTCTTCCCATTATTGGAATTTCACGTTAAATTTATTATAAATGTTATTAAAATACTTTTCTAATAATCTGAATGGTTCGTGAGGTAAAAGGATTAGAAAAACTTGAGGATTTCACAGAAACATAACCTCAGTTTCCCGGAAATAAAAGCAGTAAGGGATTTGATGCTGTTTAATATCGTGCACAGGTAAAACACTATTTCGCTCAACTTATAATTTATTTCATTTTTACATAATCATCCTTCGGTATTTTTGATAAAGTGTTTATAATTTCAATATTATTTAAAATTCTAATAAAAACAGAACAGTTATGTATTCTTCTTCTCTTTATCAACTACTTATAGAAAATACAGAAAAAAGAAACTTTTTTGGAAACTCTGTATTACCAGTGTTTTTCGAATCGTGGTGAATATGTTGGGATTCGGTTGTAGGCTATACTAAGGAGGAAATATGTCTAAGAAAATGTATAAGTGGGAAGAGAATGGGCAAGAGCTAGAAGATTATATTGTAAGCGTTTTCAGAGCTTCGTTAAAAAACGACAATATAAAAGATTTCAAAATTGAAAAGGATCATATCGAAGTTGGACGGGATGGATTCGAGTATAAATTTGATGTTTTTTATGAGGTCAAACTAGCGAAAGTAGCTCTTAAAGCTGCAATAGAATGTAAATATTACAATAAAAGAATAACAAGAGAAATGGTCAAGCATTTTAAGGAAGACCTTAATGAATGCAATAGTATTACTGGTTTTATTCTAGCTACTAAAAGTTATAATGTAGAAGCTAAAAAGTATGCGGATCTTCATGGTATAAAACTGATAACCGATGATCAGTTACCAAATATACCCGGAATGTTGCTTTTACGCACTGCATGTTCTGTGCCGGACGAAAATGTACATGGGGATCCATTTTGGACTATTATGAAAGTAACTAAAAATGGGAAAAATACGGGTTCATATTATTCACTCAATGGCAACGAGTTCAATATGTTAGAAATTGTCGTCCACGAACGATACAGGTCAATATTATTATTCATATCGAAAAAGTCTGCTGAGAGAGTATTAGAAGCCGATGGAGCAAAAGATTGTGCTGTTTTCGGAGTTAGCCGACAACAGTTGAGATGGATTTGTCTCCTGTCACAGTTTTTCAAATGTGAATTACTAATCAGCAGCGATTTGTTGCTTGACTCAAATGAAAAACCAATTCTGCGTAAACATTCATACGATGAGATATTAGCTGAATATGATTTGGAATAATATTCTTTGTATCTGTTTTCTAGAAGAATATAGTTTCAATATTTACTATAGAGGAAATATGGCTAAGTCGCAAGAAGCAGGCAAGGAGTTAGAGAATACTGTTGAAAACATTTACTCAATTTTGTTGCAAAATGAGCATTTGAAGTATTCAAAAATTGAAAAGAACCACACTGAAATTGGAAAATCTGGAGCCAAACATGAGTTTGATGTTTTTTATAAAGTTGAAATAGCAGGAGTAACTTATAAAGTTGCAATCGAATGTAAAAATTATAAGGATCGAAGGGTAGAGAAAGAAAAGTTCGCAGCTTTTAAGCATAAACTTGATGAGTGCAATATTAAGACTGGTTTTATGATAACTTCTAATGGGTATCAAGAAGGAGCTAAACTAGAAGGAAAATACTATGGAATAGAGCTAATAACTGCTGAAGATTTGCCAAATATATATACACTAACTCTTACCCATGTGAAATGGCTATTGCCAGACGAAAATACATATGGGGATCCATTTTGGACTATTATGGAAGTGACTGAAGATGGGAAAAATAAAGGTATATGTTATTCACCTAATGAAAAGGTAGCACTATATATGTCGAAATATAATTTTCATAGGGAGACAGCACTTAGAACCTATCCGAAAAGTCAGTAATGCATATCGAAAAGTTGCAATAAATCTAAATGTTCGGGCATCCGTTCCGGTTTTGCATATTGCATATTGTAAAAGTTATAGCAGGTAACCACTTTTCGGATAGGCTCTTAATGGAGCGATAGCATTATTGGTCGTGTCCTCAAATTATTGAACAGGAACTCTAAATGTTAATAGTTCCTTTAAACTCCATATGTGATCAGTTATTCCTTCTGCCATAGCTGGAGTCCTTTGAAACCATTTTCTATTTCCAGAATCTATTTTTAACCTTAGAGACTTATGAGG
>JGI20225J20221_1001786_pt1 | contig 31474 bp, 26 predicted proteins | sample BioMet4_FD_20221 | JGI IMG/M metagenome (IMG submission 20221)
GAACGGTACTGCTTATTTGCCTACGGATATCGCTCATCACACTACCCAAGTCGCGGTTATCAAGACGAGCCGTCACTACGCCTATCATCTGCAGATTCTCACGTTCTATCTCAGCTTCGCCAACACTAGCCGAAATATGAGCCAATGAAGTGATCGGGATTAATTTCCCATTAGAAGTAAACAACTGTAGTCTCCCCATATCCGCCAAACTTATTTCACGGCTATGCGGATAAAGCATACGGATCGGAGTATTTTGTTCTTTTTCAAGAACGTTTCCTACAATATTCCCTTCCTGCGAAGTTTGCAATTGATATTGAAAATCCATGGGAGTAATGTCATACTGTGCCAAGGTATTGTAGTTGGGTTTTACGTTTACTGAAGGCCCGGCAATCACAATTCCATTAAAGATATCGGCCGTTCCATCCACCTTCCCTACCAAAGCCGATACCTCTCCGGATAATTTCTGTAGTTGTTTCTGATCATTACCGAATATTTTAATCTCCACCGGTTGTACGGAAGCCATCAAATCACCCAGCATATCGCCAACAACTTGTCCGAAGTCTACACGTAGTGCAGGCTGTGTCGATTCTATCTTTCGCCGGATATCATCGATTACTTCTTCTGTCGTTTTCTTCCTGTCCTTTTTCAGCTGAATGAGATAATCACCTGTATTGGGTTCTGTAATAAAAAAGCCCATTTGCGTGCCCGTACGCCTACTGTAAGCTTGTACTTCCGGCGTGGCGATAATCAGCTTTTCCACCTCATTCAGCATCCGATCGGTTTCTTCCAGTGAAGTACCCGGTGGAGAGACATAGTCCAATACAATACTACCTTCATCCATTTCAGGCAAAAAGCCCGTTTCAAGCAGAGGAACCACAAAAATAATGACAGATAATAATCCTGCAACAATCACAAAACTAATCCAAGGTCTTTTGATAAAAAATTGTACCCATACTTGTTTCTTCACTTTATGCACCGCGTGATGGGCAGAGATTTCACTTTTGCCCGAAAGCAATAAGTAAATGATAGGCAATAATATCCACGTAACGAAGAAAGAGCATATCAATGTAATCACCATCGTATCGGTCATTACTTTGAAATAAGCACCCGCCACCCCACTCATTAAGATGAAAGGAATAAAAATAACAATGGTACTGATGGACGACCCCACCATTGCCGGTAACAAATACTTAATAGCTTTGCCCACAAGTACCGTTGATTTTTCGTCCGGATTTTCTTCATGCGTACGATGTATTTGTTCCACTACTACAATAGCATCATCAATAATCAATCCGATAGCGGCAGCAATAGCCCCCAGAGTCATAATATTGAGTGTACCGTTTGTGGCATACAATACAAGTAACGTAAGACATAGCGTAACAGGAATGGTAATGAGTACAGTAAGGCTTGCCTTGAGCGAACGCAAGAAAAGGATAGCAACCAAAATGGCCAATGCCAATCCTATCCAAAGACTGTCGCCGACACTTTTTATCGCATCTTGCACAAACTCGGCCTGCACGTAGAACGGACGGATATGAACATTAGATGGAAGAACCTTTTTCAATTCTTCGATTTTCATTTTCATCGCATTCGAAACAGCCAGCAAATTGGCATTGGGCTGCTTGAATATGGCTATTTGTACCCCTTCTTTACCGTTAGCATTTATTTTTATATATTCTTTTGCTTCCTGAATACTCGATCCGGCGATATCATCCAATCGTATAATACGTTTCCCGTTGTTAAAAACCACTATCTTTTTCAACGCATCAAGGTTGTAAATCTGTGCATCGGTAACACTGAGATATAGCATGCGGTAATCAGCCAGATAGCCATTGGATTGTATGAAATTGCTTTGACTCAGAGCAGTATTCACCATTTCGGGTGTAATGCCCAGACTACTCATCTTCTGTTGGTCGAGTATCACCCAATATTCTTTAGTTTTCCCTCCCAACACACGCACTTCGCTAACCCCTTCCACTTGGGAAAGAAAAGGTTTGATCGTATAAAGTGCCAGCATCTTCATTTCTATCGGTGAGTATCCTTTTCCCTCCAGCGAATAGCCCATTACCTGCAAAATGGAAGGATTCATTTTCTCAACTGTAATCTGCACATCAGGTGGAAGTTCACCGCGTATACGACTAATTTCGGACTCTATACGTTGCTTACTTAGATCTATATCACAATTCCAGTCCATGAATGCCGATATTTCACAACTACCACGACTGGTAGTACTCCGGACGGTCTGCAAATCCTGTACCCTTTTTATTGCGTTTTCTATCGGTTTGGTCACCGTCACCATCATTTTATCAACAGGTTGTTCCCCCGCATCAGCTATCACTTTTATCTTTGGGAAAGTAATCTCCGGGAATAAAGCTGTCTGCATCCTGCTATATGCAAACATCCCACCCAAAATAATGAGAATAATCAAGACCGAAAGTGGGGATTTATAATTGGTAAAAAATTTCATATCATTTACAGCTTATCGTTTAATGACTACCTTTGCCGTATCAGGCAAACCATAATTGCCACTCTCTAAAATAAGATCATTTGCCGAAAGCTTTGGTGAAAGTATTTCTATCAAGCCTTTTGATTCAATACCTTTCTTTATCAACACTTTTACAGCCGTATCTTTATCCACCATCTTCATAATCCAAAAATGCTCTTGTGTTTCATCCGTCAAGACAGTCGCTTTGGGCAGTAAGACGGCTTTGTTCCGGGCACTTTTAACAAATACCGCTTTAACAATAAGGTTTTCGGGTATATTTTTGGCGACATTAGCCTTTATAACAACACTGAGTGTCTGCGAAACGGGGTCTACCGTCGGCATAGTATATGAAACAACGCCCTTAAAAGACTTACCATCAGGAAGCTTCATTTTCAGTGTAGCATTCTGCGCCAGATAAGGTTTCAATTCATAAGGCAGTTGCATCAGGAATACCAGACTATTAGCATCGCTAATTTCGGCCAATACATCTCCTTCCTGCACGTAGTCACCTACCTGATGGGCAATATTGGTAATATAACCACTACTCCCAGCCCTAATTTTTATCTCGCCGGTGAAATGCGTATTTGTCCCCAGATCATTGATAAAAGAGCCAAGATTTTCCGCCTCTTTGCCTTTTAACACAAATAAAGTCTGTCCTTTGACAACCCTTTGTCCTTGCATCACATTCACCGATTTTATATACCCATTAGTAACCACCTTTATGATGCTTTTCCGTAAAAATGAAGAGACTGCATTCAATTCCATTTCCTCTTGAATACAGTCCACAGCAGGTTGTGCCACAGTCACAGGAGTAATACTAGTCTGCACTTCCTCTTCCGATGACGCTTTTCCACGACAAGATAAAAACAGAAAAAGAAATGAAGACAGACCGACTACTATTTGTATAGAATTTACGATCCGACGGGTGTGGCTATTTTTCATAATTCCAATAGTTAATTTGATTGATTATTTGCATACGATTGGTCGTGCTTTGTATCACTGCATGGCTAGCATCCAAAAAACTATTGACCGCAAGAATATAATCGGTGACCGATACTTCACCATTCTGAAGCAATTTACCATTGGCTTCAATCAACGTTTGTGTATATTGCATTACTTCCTGCGCCTGCTTTATGATACGATCGGTCTGTTCTAGTTGCTGATAGAATTGTGCCAATTGTTGCCGGTATTGTTTATGTGAGAAATCCAAGTAATTCTTACGGGTTAACTGAGTTGTTTTAAGCTTATTGTGTTGTTTTTGCCGTTGTCCACCATCATAAAGAGGTACGATCAGTGATAGCCCTATACTTGCCCCGAAATTTTTATAACCCTGGTAAGTTAAAGTAGAATTGAATCCCGCATCGACGAATGCATCCAATTTAGGATGATAAGCATAGTCTATCAGCGCATCTCCATTCTTAAGTTTGAGACTATCCAATCGGAATTGCTCATATTGAAGTGTATTTTCAAATTCGGGTACCGGAAGCAGTGTAATATCAGGCGCTTTCAGTTCAACAGCTGTTGTATCTACAATTCCACACACATAGTTAAGCAGAGCTATATTATTTTCATAGCTTGCCTTCTGTTGATCAATAAGTAGCAGATGCTGTTTTAGCTTCATAAAGAAATTTAAGTAGTCGACTTGCTTGTATACCGCCTTCTCCATTAACCTTTTCAAAGCCACCTCTTCCTTATTCAAAAGAATGCGGATTTCTTCATTGTATTTTATGCCCTGCAAGTCACTATAAGCAGCAATATATTGCGATGCAACAGCCAGGTTTAAATCCTGCTTCGATATCTTAGCCGTATTTTGCAACACCCGATTATCTAAGTTGTATGATTGCAATTGTGTTTTTTTATTCCCCTTACCTATTATAGACTGCCGTACAGAGAGTAACGCATTAAAAGTTCCATTATCAATAATCCCCGGGTCATAACCCCAGCGTCCAACCTTCGGAGCATATATGTTTGCACTTGAAAAATTCACCTGTGGTTTGTAGACCGCTCTGAGGATAAGGCTATCCAGTCGATTCATAACCATTTGGTTTTGATAGTCTTTCAATAAAGGGCTGTTTTCCAACGCCACATTCATATAATAATTCAAATCTTTTATTTGAGCACATAGTGCCACAGGCATAAAAGCTAGAATAAGCACTAAGATGTACCAAGGAAAAGAATNCCGTGCCTGTCTATTTCCACAAGAAGGAAGAACCATATTATCAATCTTTACCATATTTAGTTTTCGTCAAAAATTCTTTTACTTAATAGGATGAGACAATATCAGCATGATCACTTCTCCCAATCAAGTAAATATTAGAATCTAAGACAAAATTCGTAGATGATTCTGAAGAAAGTTTGAATTCAGACGTTAAATATTCTTGTTTTATTTATACCCCGGCAATTCGGGCACCGCTTCACCCACTCTTCGGGCTCTATCTCGCCGTCGTGATTGCGGTCGGGACTAAGATCGCGGTGATCGCAGAAGAGACTGCCGGGATAGTCGCAGTCGACAACGACATACAAGACTTTGCCAATCTCATTGACACCGTCAGCAGTGCGGTGGCTAAGTTCGAGACTTATGCCACAGAGCTGGATATTGATAAAAAGTTAATTGAAAGTATTAAAGGTGACTTTGTAGAAGGATAAAAAAAAAGAGTATAAGGATATCATAATAATTTACGCATAAAACAAAGCTTAATATCTATACAAGCATTATTACATTATCTCATCAATTCGCTTTATGAGTTCATCTTCTGATTTTTTCATCAATTTCTCAAACATCTCATAATCTTTTGCTTTTTGAGGAACTTGAAATGAATGTATTTGCAATTTAGCATTATCATCCGCTCCATAGCCATATAATTGATAAGTACAGATTTTTTGATTGAGATCTTTAACAGGTTGAATAAAAATACCCCATTTGCTTTTCAAACGATACATATAGGTAAGCATCTGATTGATATCTTCCCTTTCACCTATACATGATTTATACTTTGCGTCAATGACTATTCCGTGATCTTCTTTATCGTAAAAATCAGGATAGCGTGGAAAAGTATTATCTGCCAAATAAATGCGTCCTTTTCTTTTTCTATTGTTAGGATGTTTAAAACCCTTTTTCATAAGAATTGAGCCAAGATATTCCTCCCAAAGCCATGACACATCAAACATAATCCCATATATTTCTTCTTTCCGATGCCCGTATTTCAACTTTTCATGTCGCAATATTCTCAAGCAAATCTTCTGTAGAGAAATATAACGAGTGAAATAAGGATGATTGGCAGTCTTTCGATTATTATTGACTACTTGTTCTCTGTCTTGTCTCTTGTAATTAGGTGTGGCAGAAATTATTAGCGATATATTTCCTCTAGTCTCAACATCATTTTCTAACAATGTACTTCCCCTTTTTTGTGCACTTATATACTCAATAGTGTGCCGTATAAGCTCTGTCACCGAATTATCATGGCTAAATTCCCGAGTACGATATGCTATCCGCCCATTAAAAGGAAAATTCTTTTTTATATTCCGATTGATATCTATAACACCTCTTAGATTAGCATCATTATATTCATTCCGTTGATATTCCTTATACAGCCCCTGCTGCAAGGCTTCATTTAAGGCTTTCGGAAACAAATACAATAAAAAATCAAAGATTTGCTCATCTGCTGTACTATGAGCCAAATTAACAAGGTTAATATTTAGCACCTTTTGAAGCATATAATGCAAGAAGAAATCGTCTTCTGGCTTTTCTGAAAAACGAGAATGAATAGAAATGTATTGATCATTAGTTCCAATAAAGCCAGCTAAATTACCTGTTTTCAACACGGCTTCTTTTATATGCTTTCCCTTTTCATTACATAGCAACGAAAATATAGTTTCTTTGCCTATTTCATCCTCACATTCACGAAAAGAATGCGGGAAAACAAGCAAACTATTTCCTTTTTGATCTAACAAGTCTGAAATCGGGCAATTGGCGATATATTTCAAAGACAGGTATTCCTCAAGATTATCTCTAGTTGAAGTATAGCATGTATTATCCTTTAGATTCTTTATTTTCATCTTCTTGATAATAAGTATCTTCCAATTTTTTCAAAATATCAGCAGCATTAGCAGTGCCTCTTAAATACTCAAAAAGTACTCCACGCAAATGATTCTCCCAAAGCTTTTTGTAAGCATCCTCTTTAGTAGTACCATCTTTTTCCAAATAGAGTATTAACTTCATGAAGTAAGCTCCTCCAATATGATAAGCAGCATTAAGTCCTTCTATACCTTCGTCAGGTTTTTTTTCATCCCAAATAATAGAATTCAGCCGTTTCATTTTGGATACTACTTCATCCTTCATCTCTCCTCCAAGTCCATCCAACATTTCCGTATTTTCATTAGCTTTTATCTCTTCCCATGCAAAACGGCGGCGCATAGCAAAGTCCATACTTTCTACACTACGGTCAATATCATTCATCGTTCCAATGATATATACATTTTCAGGAACATAGAACCCTTCATAAAAAGGATCAGATTTATCCGTTATCAGATTTTGATATTGCGTTTTGATCAAAACCTTCTTACCTCTATAGCTAGGATCTATACTAAAAAACAATTCTCCAAATATCTTTGATATTTCCCCTCTATTGATTTCATCAATTATAAATAAATATTTTCTTAAAGGCTTGTCATCTTTACATGTTTCTACCTTAAACATATAGTTATTAATTATATATTCTCCTATTGACTTAGTATAAGTATCATTTTCATTACATTCACCATCCACCAAATATTTTAGCATCTTTTGATCTGAAATTGGCACTTCTGATTTTGTGCAGACGCAAATAGAGCCATTTTTTCTTAGTTTAGTTTTTATTATCGTATCACTTCTAAAACTATTTATTTCTATATCGTGCTTCTCCAATTCATTTTTAAACAGACCTAATGCATCCTTATGAGTATTTGAAATAATCGGTTCCTGCTTTTCTTGTATTGCTTTTATGCAAAACCTTTTAAAAACTCCATCTCTCCTTTCAAATCCTATATTACCATTTTTATCAGGACGAGTTGGGCGCAGTCCTTCTACGAAATCAGTATAATCATACGAAGGATGGAACTGAACAAAATCGAATTCAGCATTCATTTCTTCTGCTATTTTCTTCGCTAAATAAGTCTTTCCGGTTCCAGGTGCTCCTGTGAAAATAAGATTTCTATTAACTTCCAACAAACTGATGTATTTGTCGCATTTTTTGCTATTTTCCATATCATTGGTGTTTTTTAGTAAATAATTAGAAATATACAGTGGCATATCTTTCATAGTTAATGCACTATAAGGTTGCCATTGCTTTTCCGGAAATTGTATATTAAATTCCCAAGTTGGGATATAACCTTGCTCTCTAAAGCACAACCAAGCCACATCAATATAATGGGAATAATAAGAATCTCGATCATTTTCATCCTTTCCTGCATAATGAATTTTTTGCTGATATTTGTATGAAGACATAGCAACTCCTATCCCCCACAATCCATGCCCATTATTAGTACAACATATAATATCTCCTTCCTGTATTTGCTTAATTAAAATAAAAGCAGGTATAGCAGCAGTATCATCTATATAATCTTCTTCAATTTCTTGATTAGAATAATTGGTATAATCGATATCTTTCCAACCTATTGCCATAACCGCTTTATTAAGAAAATTCTTCCAAGCACTTTCTTTTTGCTTTGCACAATGAGTAGGGCTAACAAAGTAACATTGATGTGGCTTTTTCAAGTCAGATATTTCTAAATCATAAGAAATAAAAAAATTGGCTGTATTCTTCTCAACCCCCAATTTCTCCATAAACTTTTCAAATTGTTCCGAAAGATAGTTATCAGCAACTTTTTTATATAGTTTGAGAGTACAGAATAAATTATTCGTTTCCACTCCATTACCTCGAGCTTCGGTGTACTTCTCAATGGAATTATCTTTATACCCGACAAAACGACTTGGCGCAAAAAACAATAAATTGCCGAAAGGTTCAACAACATACCACTTTCCTCGCTTAAAGCGCTCTATAGCCCATTCCTTTTCTTGTTCATATCCATTTTTAACATATGAATAAAGAGTATACATGTTTTTAACTACATCAACTCTATTTTCTATAAAATCAGTTCTTTTCATTATCTCATTTATTTACAGCAAAAATATAAAATATATTTATTATTAAAAGAAATAATATATTTATTAATAAAATAAACAGAATTTAAATTGTCTCATTTTATGCTATTGTTATATCTTCTCTTATACTTTTGTTTTTTATATTTAGTTTTGAGTCTTAAATTACACCATCGCGATCATTTATTTTCATATTTGATATTACAATTATAAAAGAAAAGAGCAGGACTTTCTATTATATTGGTTGTAATTATGACTACTAACCCTTCCAGTCTCTCTGAATATCCACTTGCTTAGCCCAACTCATTGCTTTCTTGTTCGATGCATTTTAAAACTCTGCTTTATCTAGCATAAAGAATTCAAATTATACTTGCTGAATTGTATCCAATTGGTTACATTTGCAAGATGAAAGCTTCAGAAGAGAAAAAAGGTGATATACGTGAACTATATTTCTCAGATGAATTTGCAGACTTCTACAACAAGTTGCAGGATAAGGTAAAAGCTAAGTTTGAACACACGATGGATATTATTCGAACCGAGTATGTACTTAGCACCAGATTTGTGAAGCATCTGGAAAATACAGAACTATATGAAATGCGAGTATCTGTTAGCACCAATGAGTATAGAACTATTCTCTTTGCTGTTGACAATGATAATATCATTCTATCAAAGAGAATATTACTCTTGAATGGTTTTCTAAAGAAATCCACAAAAGATTATAGTAAACAAATAAAGATTGCAAAACAGATAATAGAGGAGTTTGAGTCATGAAGAAATTAGATGAAATGAAGTTAGCAAAATTGCAAACAGCAGGCGAACTATTGGATAAGAAATACGGAGAAGTAGGGACAGAATCACGTACCACTTTCCATGAGAAGTCGATTACATGGTATTATGGCGAAATATTACGTGACCGACGGAAACAACTAAAGATAACCCAACAGGAACTTGCTGAAAAAGTAGGTACGGCAAGAAGCTATATTGCTCGTGTGGAAAAAGGAGAAACTGATATTCAAATTTCAAGCTTCTTCCGCATAGCGCGTGCCTTAGGTATTGAATTCACTCCTACATTTCTATAGTCAATAGGGACAAATACGTTTCTACATCGTAGCCTATTCCAATAGTGAGAACAGGTACAATTACAGTACCTTGATGTCAATTGCAACCGTAGCAAATCCCCACAAAAAGGAATCTCCAAAACAAAAAGAGTGCTGCTACCCTCACGGGCAACAGCACTTTTTGGTGTAGACAAGTTCGTCACACCTCAGAATAATGGCTATTTTTAAAAAGCAAAGAACATCTTTCTCATTTATACCCCGGCATTTCGGGCACCGCTTCGCTGAGTATCTCGGCGGCATCGAAACAGGGGCATTGCTTCACCCACTCTTCGGGCTCTATCTCACCGTCGTGATTGCGGTCGGGACTGAGATCGCGGTGACCGCAGACGCGACTGCCGGGATAGTCGCGCAACAGGAGCTTGACGAGCACACGGAGGGAGTGCTTCTGAAAGGGGGTACGGGTGTCGGCGGGTTTGCCCTGCTCGTCCAGTCCGCCTTCGTAGCAAATGCCGATGCTGTGGGCATTGTAACCCCGGACGTGCGCGCCGGCTTTCTGCACGGGACGAAGGGTTTTGATGTCGCCATTACGGCGGATGTAATAGTGGTATCCGGCTTCGCTGAATCCGCGGCGGATATGGTCGGTGGTAAGGTCGTGTTCCGTATAGCAGCGATCGCAACGGGTAGCGGAACAGTGTAGAACGATTAGATTTATTTGTCTCATGTTTTCGTTGGATATATTTGGTGAGCTTCACGCGGCTATCGCACGCCCGCTCCGTTTTGTTTCTTACTAAAACGGGCCGTACCTTTAAAGTGGTACAGCCCGACTCTTAAAATTTACTCCCAATTTTTTAAACTGACATTTCGACCGATGTCATGCCTCATTTACTGCCAAAGTCTGTCACGACTCAAAGTCATACTTCTGCGTGAATTCACTTCCATTCCCGAGGGTTACGGCATCCCAAAACGTCTTTCAGTCCCAAAAGATCACTCCTCGCAGCTTACGCCCGATCATTATCGCATCAGAATAAATCTTTTGGGAGGGTTTCTTTATCTCAAGACATTCATTGCGTTAGCACTCAATGCACCCAAGATAGCCGATGCTACGGCAATTACCACTTTCAAAACAGTGTCCCAAACAGATTTTTTCATAAAGATCAATGATTTAAAGATTATCGGTTAATGAAATAAGAGATCTAACTATCTTCTACCGGATTGATCTTCCCCACCAAACAGGGAAGTCCGGAGAGGATTGGAGAAACGAAAAGGCTCCTTTAGCCTAGCGGATTATCATCTTTTCCGCCGCCGGTATTGCCACCTGTGTTTCCCCCCGTATTGCCTCCGGTGTTGCCACCAGTGTTGCCTCCGGTATTACCTCCGGTGTTTCCACCTGTATTCGAGCCGGCGCTGTCCTCTTGTGTGTCGAGGACGAATTCCACGTTGGCGGGACTTTCCGTACGGGTGAGACAGCCATTCACCAGGCGAAGCTCCTTATCCGGCACAAAGCGGATATTGACGCGGGAGATATTCTTCACCGTACATTTGTCGGCAGTCTCCATACCGGGGCAGGAGAATGTCATGTGAAACGTACCCAACTCATTCAGCTTCACTTTATTGCCATTGGCCAGATTGGCCTGCACCTCTTCCACCAGAGCCTCGATGACATGCTTCACGTCGCCTTTGGTCATGGAACAGTTTTTCTGAATGTTGGCAGATAAGGTTTCGATGTCTACTTTCCCACATGTCTTGGGAATCTGACGTAGATAGAACAGTTTTGGAGAGGCTGGATTGCTCACAACCTTCCGGCGTTGATAACGCTCTACAAGAACTTCCATAATGTAATAATTAATAAGTTAAGGTTTAGGTTCGTCAACCTCGTTGTTGACTATACAAATATACAACATCAAGAAGCCAAAGTCAAGTTTTATCGCATTTTTATTGTCAGTTTTTATAACTATTTTGCATGCAGCTTCATCCACGTTTCCGGCGGTACATAATCCCCCATCTTCGTCAGACTCTTGTTGTAACCAAAGTACGCATCGCCCGTCTGACCGTTGCGCTGCTTCGCCACAATGACCACTCCCAGACCGTCGGAAGGGAACTTGCTGACCGGCTCCGTGGTAAGCCCGTAGAGCTCGGGTCGGTAGAGCAACATCACCATATCCGCATCCTGTTCTATTGCCCCACTCTCACGCAGGTCGTTCAACTCGGGACGATGGCCGCGGCGCGTCTCACAGTCGCGGTTTAGCTGACAGAGCAGCACCACGGGGATGTCTAGCTCCTTAGCCAGCAGCTTGGCCTTGCGACTCGTCTCCGCCACTTCCTGTTCGCGGTTACGGTTCTTCTGCTNAAGTTAAGGTTTAGGTTCGTCAACCTCGTTGTTGACTATACAAATATACAACATCAAGAAGCCAAAGTCAAGTTTTATCGCATTTTTATTGTCCGTTTTTATAACTATTTTCACTTCGCTTTTCAGCACTGAATGCACGGAGTTTCAACCCCTATTTATTTGTGCAAATACTTTGCTTATCTCTTTTAGTAATGGCACTCTTCGGGGGTTTTATCTTCTATTTATCCGTGTAAACACAACCCTTATTTAGCATGCAGCTTCATCCATGTCTCAGGCGGTACATAATCCCCCATCTTCGTCAGACTCTTGTTGTAACCAAAGTACGCATCGCCCGTCTGACCGTTGCGCTGCTTCGCCACAATGACCACTCCCAGACCTTCGGAAGGGAACTTGCTGACCGGCTCCGTGGTAAGCCCGTAGAGCTCGGGTCGGTAGAGCAGCATCACCATGTCTGCATCCTGTTCTATCGCTCCACTCTCACGCAGGTCGTTCAACTCGGGACGATGGCCGCGGCGCGTCTCACAGTCGCGGTTTAGCTGACAGAGCAGCACCACGGGGATGTCCAGCTCCTTAGCCAGCAGCTTGGCCTTGCGACTCGTCTCCGCCACTTCCTGCTCACGGTTACGGTTCTTCTGCTCCGTCTTCATCTCGCAGAGTTGCAGGTAGTCGATGATGACCATATCACACTTGCCCTTGCTTTGCAGCAGTCGGGCAGAGGCACGTATGCGCTCGATGCCGGTNGACGGGTTATCNTCCACATGGATGGGCAGGCGCGAAAGCTCCGTAGCCGCGCGACTCACCTGCCACTGTTCGTCGTCGGTNAGCTGACCACCCCGCAGGTGATCGGGACTGACATNCGGTGCGGTGGCAAGCAGCCAACGGTCGCCCAGGCGCTCGCCTTGCATCTCCAGACTGTAGACCGTCACGTGATAGCCCGCAGCGGCAGCAGAATGCGCCAGGTGAAGCGCAAAGGCCGTCTTCCCCACCGATGGACGGGCGGCAATGATATCGAGATCGCCACGCTGCCAACCCGTCGTGATACGGTCGAGCTCATTCAGTCCCGTAGGTATGCCCGTGATGCCGTCGACGTTATGCTCCACACGCATCCGCACCTGTTGCACGGTATCCTCCATCAGTCTGTCCATGTCGCGCAGATGATCGGCGCACCCACATTCGCCCTCCAGGTAATCAGCCAGATGACGCAGGTCAGCCAGCGTGTCGCCCAGATCCACCGTTTCATCGGCAGCCGAAGGCAACAGGCGGTGCAGACCGAGAATCATCTCACGCCGTACGAATTTCTCCTGAACAATCTGCACATGTTCCTCCAGATGGGCGGACGAAGCCACCCGCATGCACAGGCGTGTCAGGTTGTACGGGCCACCCGCCACATCCAGTTTACCACGGGCGGCAAGTTCTTCTTTTGCCGTGATGATATCCACCGGACGACCCGCCCGATGCAGGTTTTGCAGGGCGGCATAGATCTCGCGATGGGCATCGACGTAGAACATTTCGGGGCGAAGCTTATCACCCACCAGTGCCATCGAAGCACTCTCTATCAGGCAGGCGCCGAGCACCACTTCTTCCAGCTCGGCGTCGTAAGGTTGTAAAAGATCGGTATTCATAAGGCCATGACCCCATTAGTAGTTATAATTATCAAGGAAGGCTTTATCGGCGAGGTAAGTTGCCGACTGCATGCAATAGTGCACATCCGGCAGATTGTTGTAGTATTGCTCGATGTTGCTCAGTGCCAGTTCGCGTTCGTGCATCGTCAGTTTTGACCAGACACGCTGTGCACGCCCCACGTTGATGCGAGGGGTATGCGTCACCTCACTGTAAACATCCATAAAATGACCGAAAGCCGAGTTGGAAGATAATTTACCCACTCCATTCACATTACCCGTCCATGCATCATACCTCGTAACGCGAATATGACTTTTACCACCTCCCTCAACGAGCTCTATACTACCGTCGCTAAAACAACTATTAAAGAATCGCTTCACACGACCGCGACTCCAGCCCAATATGTGCCCCCAGGTAGAATAAGACAGCACCGATTCTCCACGCAGACAAGTAAACTCCTCTCCGGAAGACTTTGTAAATTCAGCATCCGCAAAGTTGACATGCACCAACACTCTTAAAAATGCTTCTTCATCACTATCGGCAGCGCCGTGTTTATCAAAAATACTCATAAGTAATGTGCGTGAAACCATTACATAACCAGATCTAAAGATTTTTTTCTCCATGTTATCATTCATTTAAGTTAGAATAAGGCGTCTTGATCTTTTGTTTTTAAGATGCCATTTAATTTACTTACTCACAAAAATAATACATACAAAAAGAAAATAAAAATCAGCTGGTTGTCAATGGTTGCAGATAGTTTACATTTGCTGAAAATAGTCAGATTTACATACTATATAACCATAAAAAAAATTACATATAAAAGATAAATAGATAAGCCGTTATAAATATTTTGCCAAATATGACGCATAAATTCTCGACATACTCCAAGCAATTATGCATCCAATAATAGAGGCAACAACAACATCGGACGGGTAATGAACTCCGTTATAAATACGACTATAAGAAACCAAGATAGCCCAAAAGAACAACCAGTATTTCAGTATCCTGAATTTACGGTTGAGAACCAAACCAAGAAAGCAAGCTAATCCAAAAGCATTTGCAGCGTGAGAAGAAACAAAGCCATACAAGCCTCCCGCTCCGGCTTTACTCAGATGAATCAAAGGAATCAATAGAGGCTCATGTGAGGGACGTAATCTTTCTACTAGGTTCTTTATCAAATGCGAAGATATCTGATCACACAATGTGATGGTCAGCCCTATAAAAAGAATTATCAACAAACCTTTTTTTTTATAATGCCATACAATAAGCACAGCTATAAAAATATACATAGGAGTCCATACCCATTTATCACTTAGCCAAAACATGACAAAGTCAAAAAATGAATTATGCATGTGATTTAAGAAAAGAAACAATTGGGTATCAATTGAATTTAACGAATCGATCATAAATCATCATTGTATTTCAAAAGTTTTATAAAGAATGGGATACTTATAGATTGTATTATCACTGAAAAAACGACTAACCATAAAAGTGAAATATCATACAACCATCCCATAAGGAAACTTCCCAAAAACCAAAACAAACCGAATACAGCATTGAAAACTCCAAAACCGGTAGCCCTTTTTTCTATAGGTAGCACAGAAGCAAGTACCGCCCTCATCACCGATTCTTGAGCAGCCATACCAACACCCCAACAGATCATACCCAGAATAGCCGTATAAAAATTTCCCATAAACACCAATGGCGCAAAAGCTATTGAAAAGGCTGTACTGATTATTAAAGTCTTCATTCCGTATTTATCGAAAAACCGACCCAAAAGTATTGCAGCCAAAGCATCCACCCCCATTGCTATAGCATACATCGCCGGAATCCAGTGAAGAGGAACTTGCGCCGTTTTTGTAAAATGAAAAGCAATGAGAGGATAATCGGCAAAACCTGCTGCAATAAGAGAAACTCCGATCAAGTAGAGCCAATAAAATCTTTTAAAACGGATGTTAACCGCTGACTTGTCGGGCGTTTCCATCCCCTTCGTATCCGGATAAACCATCCGTGCCACCACAAGAATGGAGATAGCTACAATCGCAGGGATAAGAAGTACAGCAAACGATTGACGATAATCTTCCGAGAAATAATATACAGCACCAACAATGAGTGGTCCTGTCACTGCCCCTATTTGATCTAAAGCTTCATGGATGCCAAAACCTTTACCGTGTCCTACGGAAGAAGTAGCATAAGAAAGCATTGTATCTCTAGCAGGATTACGTATAGCTCTGCCCAATCTTTCAAGCATCATAAGCACAGCAGCCATCTGCCAATTACCGGCTAATGCCAATGCCGGAACAGCAAGCAGGTTGACAAGATAACCAATGACGGTAATTGTCCAATACTTTTTTGTCTTATCGGCAATAAGCCCGGTAATCAGTCGAAATGCATACCCTATCAGCTCCCCGAAACCAGCTACAAATCCAACAACCGTGGCGCTGGCTCCCAGCAAGGCTAGATACGGTCCCGTTATGCTACGCGATCCTTCGTGAGTCATATCCGAAAACAGACTGATTATTCCAAGGAGGACAATGAAGGCCCATGGAGATTTCTTTATCCGTTTCATATTTTGCTTTTATTTTACTAACATCACTATCTTATGAGAATGATAAAGCACGTATTCAGCAACACTCCCCATCAGTATATTAATAATACCCGATTTACCATGCCTGCCAATCACAATCACATCAGCATGCCACGTATCTGATATTTTAATAATGTCTTCCTTTGGATATCCAACAGGCATAAAGCGAATGAAGTCATTGTATCCAAAAGTAGAAGCAATGCTATCCATTATGTATATTGCCTCTTTTTTAAGCAGAATTTCAGCTTCTTCAGGTGTAATATTTGCATCTACACTACCCATTGCCTTAGATTTGTCTATAACAAAGATTATAGCGACTTCAGCTTTAAGTTGTCTTGCAAGAGTTAATCCCTTCTCAGCAATATTAAGCGAATGCTTACTTCCATCTACTGCTATTAATATTCTATTATATTTCAAAGTGTCCATTCTATGTTAAATTTAAAGTTAAAAAAAACACTCCCGGAAGCCCCTTGTAAAAGCATTTTGCCAACCCCCGGAAGTGAATTATTTATTTATTCTTAAATGCCTTTATCCCTGCAAATCGAGCTGCTTTTCCCAATTGATGCTCTATCCGCATAAGTTGATTAAATTTTTCAATACGCTCACCTCTGCATCCACTGCCGGTTTTTAAGTGTCCGGCATTTACTCCCACGGTAAGATCGGCTATGAAACTATCAACGGTTTCACCACTTCGATGCGAAACAAAACAATTATAACCGCTCTTATAAGCTAATTCTATTGTTTCAAGTGTTTCAGTCACAGTTCCTATTTGATTGAGTTTTATTAAAATAGAGTTAGCAACTCCCTTAGTAATACCTTCGGTCAGGATAGATTTATTCGTACAGAAAATGTCATCCCCTACCAGTTCTATTTTATCACCTAATTGATTAGTTAGGTTCTTCCATCCATCCCAGTCATTTTCTGCCAAACCATCTTCGAGGAGAACTATTGGATATTGACTAGTCCAGTTCTCCCAAAGCATAATCATATCATCACTCGATAGAAGATCTCCGGAACTCTTAAACATCTTGTATTTACCACCTTCCCATAACTCACTCGAAGCGGGATCTAAACAAATACTGACATCACCACCTGGTTTGTATCCAGCCTTTACTATAGCCTCCAAAATAACTTCTACAGCCTCTTCATTCGATTTGAGATCAGGTGCAAAACCACCTTCATCTCCTACTCCGGTACTATAGCCTTTACTATTAAGCACCCTTTTCAAAGTATGAAAGACCTCCTCACCCATACGAATAGCTTCCGTAAAAGAAGAAGCGCCATGGGGTGCAATCATAAACTCCTGAAAGTCAACATTATTATCAGCATGCCTGCCTCCATTGATTACATTCATACATGGCACCGGCAGCATATAAGAGTTAGAACCTCCGAGATATTGATATAAAGGCAGCTTATTGCTTATAGATTTAGCCCGGGCGTAAGCCATAGAAACCCCCAAGATAGCATTAGCTCCTAATTTAGATTTATTGGATGTTCCATCCAAGTCAATCATAAAATAGTCCAATTCTCTTTGTGACACAAAATCTTTACCAATAATCAGAGGGGCAATAAGACGATTTACATTGCCTACTGCCTTAAGTACGCCCTTTCCATCGTAACGCTTTTTATCGCCATCACGAAGTTCGCAGGCTTCACGTTCACCAGTGGATGCACCACTTGGCACCATAGCTCTCGCACACGTTCCATCTTCCAACAGAACATTAACTTCTACTGTGGGATTTCCCCTTGAATCGAGAATCTCGATTGCTTCTACTGATTGAATTTTCATTTTGAATCAATTTAATTAATTAGATCACTTCATATCCCAATATTCAACTTCTTTATATATCACAACTTTATCCCTTAGCGATTCAACATGTTTCATAAAAAACATTTGTAATATCTCTTTCGTATCAATAAGTTCAACACATACCGTAAGACCTCCATTGCTCGTTTCGTATGAAAAATGTTCTATTCCTTCACCATGGCTAAAACTCATGTGCGCCGTAAAGACCGATGCATGCATTATTTTGTCTTCTTTAGCCATCTTCACCAAATAGCCGTACATCCTTGCAGGAAAAATTTTCCGAAGTAGCGTTTTCGACTTTATATTCTCTCCCGTTTTGAGATAAATGCGCAATTTACCAAATGAATGAGTCCTGATTTCTTTTTTCATTTTCTGTTCTTTTTATTTTCCCGAATATATTTTATTGTATTTTTCTCCGATAAATGATCTCTAAGATTGGCCTTAGAGACACTAATACGCTGTGAACTATAAATGCCCGAATGCCCGCTAAAGTAATAAGCAATAAAGCAAGCTATAGCAAAATATACCACATGTTCTCCTCCAAACAATTCAACCCCCATAATAGTACAGGCCAGCGGAGTATTAGTGGCACCGGCAAAAACGGCAATAAAGCCCAGTCCTGCAAACAAATCGACCGGCATGCCCAAATGAGAAGCTATCACGTTGCCCAAAGTAGCCCCAATGAAAAACAGCGGTGTCACCTCTCCTCCTTTAAATCCCGTGCTAAGTGTTATAACGGTAAAGGCAAGCTTCCAAAACCAACTAAAATTATCCACACCTCCATCTTTAAAGGCATTGACCAAAGAGTTTCCGCCACCCGAAGCTGTAATAACACCAAGTCCTAAATAATCATCAGTCCCCAAGATGAGAGTAAACAATATGATTAATCCCCCACCAATAAATGGAACACCATATTTCCATTTTATGTATTTATTCATAAACGCTTTGAACGTGTAAATACCCTCCGAAAACATAAAACCCGAAAGTCCGAATAGCACAGCTGCACCAATAACCGATAAGAATAACTGATAATTAATCTTCAGATTAAATATCCCCGACGACGCTTGTTCATGAAAAGCGATAGCGTAATGCGTATGATGTATGCCATACACCGAACAAACCAAATTGGCCAACACCGCGGCCATGAGGCATGGCAACAACGCATCATACTTTATACGTCCTATAGCTAAAACCTCCAGTGCAAAAATCGTCCCAGCAATGGGAGTACCAAACACAGCTCCAAAACCTGCCGCTACGCCGGTCATCAGTAAAATTCGCAAATCATCAGGCTTCAATCTCATTATTTTCCCCAAATAGTTCGATATACTTCCACCTATTTGCACGGCCGTCCCTTCGCGACCGGCCGAGCCTCCAAACAGATGCGTAGCCACTGTGGAAAAAAGCACAAACGGCGCCATGCGAAACGGAATACCTCCACCCGGTTTGTGTATTTCATCCATTACCAAGTTATTTCCCGCATCAGAGTTTTTACCTTTAAACTGGTATAACGCCACAATTACAACTCCCGCAACCGGCAAGAAAAAAAGTAGCCATTCATGTGTAAACCTAAACTCAGTAGCTTTTTCTAATAGCCACAAAAAGAATGCAATAGAGGAACCCACAGCAATCGCCACAGGAAGTACATAAACCAACCATTTCAAGATATACTTGATAATAAAATACTGATCGAATGAGAGAATGAACTTTTTTACCATTACTTTTTACCTATTAATTTAATTAAAATCAGCTTTATCATCTACCCCCCTTGCTCGTTGTCACAGCAGAGAACATCGACAAAAAAAAGAATACCTCCATTTTATTACAAACTATCAGATAGTTGATAGTAGTAATAAAACGGAGGTATCATCAGCCGATAAGGCGGTTCAAGGTGAATACCATCACCTGTCATTTTCGATTGTGCAAAGGTAAACAAAAGATTTAACATAAAAAACAGATGGATTGAAATTGAGAATTCAATACTATTACACAGCACTAAAATACCATGAAAAGCACGACAAAAACCGCTATGAAAACTCAAATAAAAACGTGCAAAAAGAGAACAACTCTACATGCAATTATAATTCTAGCTATCAACATATTAACATCAGCAGCGTGCGAAAACTCGTGCAAAAAGAGAACACGAATAACTAATAATAAGAATAATATATAATAAATATAGATCGAAAATAGAGAAAAAAATCCGCACCGGAACCCCGGTACGGATACAAACAACACCCTTTTACCCCAAGCTGGCTTCGGAAGGAACCCCCAAATGCCTTATCAGAACAGCAATTTGGGCCGGAGTTAAAATACTGTCATGTTCATCATACTCTACTGCCAGCATATCAGCAAGCAAAGCCGGATGACTACGAATGTAACGTCTTAACGAACGGGAAGAAGAACAAGAATACGCACTGGGAAAATAAGACACAGCAACAGCGAAGAAAGGATGGCATCCGGTAAACATCCAATCAAAATTAATTTGTTTCATTACTTATTAATTAAAATCATTTTATGACTGTAAAATTATAGAAATAGGAAGTGAGCATCAAGACTGATTATGACAATAAAAACTCATGAAAAAGTATTGCATTTTTCAATAATTATTTGTAAGGAATAGCATAAAAAGAGGGGGCTATTCCCTCTCTTTTTTAAAATACCCCAGCACCGTAGCGCGTGACAAGTCATGCTTCCCCACATCACACGGGCGGACTTCGAACTCATATCCCAGATGGATGGCGGCACAAAAACAGGTATAATCGATGTGGCAATGCATCCGATGACAAAGAAGATCATACAGTCGCGAGGCACGGGCAAAGAAGCGGGGAATATCTTCGTGCGCCACCCGAGGATGGCTGATCTCTCCCCTCTCCAACCGTGAGACATAGTGCAAGATTGCTTCCAACACGGCGATATCATCTTTTGTGTTGTGTACGGAGCTTTTCATCGCTTCCATGCGTTCTGTTTGGCGGACTAAAGATTGTTGTTTCTTCATCATACATTCTTCCAATAAATCCAAATCGGAGCAGATTGCGGCATCTGCATTTTCTGTNNTTGTCAATTTCATTATTCAATAAAAAATAAATTAAAAATTATACTATCAAAGATAGCTTCGTTCTTCGTAGTACAAAAAACAGACCATCTGTTGAGTTAAGACAGATCGTCTGTTCGGATGAAACACATTATCTATTGGGTGCAAAGACACCATCTGTTGACAAAAAAAATCCGCCCCGACCATTTAAGGCCGGTAGCGGACTAATAATAAAAACCATGAAAAAGACTTTAGATTTCGTTCAATTCATTTAAAGTAAGTCCGGTTATATCTGCTATTTCTTCCACAGCATAACCTCTATCTTTTAGTTTTCGAGCAATATCAATCTGTGCTTGTTTCGTACCTTCGGCACGACCTCTCTCAAGCCCTTCAGCACGATCTTCAGCGCGTCCTTCAGCGCGTCCTTCAGCAAGACCTTTTTCAAGCCCTTCGGCACGACCTCTCTCTGCCTCTTTACGTTCTTTTTCTTTGGCATAAGCCATCACGGCAAGATTATCACGATACACCTTGATGCTCTCGTCATATTTCTCTCGTTCTTCTTTTGAGAGGGAAGCAATATCAACAATTTTCTCTAATTTTTCAAAAACCGACTTGCGGGCTTTGAAAGGCATTCNTTTCAAAGACATGCTTTTGTGTTTTTCTCTGCAAAAGTATGATTTATTCCTTTACGTTATCCTCCAAACTATACAAATAAACAGTTGACCGTTAATAAAAATATAGCTTTCCACGAATCTCATAAGTCAAAAAAAAGTGTTCTTTTGCAATTGCATCTCATTATAAAAAAGGCCTTCCCGTACACACTTGTACGGGAAGGCATCACAAACAAACAAAATAAACTGACGACTTGCGATATCACATCTCTAGCACGCCAATATCTTACCATCGATCTTATCAGAGATCGGCGGAATCATATAACACTCACTCATCATGCGTAGGAATTTAACTATTCTTCGTCTGCATCTTTTGTACGATCTTCGGGCAGGATGATCTCAGCAACACTGATCTGCGACAATAAATGGCATACCATATAGTTTGCCACACCAAGTTTACGACCCGCAATACCATAATTATCATATATTGCTTTTTCATCACTTGCTATTCGCATCATACCCCCGGTGGCATGAAGCAGACTGTATAAGGATATATCGGAAAGGGGACAATTGAGTGTATAGCGGAAATTCAACGGATCACCGTCCGGTTTATCTACTATACCAAGAAGCCCCTCACTGCAAAGACGATCAAGCAAATCACGAACCCGTATCCGCAAGTTTTCAGTAAGAGATTGCTCATGAACAGCATAACCGCCCATGTACTGAATCTCCTTTAAAAGGCGTATAGCCTCTTTCATTTCTCCTGTCAGCATGATAAAAATTCTATTTCTTAATAACGACCATTACTTGTTAGGTAACTGAAGATACTCCGCAAATAGAGGTACAGACTAATCGAAAAAGTAAAAGATATACCAAATAATCGTATAATCTTTTTACATATAATCCCCGGATAGTGCTATGGGAAAGGGGCTTTTGTCGTAAAAGTGAAGAAAATAAAGGAATGCAATGTAATATATATATACCAAAAACGAAATCATAAGCATTTCTTATGAACAAAAATAAAACCTAGAATGGCTCTTATTAAATATGTGTACATACCTTTTAAATCATTAAATATAATAAAATCAAAAACAAGACATATCGACATTATTTGTCAATATGATTAACTTGGCTAATAAAGAAATAAAAAAGTATTTCAATATTGCTTGATATAAATGTCAAAAACTGATTTTAAGAGCTATAGAAACAGATATTATTAGCAAAACGAACTTGTTTTTAAGAAATATATTGTTGTTTTTAGGTATAAATGAATGATATTTAATAATAATTTCTATATTTGCGGTGTTTTACACTTCAGTTACCTAACAAGTAACAACAGTCATAAATCCGTCACTTTTTACACCTTTTACAATCCGTATAGAAAAGAAGCTTTTCTTAGATTCAGTTTTTGTTATTGTATTCTTTTTTCAACCGTTCATTCACATTAGAAGAACAAGTTAAAACGCCTTTTCGGGAAAAGGAATTTTCCGTTGCATGTATCCGGGACGCGTGACAAGACCAATAACTTTACGATTGGCCTTACTCAATGTACGGTTATCAAATGAAGCCAAATAGGTATAAGTGATCTTCTCCGAAGCATGCCCCAACGACTCGCTGATAATGGAAACCGGAATACCTTGATGATAAGCAGCCGTAGCCCACGAATGACGCGCTACATAAGAGGTCAGCTTCACCTTTAGCCTTAACAGCTGCGAGAGTTCTCCCAAGTGGGCATTATAGCGTCGCAAAGCCGTCTGATATTGACGGTAACCAGAGAATCCACTGTCCGTTATAACGGGAAACAGATAAAGCGAACCGGAGAGGCGTGAAGTGTATTTCTTTAAGATCACACCGGCACAAGGTTCTATCTTGACCGTCAGCAACCGACCTGTTTTACTTCGCCTATAGCGCAAAACGCCGTTATTGACATCCGTACGCCGCAGACGGACAAGGTCGACAAAAGGTATCCCGCGAAGATAGAAAGACAGCAGAAAGATGTCACGCGCCAATTCAAGATGAGGATGTCTGCTCAGATCAACCTCACGAAGCTGACTGATGCAAGAAGGGGCTACCGCACGCTTTTCCGAGGTGTCGGTGCCTGTGAATACATCGTCGAAGAGACCCGCCGGCAAGGTAGCTATGCGTAGGCGTACCGCCTGATTGCAGATAGTACGCAACATGCGCATATAAAGTGAGACGGTATTACGTTTACGACCTTCAGACAGAAGATACTGTTCGTAGTGTTTCAGAAACTCCGGCGTAAAAGACTCGAAACGAAAGTTTGAATCCGAAGCAAAACCAAGTAAACGATTCATAGCACAGGAATAGGCGTGAGCAGTTCCGTAACGACCATTTAAAGTAAGATCTTTTATCAGGGATAATGTGAATTCCCTGAAAGTCAAAACATGTCTGATACTGTTCATTTTTTCTTTAGTTTGTTTGTTCATCTTTAGAATGTGTTTGGGTTTTATTCGTTAAGTTAGCAAGAAAACATGATATCAAAAATCCCATACACCCCGTAAAACCATCCATACTGATTTGAATAACCTTTACATGATAAAGCAAACTTACTACAGAAATATGAAATATGGAACTTTAAATGAAATAAAAAAGTCTTCCCGCACACGCTTGCGCGGGAAGACATCACAAACAAACTTATAAAATAAAGTAAATAAGAACTAAGTTGATTTTTTCAAATCAATATTCTCAACTGAAAACATTAGTGTTCTCCGTGATCGGAGCTCATTGACGATAAATAAAAAGCGTTAGTCCTAACAATTGTAGTAGCTTCATCCAAGCGCCCGACAGGGGTTATTTGGGTATATCCCAGTTCACTGACACCTGTTATCACTTCGGCTTGTGTAAAGTGATAGACCTTCACATTATTTTCTTTAGCTTCTTTTTCCAATATAAATATGTATTTCTTGCCTTCACGGCTGACAATGGCATCATTGGGTACAGCAGCAGTCTTCTGTCTGCCAATATTGATTAACCCGGTGACATACATCCCGGGAATGAGTTTTATACCTGCTTTCTCCTTTATATTGGCATGCACCAATATTGTCTTAGTGTCTCCTTCAAAAGACTTGTTTATTTCATAAATTGATCCTTTAAGATGAACTCCGGGCTGGTTGGTCAGTACAATATCTACTTCCTGCCCTATTTTCAACATATTGATATCTTTCTCAAAGACTTTCATATCGCAGTGTATACCGGCATTATCGGTAATGCTCATCAGCGGGGTCTGCATATCGACATAACTTCCAGTACTGATATGGATTTTGCTGATTGTACCTGATATAGGAGCTTTAATGGGCACCTGAGTTACCATATTACCCGCAGAGACTTGCGCCGGACTGATGGATATCTGTTGCAATTGCTTTTCCAAGCCGGTAAGCTGGGCTTTCGTGATTTCATAATTGGCATTCGCTTGCTGAAGAGTCTTCTCAATTCCGGCTCCTTGCGAAGTGAGTTCTTTCTGTCGACGATATTCCTGAGCGGCAACCAACGCTTCTTTTTTTGCAGTGAGATAATTTTTCTGCAATTCCACAATCTGGGTATTCTCCAAATAGGCTACAGTCTGCCCGGCACTAACATCACGTCCTTCTATTACCAATATCTTCTTGATGATCCCTCCCAATAAAGAAGATACTTCGGCCTTCTTCTGCGGATCTAAATCCATTTCACCATTTGCACGTACTACATTGTTCAAATCTCTCTGTTCTATCTTTCCCAACTGAATATCCACTGCTTTCATCTGCGCTTCGGTTAGCTCCACTTCTACTGACTCTGATTCATGATGCGCTTCTTCAGATGCTTCTTTTTCGGTGTTTTTATTCTGCCCGCATGAAGCAAAAAACACAAGTGATAAACTCATTAATGCTATATATACTGTTTTCATGTCTTATTTATTTCCTTGTAGATAGTTTAACATAATAATCGATTGATTATACTCATTGATGGCTGTAGCGTATTGCAAATGAATGTCCATTGCCGATTTCAGATTCTGAATATATTCCACATAGTTGATTTCACCTTTCTCATAAGAAAGTTGGGATATACGCGAAATTTCATCCGCTTGCTGTATACCCTTCCCGGAATAATAGTCGAGGCTCTTTTGAGCTTTGGCAAATTCATTCAGACCAGTTTGGTATTCTTTGCGGATATCGAGCATCGCTTCTTCCTGTTGGGTACGCATCAGTTCCACTTCACGCTTAGCCGCTTTTGTTTTGGCACGTTGTTCTCCAAAGAATAAAGGGACACTGACTCCGACTTCAAAACCCATAAAGTTGCCTTTATCAAAACGGGCTCTGTTGACGTCATAAGGATTAAATCCTTTAATAAGAAATTGATTTCTCAAGGCAATATTAAAACTGGGTAAGTATCCCTGTTTCACCACACTCAAATTCTTTTCGCTGACAATTTGTTTATTGGAATACATCTCACCTAAAGGAGTCTGTCCGGGGTTAAAATTATCCGATGACAATGGTGACGCCAAAACCGGTAAGGCATCCTCAACAGGCTCTACAAACTCATTGGTATTCATCCACCGTTGCAGCCTTAGCTGGATATTCTCATACGTTTTACCGGCTTTCTGTAAATCTATCTTATTCTCGTTATAAAGTCGCTCAGCATTCATTTGCTCCAAGCGCCCCGTTTCACCCGACTTCAATTTGGCATTAGCCAAAAATAGAAACTTTCCATAAACGCTATCTTGTTCCTGTAATATCTTAATATTTTCTTTGGCATATAACAGTTGATAATACAGACTCGTAACCTCTTTCACCAATTCGTTGCGGGTAACCTCCAGATGACTTTTTTCCAAGTTGGTCTCAGCCTTGAGTAATCCGCGACGGGAACCATATATCGTAGGGAAATCGAAGCTTTGGCTCAGCGAAAGACTATTGTCGGGGCTTCCCCCCGATGTAGGGTCCTGACTCAACGAAAAAGTCGTTCGATCAATATTAAAAGCAGTTCCTTGCAGATCTTTGGCTTTTTGTATGGATATCCGTCCCGATTTCATTGTCAGGTTGTTGACCATAGCCGAGTCAATGCACTGTTGTAACGATCTTGTGGTATTCTGTGCCGACACAGCCATTGAAAAGGACAACAGCATAAGCATTACAACTGTCGGGGTTATTGTTTTATTCATATTCTTTCTCATCTTTATCCCTTTCATTTCTTTGTAAATGTTTTATAGATTGATGGTAATACGAGTAGTGTAAGTATGGTAGCTGTCAGTAATCCTCCAATGACTACCGTAGCAAGAGGACGCTGGACTTCAGCCCCATCTCCTGTGGATAATGCCATAGGAAGAAAACCAAGCGAAGCAACCAAAGCTGTCATAATTACAGGGCGCAAGCGAAGCATACATCCTTCGACTATGCGTTGGCGGACATCTTTCATTCCTTCTTTCTCGAACATGTTGAACTGTCCTATCAACACAATGCCATTTAAAACCGCTACCCCGAATAAGGCTATAAAGCCTACTCCGGCTGAAATACTGAAAGGCATTCCTCGCAACCATAGTGCAAAAATACCTCCGATGGCAGAAAGAGGGATGGCGGAGAATACAAACAACGACTCCCTTACGTTTTTCAACGTGGCATACAATAAAAACAGAATGAATAATAGAGCTAGCGGGACAGCTATCATCAAACGATCTTTAGCTTCTTTGAGATTCTGGAATTCTCCGCCATAAGTATAATAGTAACCCGCAGGCAATTTAAATTCCTTATCCAATATTTTTTGTATATCCCCTACGGTACTCTGTATATCACGTCCTCTGACATTAAAACCGACATAAATACGACGTTCGCCATCTTCGCGGGTGACCTGGGCAGGAGCATCTTCATATTTAATCTCCGCAACCTGAACGAGTGGAATTGTTCCTCCTGAAGGCAAGGGCAGATATAAGTTCTCGAGAGAGGAAATGTCATTTCTCAAGTTCTTATCCATACGCAAAACCAAATCAAACCTCCGGTCTTCCTCAAACACATACCCGGCCTCACTCCCGGCAAATGCAGTCTTCAGCACCATATTGGCGTCTTTTATGGATATGCCATATTTAGCCAACTGATCTCTGTTATAATCCACCTGTATCTGTGGAAGCCCCGTGACCTTCTCTACAAACGGATCAGTAACCCCCTCGACTCCTTTGACCAGAGAGGCCACACGATTGGCAGATGTACTCAGTACATTTAAATCGTTCCCATAGATTTTGATTGCTATATCTTGCTTGATCCCTGTGATCAATTCATTGGTGCGCATTTGTATAGGTTGCGTCATCTCGGCTTCCAACCCCGGTATCACCCCGATAGCTTTCTCCATCTTCTCCATAAGTTCCTCCGTAGTCTTTGCCGATGTCCAATCTTTTTTAGGTATTAGAGATATCATCATATCCGCCCGTTCCACCGGCATGGGGTCAGTAGGAATTTCGGAACTACCGATACGGGTGACTGCCTGTTTCACTTCGGGGAACCGACTTTTTAAGATCTTCTCTGCTTGTGTACAGCTCTTTATCATTTGAGTGAGAGATGTGCCTTGCGCCATACTGATCTCTGCAGCAAAGTCGCCTTCTTCAAGGCTTGGGATAAACTCCCCTCCCATCCGACTAAACACAAACAAACTGACACCAAAGAGAACGATCATACTGACAATTAGAGTCTTACTCCAATTGAGACTTCTAGTAATAATAGGCCGGTAGAAGTTATTCAATTTCTCCATCATCCGGTCCGATATATTGCGTTTATGCTCCGTCTTCTTACTGAGAAAGAGAGCGCTCGCCATTGGCACATAAGTAAGAGAGAGAATGAATGCACCAAGAATAGCAAAGAAAACCGTCATCGCCATCGGTCGGAACATTTTGCCTTCAATGCCTACAAGTGTAAAAAGAGGAATATATACAATCATGATAATGATCTCTCCGAAAGCGGCACTACTTCTTATTTTGGATGCGGAATAATAGACCTCACTATCCATTTGGGATTGTGTCAACATCCCTGTCCTATATTGCCCCTTCGTCACATTGATATGGTGACAGACGGCTTCGACTATTATGACCGCCCCNTCGACCACCAACCCGAAGTCTATGGCCCCCAGACTCATGAGGTTACCGCTCACTCCGAATACACGCATCATGCCAAAAGCGAAAAGCATGGATAAGGGAATGACGGATGCCACAACCAATCCGGCTCTATAATTTCCTAAAAATAAAATAAGGATGAATATTACAATCAGGCCTCCTTCTATCAGATTTCGGGTAATGGTACCCGTCACCCGGTCCACTAACTGGGTGCGATCAATAAAAGGCTCGATAACCACTCCTTCAGGCAGGCTCTTCTGTATCTGAACCAAACGCGACTTTACATTCTTAATAACCTGTTGGAAGTTTTCTCCTTTCAACATCAGCGAAATGCCGGCTACCACTTCTCCTTCACCGTTACGGGTTACAGCACCATACCTTGTAGCGCTGCCGTATTGCACTTGTGCAACATCCCTGACAAGAATAGGCATACCGTTGACTGTCTTAACCGGTATTTTTTCGATATCCTCCAATGAGGATACCACACCTAATCCGCGTATGAAGTATTGGTTACTATATTGCTCAATATAACTGCCTCCCGTATTCTCGTTATTATTAACGAGCGCGGTATAAAGCTCGGGGATGGTAATGTTAGCGGCATTCAACTTATCAGAGTTTATCGCAACCTCATATTGCTTCACAAATCCGCCCCATCCGCTCACTTCCGCTACACCTTCGGTACCCGAAAGCTGTTTTCTGACAATCCAATCCTGCATCGTTCGCAAATCGGATATACTGTATTTATTTTCGTAACCTTTTTTCGCTCTTATAGTGTAATGATAAATCTCACCCAAGCCGGTCGTGATGGGAGCTAGCCCTACCTTTCCTATTCCTTCCGGAATAACCTCTTCAGCTTCTTTTAGCTGCTGGCTCACTTGTTGCCTGGCCCAATACACATCAGCATCCTCTTTAAACACAAGGGTGATGACGGATAAGCCACTGCGACTGATGCTTCTTCGTTCGGTAACTTTAGGTATATTGGCAAGAGCCATTTCTAAGGGAGTAGTGATAAACTGCTCCACCTCCTGTGCGCCCAATGAAGGAGCCTGGGTAATGACTTGTACCTGATTATTAGTGATATCGGGAGTTGAGTCAAACGGTAATTGAGAAAGCGAATAACCACCCCAAATTATGAGAGCTATAGTTGCCACCCCAATCACCAATTTATTCTCAATAGAGAATTTAATTAGTTTCTGAAACATGCTTTACATATTTAAATATAACAATAGATCGATGAGACACACCTACACCAGATGCGTCTGAACAAAGACATAAAATGTTATACTTAAACTTGCGGTGGTCGCCAAAAATGCTGAAGATAAGAAGATGTTTTATTTTCACTATACACGGCAATCTTTTTAGCCGGAATACATTCCACGCTTGGAAGGTCTATATTGTCTTCTACTACAAAATTGGAGTTATGAAAATTAGAGCAGGAACAGAACGGAGTACATGCATCTTTATCCATATCATCATGGTGAGTGACTGTTGAAATGACTTGCTCCGTATCATTATGAGTGCAAGATTCCGCCAACTGTAAATTGCAATGACAAGGAAGTATCGCAAGAAACAGAAAATAAACACTTATCAATATGGATAATATAGGTCTCATTTCTTGTGCAAATATAAAAATTAATCCATGCAACTAAGTTGCATGGATTATATCTTTTTGCTAAAAAAAGTAAAAAGATTAAGTCTTTTCGAATCAAAACGTCATATCAGACATCTCATTTTATAATCTTAGATTTTTTCTTCTTAGACTTCTTTTTAATGAAAAGATAAAAGCCGGTCAACGGAAGGCTCATACCTAATATTGTAGAAAGAAACACCAATAGCCTGCCTGCCGTACCTCCGATGGCTCCAATATGAATATCATAATTCATACGACGCAATTTATCGGCAAAATCCTTATCCTGATACCGACCTTGATAAGGATGGCTCACCTGAATAGGTTTGAAAGTGTATTTATCGAATGAATATCTGTCTGCATTATAATAGAGTTTCTTTTCAGGAAATACGGTAATCATTATAGCCGACGATTTGTCCGCACTGTCGGGTACATTGATCATAAAAGCTTCTGCATGGGGATTGCTCCGTACCAACGAGGCAAACAAAGAATCAATGCCGGAATATACACTTTTGGTAGAGGTAGCAACAGAGGTGGTATCAGACTGCGCCATTCTCCACTCGGGTAACTCCCTACCTCCGGAGGTTATTTTATATAAGCCATTTGACCACCATTCCACACCCCATACCATACCTGTAAGACAGATAATGAGTAATATGAAAGCGGTATAAAAGCCAAAAACATTATGAAGGTCGTACATTTTACGTTGGGTACCAGTCTCCTTTTTCCAATTAAAACGCAGGCTGTTTTTCAATGCTTTTTTGCTCTTGGGTAACCAAAGCACCAATCCTGTAAGTAAAACAATGGCAAAAACCAGTGTTCCGTATCCCACAATAGGTCGGCCTATGTTATAAGGGAGCCAAAGCGAAAAATGCCCCGCACCAATAAATTCCCAAAAGTCGAGATATTTTCCGTCAAGTCCTCTAATTGAAAGTGTCTCACGGGTAAAAGGATTCATTTGCAAAGAATAACCGCCATCTTTACCCCGGTAATACGCACCAATAGTACCATCCTTAGTGTAATTAATAGAGTTGGGAATATTGCCTTTGAATGCTTTGCTTGCATGATCTATCACCCAGGA
>JGI20225J20221_1001141_pt1 | contig 31419 bp, 14 predicted proteins | sample BioMet4_FD_20221 | JGI IMG/M metagenome (IMG submission 20221)
GTTGGAACGTTAGTTTTCCTACCAAAGGGTTAATATAAACTAGTTTGCCTCGACTTCGAACTCGAATCAACGATTTACCCATATTTTCTCATCGTGACCCCATTGTTAACAACTATTTGTCGACTTATAACCGTTTACATAAGGGAGTTAATATGTCTTTGCCTTGAGGGAGGTTAGGATAGATACAGGGATGACTTACGTTTTATTTAAAGTTCAAGTGTGCCATTCTAAGATTGCCTATCCTAAACGAGTCTTATTTTATCAAATTATCGAAAATATTTGATCAAATTTAAATATTCACCTCCCATGGTTTAATTACAATAACCATGGCGAGATAAAGGAAAGATAATAACTGATTAGTTAAATCGTCTGTTCTGAATTTTTTAGTTAAATTTTTATTTCTACTCTTTTGAGTTCTATAAGAATTATTTTTTTCACGCCGTAATAAAATTTTAGTATGCGTGAGTTTTATAGGTAATAATTCTTCTAATAAAACTTTCTTTCAGTCGAGAGTAACTGATTTGCTTTGGGAGTTATTCATACGCCGGAGTTATGTACCATGTAAGATACAAGGTAACCCCGTTTATTAAGTAGTGGTCGGGAGTTGTTAGACGTAAAGTGGTAGATGACTTTTAAGTTTAAAAAGGTGAACGGTGATTCCAGCATACTCATACTTTATCACTCATCTTCGCTGTGGAAAAACGCGAGAAAAGATAGTTTGAATTGAAAATGTTCGTAGTCAACAGTAGTATAGGGTATTAGGACAGATTGGTGACGGGAAGTGGCCGACCGAGGGGTGAGAAGAGAAAAAGTTTTATTTAAAGAACGCGATGTTAAAAGTATATAGTTTAGAAATTAGAATCCATTTATACATTACGGTTTTAATGGCAATTAAGAAAGATTATTGTAATAGACGATTATGTTTTAATTTTTCATGGGTCTCTTGCTTTTTTATCTCTAATCGACAATGATTTAATCATCTAAATATTTAATTATTTAGATAATTTTACTCCGCCCTGTAATTATTTATATTTGGAGGACTAAATATGGGTAGTCTTGCTCCCAAAAATAGCATTCGTATTGGCTATTTCTGTAAAACCTGTAGTAACATTCTGACTTGCTACAGTTGCCCAGTCATCGTTTTGGCCTCTCCATCCTGGAAATAGAACAGGATCGTTATTATCTGTACATTGAGTAGTTAATCTAAATCCGTATGTACTTTTAGCATTAACTGATTTTGTCCAAATATAGTTTGATATAGTATTACCATTTTCAAAAGTATAATATCCTTTTGTTTCAAGACCATTGANCATATTAGTTAATTGAGTCTTTAATTTAGTAATAGCTTCAGGTAACTTACCTGTNCGAATCAAGTCATAACGACGTAATCCTTCTCCACCAAATTCAAGTTTACGTTCTTGTGCNATAGCTTCTTTCAAACTACCACATTTAGTAATGAATCCGTCAAGGTTAGCAAGTGTTGCATTTGCAAAAGCACGTTCATGAACTTTACGTAATTCTTCTTTAGCTTTTCCNTCTTCACCTAATTCNGCATAAACTTCAGNTAACATTANAANTACATCNGAAAAACGCATATAAGGATTGTTAATACCAGAGTAACGTGGCTTTGCCGTATAAGGATTAGTCATTCTGTTTTCGTCCCACTTATTATTTGCAATACCACCCTGTGATTTTGAACTCGGTAAAAAGCTAATCATAACTTCAGCTCCTTTTCCTGAGCTTGCAGTAACTGTTGCTGTTACATCACGACGCATGTCGTTTGGATCGAAATCTCCATAATAGTAAGTTGGATGGAAACGAGANTGACCATANNTCTTTCCTGGATATGCATTAGAACCACCACCATCAGAAGGACGTCCGAAAGCATAAGGACGTTCAGANGATTGACCACGTGTTTCAGGTATTTCATAAACAGATTCTTCTGAATATANTGCATCACCATTCATTGTTTCCTGGAAAACTTGCTGGAAAGGATTTCCAAATATTTGTCCCGCTTTACTGTTAGATCTGATGTCGTTTGTAATTAATTTAACCGAACCGTGACTAGTAACACAAGCTTCCAAATAAGTTTTAGCTATTTTGTAGAAATCAAGATAGTCTGNNCGTCTGTTATAAACNGCNCCGTTCTTTTCAGANCCAATCTTTGTAAATGAAANAGTTTTGCCATCAATATTTTTATAGAAATCAGCTCCAAGGTCTGTTCTGCGGGTTGCATATCCGCCTGCATACAGACACATACGACCAATTAAGCCTTGAACGTATGTACGAGTCATGTATGTTACTATTGCATTTGCNTTTTCTCCTACATGATACATCAACGGTTCAACTTCCATTAGTTTTTTGATGTGGTATTCGTATATTTCATCACGAGAAGTCAGCCCTTCTGCCTGAACTCCCGGAACTAATTGATGAGGAACATCACCAAAGAAACGGCATAATTCAAAATAGCAGGTAGCGCGTAATGCTACAGCTTCACCATAAAGCTGAGATAATTCACTTGGCTTTCCTGCACTCATGTATGTATTGAAAGAAGAAGATGTTTCAAACAAGTTTATGAGTGTATTAGTTGTAGCTATTATTGAATAAAGATTTGTCCATGCTGTACTTCCATCNCTGAAACTNATGTCGAANCTTGATACNGCATCTCCATTTGAATATAAATTTTCAGGAATATGACGGGTTTGTGCTGCATATTTTTCAGGGTGACGTTCTGAGTCAGAACCTACAACGCATAAATCGTAGAATAACCCATTAGCATGAACAAACGCTTTACTTCTCCATAACTCATATGCNTTATTTAAAGCTGCACGNGTACTTGATGGATCTGAAAATACAAAATTTACGTCTGCATCAGATGGAGATGACGTTTCCAGAAAGTCATTACATGATGTGGTAAGGAAAAGCATACCAGCACCAAACATTGTATATAATATCTTTTTCATTTTGTTACTTTTTAAATTGNACCATATTAGAATTCAAGGTTAAGGCCAACAGTAAATGTTCTGGCACGAGGATAGCTACCCCAATCTAATCCGAGTGTAGGGAACTTACCTGAGTTNGCTGNNGTTGANTTGTTTGAGAANGTATTAACTTCTGGATCTAAGCCAGAATATCCGGTAATAGTGAATANGTTACCACCTGTTACGTAAACACGTAGACGTTGAATGCTTGCTTTCTTTGTTAAGTTCTTAGGAAGTGTATATCCTAAAGTTAAAGTATTCATACGNAGNTAAGATGCATCTTCTACAAATGTTGAAAGAACAATACCGTTTTCATAATATGGCAATCCATATTTAGCATTAGCATTTAATGTATTCAAAGCAGTTGGATCAGTTACAGCAACTAAATCACCAGATGAATTTACATCATATACCTTATAGCAGTCTTTTACAAAAGCAAGACGGTTAGCACCGATAGAAACGTCCTTATTTCCATACATATTAGCCATTGCATTAGCATTATAAACTTTGCCGCCAATAGCCCATGCAAAGCCAGCACTTAAATCAAATCCCTTATAGTTCATATTCAGGTTGAAACCTCCGGTATGTTGTGGAGTCACTTCACCAAGATCTGTTACATCTTTGGTATCAACAACACCGTTACCGTCTGCATCATGAAGTTTTATNGCACCAGGGAAAGCGTTTTGTCCTGTTGCTTTCTTAATAGGAGTTGGATANTTACCAGTAATNGTAGGAAGATCAGCAACACCACTTTTTAAGGTATAAACGCCTGTTGAACTATTGTAATCAAAGTCATCGGCTTTATAGAAACCGTCGCATTTATATCCGCGNATNAATCCTACTGATGATCCAACTTTAAATAAATAGTCAAAATTAGGTTGTGTTGATGTTGATGCCCATTGAGAACCATATTCTGCTGTAACATCATCTCTTAACTCTTCAATATTGTTTTTATTANAGTTNTANGTNGCACTAACATTCAAAGTGAAATCTTTCTTTCGGATGATATCAGCTCCAAGAGAAAGTTCAAACCCTTTGTTTGAAGTCTTTCCAATATTTTGGAACTGNTAAGAATATCCTGTAGTCTCATCAATTGGAACTTCCATAAGCAAATCTTTAGTAGAATTCCAATAAGCATCCAAAGAACCATAAAGGCGGTTATTCCAGAAACCGAAATCAACACCAATATTTCTTGAAACTGTAGTTTCCCATTTTAAATCAGGATTTGAAAGCATACCGGCTGGCTTATATACAGTAGAGGTTTTTCCGTCGGTAGTAACAGTTGATGTAGTCCATGTTTCTTTCCATAAGCTAGGATCAATGTTGTCAGCACCAGAAGTACCATAAGATAAACGAAGCTTAAGGTTATCTAACCAACCTTTTGAACTTTCAAGAAATGGTTCATCAGAAATACGCCATGCAAATGCACCTGCAGGGAAATATCCCCAGTGATTGTTTGGAGAGAATTTAGAAGAACCATCAGCACGTAATGTACCAGTTAATAAATAACGTCCTTTGAATGAATAGTTGGCACGTCCAAAGAATGAAACTGTTTTGCTAGGAGTTCCAATAGTGTTTGAGTAAGAATCTTTTCCAAGAGCAGCGTTAGTCATGTTTATCTTACCAAANGCNTGGTTGAAATCAAAGCTNGCAGAATATCCGGCACCGGTAATCTGTGAAGAATTAGATTTTGATGCTAAAATTTCATTACCTAAAAGGAATGATAGGTTGTGATCCTTTCCTAATCCNTGAACTTCATAATTCAATGTTGTAGCAGAACGTACATTCCAACTGTCTCCTTTAGTTAGTTTTGCATATTTGTAACTATTGGTAAGACCATTTTCGTAATATTTATTTTCGCTTGTGGTACGGCCTAAACCCAATTCAGAACGTGCAGTAAGTCCTTTGATGATATCCCATGAAACAGATGCTATTCCACGAAGATTATTCTTNGTNTTNTTTTGAATCACATCATTNACNAAATCAACAANATTANATGTCTGGTCNACGTTTGAGTCACCATTACCGAATCCGGCAAAGTTACCAGTTCCAAAAGGTTCGTCGATTGGNCGGAATGAGTATGCATTTGATATCAATGAACCTTTACCATTTGTAGCGCTATCTTCTTTACCATCAGTTTTTATTTCAGAATATCTGATATCGAAATCCACTTTCAGGTTAGGAAGTAATTGTTGTTGAACTTTCAATGAACCGTTAAANCGNCTGTAGCCAGAGTTAATTTTAATACCGGCATCATCCAGATAGTTAGCNGCAAANGCAATCTTAGTTTTTTCGTTACCACCTGCTATGTTCAAATTATGATTTTGTCCAATTGCTGTGCGAAGAATATCATCAGTATAATCGTGAGTCTTTACGTCCGCATATTTAGCATAATTGTTGCCGTTTGCACTACCTACTCCAAAATATTGTGCAACAGAGTTACCATAAGCACTACCATATGCCGTTGCATAGCTCCATGTATGAAGAACATAATCCTGTGCATCCAGCACATCTAGTGTTTTAGCTACAGTTTTAACCTGCATGTAAGAGCTATAAGATACAGATACTTTTTCAGCTTTGGCACCCTTTGTTGTTACAAGGATTACACCATTGGCACCACGTGCACCATAGATAGCAGTAGAAGATGCGTCTTTCAATACATCAATACTTTCAATCTGATCTGATGGAATATCAGAAATAGAACCTACAGGGAATCCGTCAACAATGAACAACGGATCGTTTGATTGTGTAATAGAACCACCACCACGAACGCGGATTGAAACTTCTGCACCCGGACGTCCATCCTGAGCAGTTACAGATACACCCGGAAGACGGCCTTGCAATGCCTGGCTAACGTTTGAAACCGGATTGGCAATAAGCGCTTCATTATTAACAGAAGCAACAGAACCTGTTAAATCGCGTTTTTTAACTGTACCGTAACCAATAACAACCACTTCATCGAGTGTTTTGGCATCTTCCACCAACTTAACATCAATTTTATTCTGATTGTTTACAGGAACAACTTTTGTATTGTAACCTATAAAAGAGAACTGGAGTTTACTATTGGCTGGTGCCGAAATAGAATATTGACCATTGATATCTGTAATAGTTCCGTTTGTTGTACCTATTACTGATACGTTTACTCCAATCATTAGTTCACCATTTGCGTCTGTAACTGCACCTGTGACTAAATGACCTTGTGCAAAAGAGGTAAGGCAAAACATACTCAGAAATAGAGTAATAAGTGCTTTCCTGGCAAGCATTTTTCGAATCATAATTTGTATTTTTAATAGTTAGAAATTTATGTGCAAAGGTTTTGTTTTTAACATATTTACATTGTTCGCAAAAATATATTTTATTGCTTGAAATAGATGTTATATATTGATTCATTATGTGGAAATATTGATTTAATGTATGAATAACCCTTTTAATAAGGGTTGTAGATGTACCTTAAAATAATTGATTCTTAATGTAGAAGAAATGACGCATGTTTAATTTAGGTTATCATTGAATAAAATTAACTTAATAACATTTAGGCCTTCTATTACTTTGAATAAATGAATTGAAATTCGTGGAAAGAGTTTTATCCGTCTATTTTTATCGTTTTAATCTAATCTAAATAGTAGTTTCTGATAACCAATTCAGCACTAAAAAATGTATTTGTCTTTGCATATTCCAAGAATTTTTCAGAATCTTGCACATATATTGTGTTTACTATATAAAAAAACGGTTAATAATATCACTAAATTAATTTATATATGATGAGAAGACTATATACACTGATGTGTATGACGGCCACCACTTTGTTATTAACGGCACAACAACCGCATCCTGAACGCTATTATCTTTCGGGTACAGGTCTTGAAAATACCAAAACCTGGAAATTCTACTGTACCAAAGGTCAGCATAGTGGGAAATGGGGAAAAATCCAGGTGCCATGTAACTGGGAACTTCAGGGATACGGCGATTATACTTATGGCCGTTATTATAAAACCAAAGGAGGGGTAGCCAGCAACGAAGAGGGAACCTACCGCTACTCTTTCAAAGTACCGACAGCCTGGAAAGGTCAGAAAGTTAAAATTGTGTTTGATGGTGTAATGACAGATTCCAAAGTAACAATCAATGGCAAATCTGCCGGAGAGATGCATCAGGGTGGCTTTTATCGTTTCTCTTATGATATAACTGATTTAGTTGATTATAAGAAAACCAACGAGTTGGAAGTACAAGTTGCCAAAGAGTCGGCCAATAAATCTGTTAATGCAGCCGAGCGTAAAGCGGATTGGTGGTTATATTCCGGCATCTATCGTCCTGTATGGCTAGAGGCAACTCCTCAGAATGCAATGGATTATGTAGTTGTGAGTGCCAAAGCAGATGGTAAGATGACTGTTGGAGTAGATTTTGCAGGTGATGTTAAAGGATATTCTTTGTCTGCATCCGTGAAATCTTTAGCGGATGGAAAAGTTCTTAGTAGTTATGCAGGCTCAACTATATCTACCGATGTAAAACCGAACGAAAGACTGATTTGGGAAACTTCCTGGAATAAGCCAAAGACCTGGGATCCGGAACATCCAAATCTTTATGTTGTTAAACTGGAACTAAAAGATGCGAATAATGAGATAATTCAAACAAAAGAGATACGTACAGCTTTCCGAACTTTTGAGTTCTTTGAAAAGGATGGTCTTTATTTGAATGGTACCCGACTTATTGTAAAAGGAGTCAACCGTCATACATTTTGGCCGGAAGGTGGCCGCACTACCAGTCATGCTTTAAGTCTCCAAGATGCCAAACTGGTTAAGGAAATGAATATGAATGCTATCCGTTCTCATTATCCGCCCGATGAACATTTTCTGGATGTATGCGACTCGATAGGTATTCTATATATGGATGAATTGGCCGGATGGCAAAATAGCTACGATTCCAATGTTGGTCTTAAATTGGTTGAGGAGATGATTAAACGTGATGTTAATCACCCTTGTATTATGATTTGGAGTAATGGAAATGAAGGTGGATGGAATAATAATCTCGATAAGCTTTTTGCTAAATACGATTATCTGCAGCAACGACATGTGGTGCACCCCTGGGCTGATTTCAATGAGCTGGATACCCACCATTATCCTGCATACCTTACTGGGGTAGGACGTTTTGTTAATGGATATAAGGTATTTATGCCAACAGAGTTTATGCATGCAATGTACGATCAGGGTGGAGGTGCCGGCTTGAGAGATTTTTGGGAACGTTGGATGACAAGTCCGTATTTTGCGGGTGGATTTATCTGGGCTTTCTGTGATGAGGCTGTAGCTCGTACCGATAAGAAAGGAATCCTTGATTCTGATAACTCTAATGCGCCCGACGGACTTTTAGGTCCGCATCGTGAAAAGGAGGGAAGCTTTTATGCAGTGCGCGAAAGCTGGTCGCCTATCCAGATTAAACCAATGCACGTTACTTCTAATTTCATTGGTGATTTCTTTGTAACCAACGAATATCTGTTTACCAACTTAAGTGAATGCACTATGAAATACAAAGTACTCTCTTGCGGTGCTCCTTTAAGCGGTAATACCGAGAATAAGGAAATAGCTGCCGGAGATGTTAAATTGCCATCTATTGCTCCGGGAGAAACGGGTAAGGCGCACTTTGATGTTCCGTCTGCTTTACAGCAAGGAGATGTATTAGCTCTTGAAGCATTCAATAAAAATGGCGAAAGTATTTGTAATTGGTCATATCCAATTCATTTAGTAGATAAATACTTTGATAAGTCAATAAGTAAAGGTGTAGTTGCCGGAAGTGTAGGCAGTGCTCAGTCTAAAAATGCTGATGCAACAAAGAATGGTTCTGAAATTGTATTAAAAGGAGGGAAAATGACTGTTACTTTTAATGCAGAAAATGGTATGATAAAGAAAATTCTTTCAGGAGAGAAGGAAATACCGTTTAATAACGGTCCTGTTCCTGTTGGTATGAAGATGAAATATGATGCAGCAAAAAGTTACATAAACTCAGTAACAATTAAAGATGCAGACAAAAGAGAGAGACTGAAGGCAGGCGCTACTTATAATTGCAATGCAGCAGTTTACTGCGCAAAATATCTCGGTGCTGCCGATTCTATTGTATGGACATTAACTAATGATGGTCTACTTTATATGGATGCTGTTCTTTTGAATCGTGCGTCAGGTGGTGGCGGTTTCGATGATGCCTTTACCGATGATGAAGTTTACAACCTTGGTCTTACATTCTCATATCCGGAAGCAAATTGCTCTGGTATGAAATGGTTTGGCAAAGGTCCTTACCGTGTATGGAAAAACCGTTTGCCAGGAACAAACTACGGCGTATGGCAAAAAGATTACAATAATACCATTACCGGCGAAAGTTTCGAGAATCTTATATATCCCGAGTTTAAAGGTTATCATGCAAATCTCTATTGGGCTACACTGGAGAGTAAAACTACTCCATTTACAGTCTATGCACATAACGATGGAATCTATTTTCGGGTATTTACTCCAGAAGAACCAAAAGGACGTGCCGATGGTAAACCAACAATGCCAGAATTTCCACAAGGAGATATATCTTTCTTGCTAGATATTCCTGCTATCTGTTCTTTTAAACCAATCAAACAGCAAGGACCGCAGAGTCAGCCGGGCAATATCCGAATTAAAAAAGGAGATGAAGGGGTAAGAATCAATCTGATGTTTGATTTCCGCCAGAAATAGATTTCCTGTCATATATAAATATAAAAGCCGGCTGCCATTAGCCGGCTTTTGCTTTTAATACGATGTACAGGGAGTATTTTCAAGCATGAAACTTATTATTCAATCCTGATGAATGCAGTTTCATTTTTGGAATAACTCGAATTTAAGCTCATAAAAATTTATTTTTGCAGAAAGATCTGCTACCTGCTACTAAAATAGATGTAATTGCATGATATATAAAGGTATATCTTGGTGATAGATATTTTTGTTTTACAATTTATCTTCCACTAAATTCATTTATCTACCACCTACTCAATTCCCTTGCTTAAAGTATATAGCTTTCCTCTGTATGCATCTCTTGTCTTCGCCTTTGCACACTCTGATTTTCTGGAGAACATGATTCCTATAATATTTGGATCTTTCCTTATTGTAGATAATGGTTTAAATATCATGTGTTTAGTGATTTTGTATTTAGTGCTTAGTAAGTCCGCAGCCGTGAACCCATAAGTCCTTGGCTGCAAACTCACTTATTATCATAAATGAATAAGATTAAGTTAGGTGTTTAATGTATATACTTGAAAAAGGATTATAAATATGTATTGGTCTACTTATTATTCAACGTTTGAAGTAAACAAATAGTTAACGTTGCCTCGTAATTGCAATATTACGTCGAGAAAGTATCTTGAAATTCTATTTTTAGTAGCAGATGATGGCAATTTGTAGCAGATAAAATGGCGTTTTTTTTATCTGCCACCTCTGGAATGCTTTTTAGTAAGCACTTTGAGGAATTTTAGTAGCAGATGGCATAACTTTTTTGTTGTTTATTCAAAATTTAGTTCTTAAGATACATTGCTGAAACTTACTATAATCTTTATACCGCAATTATATATTCTAAATCCTTGAAACAAATGGTAAAACTTGTAGTCTGGATTTCTGATAATTGGTAACCATAAACTCTATCCAGCTTTCGTAATAGTTATATTAAGTCTTATGTGATGTGGGGTGTGTAAGTTTTGTTGCTACTGTTACAATATTTGGTATAATACACCTTTTCCGATAAATAATCCTCTTTTTTTAGGTTATGGAGGCCTATTTTTGCAATTAATCTTAAATACTATGAAAAGATCGAAAATCAGCTCGTCATCTTCATTTGTGAGCAACTACCTCATAAATATATTCTTTGTTTTGTTGACAGACACTCTTGTCGGCAAGACGTTTCTCCGTGATTTAAAGACTTTTCCTGGTACAGATTATTTTGGACGATATACTACCGGTGGATACTGAGAGAAAGTATATCATGTTATCCGTTAAAAAATGGAATGGGAAAGGATCTTGCATTATACACTTTTTGTAGAAAAGAAACAAGCAATTGTTTTCTATCCCACAAATATGAACTCAGATAATGCTATTTAAAAGATATCTATAAATTGAAAATAAAAAATTGTTTAACCAAAGTAATGCTATCATGAAACAAAAAAACGAAAAGGTGAGAAGCAATTTACTCTTGCTATTGGTACTGTTCTTAATGGTACCTATTGGAGTATTTGCTCAAAACATTACGGTAAAAGGTACCGTGGTTGACTCGCAGGGTGAGCCAATTATCGGAGCCTCAGTAGTAGAGAAAGGCTATAACACAAACGGTGTAAGAACTGATTTGGAGGGACAGTTTTCTCTTACTCTCCGCAAAGGGAAGAGATTAGTTATTTCCTATATTGGAATGGAAACACAAGAAGTGGATGTTATTGCCGGCAAAACACTTCAAATTACCCTAAAAGACAATTTACAAGCACTTGATGAAGTAGTTGTAATTGGTTACGGTAGTAAGGCACGAAAAGATCTGACTGGTTCGGTTGGTTCTATTTCAGGTGCTAAGTTGGCTGCAGTACCGGTAACTTCCGCAGCAGTTGCTCTACAGGGAAAAATTGCCGGGGTACAAGTAACAACGGTCGACGGTGCCCCGGGTGCGGATATTAATATTCGTGTACGTGGGGGTACGTCAGTAACACAGAGTAATGAACCACTTTACATCATCGATGGTTTCCAGGCAGATAATATCAATGATATTCCGCCATCGGATATTGCTTCTATCGATGTATTGAAGGACGCGTCATTGACTGCTATCTATGGTGCAAAGGGAGGTAATGGTGTAGTTATCGTAACTACTAAATCGGCTCAGCAAGGAAAGGTGCAGGTTACTTATAACCAGCAGATTTCATTCAGTAAATTAGCAAAGAAGTTAGACTTGATGAATACTTACGATTTTGCACGTTATCAATACGACTGGGCTGCAGCAAACGGTACTCGTAGTTCTAATGCGAAATTTTATCGTGCAAACTTCGGTAACCCTCTCGATCTTGATATCTACCAACGTGCTACAACACATGATTGGCAAGATATTGTAATGAGTGAAACTCCATTTAATTATTCAACAAACTTTACTGTTGGAGGAGGTAGTGAAAAGTTCCGTTTCAATGCATCTCTTACAAATTCAGGAGACAACGGTATTATCATGTCTTCAGGAGTTCGTCGTACAAACTTGAATATCAAGATGAATATTCAGCTTTCAAATAATCTGACATTGACTCTTAATCCAAAACTCACTTTCCGTCGTGATACAGGTGCAGGTGGTGATAGAATTGGTAGTGGCGGTATTATTGACGTACTTCGTTATCGTCCTACAAACGGGTTGCGCGAGTTCGCTTTCTGGGATCCTGCAACTGTAGACCCTGATGATGAAGCAGTCTTCGAATATACTAATCCTAAGAGTGACATCAATCAAAATACGTTAAAGAAACATTCATACGCCTACACAAATCAGTTCAATCTGGAGTGGAGACCTATTGAAGGTTTGGTTTTACGTACCGAAGCTGCTCATTTTCTTTCATTCAATGATGAAAATCGCTTCTTTGGTGCTATGACGGGTGAAGGTCAAGGCAATAAAAAACTGCCAGTAGCTTCTATTAACAATAGACGTAGTGAGAAATATACATGGACCAATACTGCTTCTTACGGTTTTGACATTGACAAAATGCACAATTTCTCTTTCTTATTAGGACAGGAAATTCAGCACAGCCAGAGCAAACAAACTTATATAAAGAACAGATATTTCCCACGTAACATCTCATCAGAGAAGGCACTCAATAATATGGGTTTGGGAACGCCATGGGAGTCAACATCATATCTTTCTACACCCGATCGTACAGCCTCATTCTTTGGTCAGACAAGTTATAACTACGACCACAAATACCTGGCTTCGATTACTTTCCGTGCCGATGGATCAACTAAATTCTCTCCTGGAGAACAATGGGGTTATTTTCCATCAATTTCTGGTGCATGGGTTTTAACTAAAGAACATTTCCTTGAACACAACCCTGTAATTAGTAATCTTAAACTACGTGCAGCTGTTGGTCTGGCTGGTAACAACCGTATTGACGATGATATGTGGCGTTATCTTTACGCTATAAATACAACTGGTGGTCCGGGATTCGGTGAAGCAACAGAAAATGGCGAAAAATGGTATGGAAATTCAGGCGGAAGTACTTTTACCAACACCAAAATTAAATGGGAAACAACTCTGACTCGCAACATTGCTTTTGACTTGGGGCTTTTTGGTGATCGATTGAATATTACCCCCGAATTTTATTGGAATACAACTAAAGACTTGTTGTATAAGTCAGATGTGCCTTCAACTACCGGTTACACACAACAGATGCAGAACATTGGTCAGGTAACTAACAGAGGTTTTGAGTTGTCTATCAATGGTGATATTCTTCGTGGTAAAGATTATGTATTGAGTGGTAACGTGACGTTCGGTTTCAACAAGATGAAAGTAGACAAACTGAATGATACGGACAATGTGATTTGGGATCAGAATGATCGTTGGAAATCAAGCTACAACGACTATTGTTTAAAGGTGGGCGATCAGGTAGGTTTGATTTATGGCTTTGTTTATGATGGCTTGTACGGTTTTGATGAATTCAATTTTGATCCGAATCAAAATCTTTTGGCTGTCCCCAAAGAAGGTACTATTATCAATAACGTGTTTAATGATAGTAATTCTGGTAAAGCTACTTTGCCTGGTAAAATTAAGTTCAAAGATATGAATAATGATGGTCAGATTACAGAAGATGACCGTACTGTGATTGGTAACACAAATCCTAAATTCCAGGGAGGTTTTGGCTTGAACGGACAATGGAAGAATTTTGATTTTACAGCCAATTTTAATTATATGTATGATTTTGATGTAAACAATGCTACAGCTTATCAATTATCTTCTTCAGAAGGTAATAGCAAAAATTTCTTCAATGTGCTTAATAAGTTCAACGATCGCTGGACTTATGTACGCGAAGACGGTGAATGTATGTATAAAAATACCTACCTCGAAAATTCTGTAGATGGTTACAAAGAATTGAATGCTGGTAAAAAATTATGGAATCCTACTGATGTTACTAACAAAGTGACTCATTCTTACTTCATTGAAGATGGCTCTTTCCTTCGTTGCCAGGACATTACAATAGGATATACACTACCAAAACAGCTAACCGCTAAGTGGGGAATGTCAAAACTACGCCTATACGCCAGTGGTTCTAACCTCTTCATTATTACTGGTTACTCTGGTTATGACCCAGAAGTAGACGTACAAACCGGTTTGACATGTGGTATGGACTACAACCGTTATCCGCGTAGTCGTAGTTTTGTGTTTGGTGCAAACATTACTTTCTAATACATAAAAACGATTATATATGAAACTTAAAAATATTCTTATCGTTGGTCTGGTTACGGTTGGCTTCTCTTCATGTAATGATTACCTGAATGTAGATGCTATCTCGAAATATGACACAGAATATGTTTTCAGTGAGAAGACTGAAATCAATCGTGCCTTAAATGGCGTTTACGCACAACTATTGAACGGAAGTACCTATGGTGGTGCCTATATGAGTACTTTCTGTCTAAATAGCGATGTGGACATGTCAATATCCACCAGTGAAGTTGCTACAGACAACAGCTACCGTCGTTTCGACTGCAACAGCATGGGAGGAGATATCAATAAATACTGGACAGCTGCTTACCAAGGGGTAGAATATGCCAATAATTTTATTTATGGTTTAGAGAATAGTCCTCTGTTTAGTAAAGATGACGCAGAACTGATGCAACAATTGGGTGAAGCGAAAGTAATTCGTGCTATGTATTACCATGATCTTGCCGTGATGTTTGGCGATATACCTTTCTCTTTAACTCCTAATTTAAAGGCAAACGATTTTGTAATGCCTGTAGTCGATCGTGAAGAGATTTATAAGAAACTGATTGAAGACTTGAAAAGTATTGCTCCTTATATGTCATATGCCAAGGACCTGGGCGAAGGTGTGGAGCGTGTATCCAAAGAATTCTGTTGGGGAATGATTGCCCGTATATCTTTGACTTGTGGTGGTTATTCACTTCGTCCCGATAAAAGCAATCCTAACAGTTATGGTACTATGCAACGCCCAACAAACTACAAAGAATACTACCAAATTGCTCAAGCATACTGTGACTCAGTTATTTCTTCCGGAACTCATTCGTTAACACTCCCTTATCGTCAGGTATTTATCAACGAATGTAACTATCTTGTTAACAACAATGATGACCCCATATTTGAGATTCCTTTTGCAAAGAACTCAACTGGTAGCATTGGTTACATCCAAGGTCCGAAAGGCGAAAATTATGGAGGTGTAACGACAGGCAAGAATATTTGGGGAAAGAGCGACGGAAGTGCTCGTCTGGATGCTTTCTATCGTTATTCATTTGACGAAGAAGATACTCGTCGTGACTATGTGAACGGTATGTGGTATTATCTCTATGATGGAACACCATCAATACTTACAGACTACACAGTCTTCAATAATAAGTGGTCTAAATTCTGGGCAAATTCTGGCAACACCCTTGGTGTAGGTAGTGCTAGTAATACTGGTATAAACTATCCTTATATGCGCTATGCCGATATACTTTTGATGTTCGCCGAAGCTGTTAATGAGTTGGAGGACGGTGTAAATGGTGCCAACGGTGCTAAGGCAATTCAAGCTTTTCGTCAGGTTCGTGCCCGTGCATTTTCCAATGTCAGTAAAATAGACACATACATAGCTTCTGCTTCCGGTTCTAAAGAAAGTTTCTTGAAAGCTGTTCTTAACGAACGCAAATGGGAGTTTGCTGGTGAAAATATGCGTTGGAAAGACTTGGTTCGCAATAATTTATATAGCGAGGTACTTTATTACAGCTTCTTGCGCTACTATTCGGTAGCCGAAAACGCAGCAGGTACATCAAACCATATTGAGGCAGTGGAACAATATGACGGTAAGCCTGGTTATTTGGAATTAAACCTTCCTTACTCAATATATTACAGAATTGTCAGCAACCCCAATAACATAAATGTATATCCTAATACTTCTATGAATGTGCTGGAACTCTATAATCCATACAAGTCTGACAAATATCCAGGAACTGGATGGTTAACTGGCGATTTCTACGGATGGTGGAATGAGGCTGATGGATGTCCGAAAGATCAGTGTCTTTTCTCATTCTATGGATTTGTACGTGGTGATCGGGGAGGTAATATCTATCTTGTAAAAGATGGTGAAACCTATTCACAAACCGGACCAACAAACCTGCCTGTGGTACGCTACATTCTACCTTATCCGAATGCTGCTATTCAACGTAGTGCCGGTTTATATAAGAACTATTATGGTTATACCAAATAATCAAATTGAAAATTATACGATATGAAAAATAAAATATGTTACATGCTGATGCTACTCTTGTCTGTCTCGTTTTATTCTTGCAAAGACGATGAGGTAGTGAGCGGTGATGGCTACTCTTCCGAAAGAGAGTTTATGACCATGTTCCGTAAGGATGATAATACGGGTAAGGGAGACTCTGACCCTTATCGGTGCCAGGCTGTTAATTTGAACGACATCCAGCTTTATTGGTATGGAGTGAAAGGTTGTGCTGGCTACGAAATCAAGATGGCTTTGATGCCTAATGTATCTTCTGGTCTTGCTACAGATTGGGAAAATCCCGACTATATTCTGTTTGATACGATCGTTGGTCCCGAAGTTACAGATCTTTTGATAAAAGATCTTCAGTACAGCACTGATTATCGTTTTGCCATCCGTACTCTTTCAAAAAAAGGAGATGCTTACAACTCCAAGTGGTACGGCTATGGAAACGGACGTCAATGGGCCGATTATATGGGAATAACGACTGGAGATAGATACAATGTACCAGAAGTAATAGTAGTAAACGACGTCACTAAAACTACTTTCCGTGTCAACATCGACCGTGCTTATGCCACATCAGGTGACAATGGTACATTCAAAACCAATTTTGAAGTGGATGGAAATGGTAATTTCGTGATGCACACCATTACAGTTGAAGCATCTCCTACCAATCCTCAGGCAACTGTACCTGAAAAATGGAAAAAATACACCATTACTGACGCAGACTTTCAACGCGGTTACATTGATATTGATGGTTTGCAGGAAAATAGTGTGTACGTAGTAAATGCGATAAACAAGAATATTCCTGTTCATTGGGATGCAATATACAACACTTGCGTTATTCGTATGGATGGTGAACCGGGAGCACCTATTCTTATTAAGCATTTCTGCGATCCTAATGATACTATTGCTGGAGCGAAGACATACAATGCTTCACGTCTTGACACCATCTTATCTAACTATAATAAAGATGCATCTTTGGCTGAAGGTACTATTTTTGAATTGGAAGGTGGAAAGACATACTATCTTGCAACCAATGTATCTTTGTGTAAAGGTTTGACCTTGCGCACTAAAGCAGGTACTGGTCGCGCCAAAGTTTTAATGAATGGAATGTCTACAATCAATGGAGCTGCTCAAGTCATGAACTTCATGTTTGGTCGTCAGCCACAATCTGGTGAGCTTGGTGGTATAAACATCAAATCGCTGATATTCGAAGATATCGATTTTGATTGTCCGTTAGCTAAAAATTATGGTGACGGTGGTACTGCAACTGGTAACTACTTTATCAACATGTATTCTAACGGTATGGCTGTTACGCTTCAATCGTTTGAATTAAGAAACTGTTCATTCCAACGTATGATTCGTGGTTTCGTTCGTGTACAAGGTACTAATCGTAAGAATTTCGAGAAGTTTATCGTAGAAAACTGTCTATTCTATAATTGCGGTTATTATGATAATGCTGGTAGTGGTTATGCATGGATCGCTGGTGATGGTAACCCTGGTACTGGTAAATCTAACATTTACACAAACATGATTTTCCGTAACAATACGTTCTATGATTCTCCACGCACCTGCTTCTTTACTGATAATAATAAGAATTTGTCATGGCCAAGTAATGTTCAATACAACATTACGCTGGAGAACAATACGTTTGTAAATTTCAGCACTCGTTCTACTGGTCGTCAGATTTTCAGCCTCCGATATCTGCCTGGAGGAAGCAAGATTACAGTGAAAAAGAATCTTTTCATTCAGACTAAGAAAGACGGTGATGCTCGTAATTTATATATGGAAGGTATGGATATTCGCCAAATTAACGGTTCAGGTATAATTACATTTGATATTCAGCAGAATTACTCAACAAATGCAAACCTGATCAACGGAAGTATATTCTCGGCTTCAGCTTTCAGTGCCAGCAAAAACAGTGCAGGTTTCTGGGCAAGTTCTAACATTGCCGGTAAGGCAGAGCTTGATGTGCATTTAGGTACTGTTGGTATTTCACCGACTGACTTGATGACGGATCCTAATCCGCCTTATGCAAGTCCGGATCCTAATATGCACGAGGTTAGCAACCTCAACGGTCTCTATTACAAGAATACGGATGCCGTTCGTAACCATGAAATTTACAAACAGGGAATCGGTGATCCAAGATGGGCTAAGAATGTAATGCCCTAAAATATAACCTATATGAAATCGTGAGATTTTGTTAGAGATATCTTATAAGTAGGGTGTATCGTATTTAATTACAATACACCCTTCATTATTTCCAAACTTATAATAATTGAACCATTTATTAGAAAGGGAAACAAGTTTATAGCTCCTTTGGAACTTAAATTGTTACTTTATTTACTAACTGTAATAACTATGTTTAAACGAAAATTAATCTATTTGCTTCCTCTTTTTATTTTGGCAAGTTGCAGTCAACAAACTTATAAGACGGCTTCATTATCGCCAGATGAACGAGCGAAGCTCTTACTTCAAGAACTTACACTGGAAGAAAAAATATCATTAATGATGGATAACTCTCAATCTGTTGAGCGTTTGGGTATCAAGCCATATAACTGGTGGAACGAAGCGCTGCATGGGGTGGCTCGTGCAGGCCTGGCAACTGTCTTCCCTCAACCGATTGGTATGGCAGCATCTTTTTCACCTGGCACGGTGTATCAGGTATACAATGCTGTTTCTGATGAGGCTCGTGCCAAGAATACTTACTACACTTCACAGCGAAGTTATGAACGTTATCAGGGTTTGACAATGTGGACTCCCACAGTAAACATATATCGAGATCCTCGTTGGGGAAGAGGTATCGAGACTTATGGAGAAGATCCTTATCTAACAAGCAGGATGGGAGTAATGGTAGTTCAGGGCTTGCAAGGCACTAACGACGGACATTACGATAAACTTCATGCTTGTGCCAAGCATTTTGCCGTACACTCTGGTCCGGAATGGAACCGACACGAATTTAATGTGGAAAAAATTAAACCGCGTGATTTGTACGAAACTTACCTACCGCCTTTCGAGGCATTGGTGCGAGAAGCTAAAGTAAAAGAAGTAATGTGTGCTTATAATCGTTTTGAAGGAAAACCGTGTTGTGGGAGCGATCGCCTGCTGATGCAGATTCTCCGTAAAGAGTGGGGCTTTGACGGTATTGTACTTTCCGATTGTGGTGCCATTGCCGACTTCTATAATGAACGTGGCCATAAAACCCATTCTGATGCCGAGTCGGCTTCGGCTGCAGCAGTACTAAGCGGAACAGATCTGGAATGCGGATCCAGCTACCAATCATTAGCTAAAGCAGTTAAGCAAGGAAAAATAGACGAAAGTGCCATAAACATTGCAGTTAAACGTCTGTTAGAAGCCCGTTTTTCATTGGGGGAGATGGATGATCCGAAGAATGTATCGTGGACAAAGATTCCTTTCTCTGTAGTAGCCTCGGCGGAACATGACTCATTGGCTCTCGATATTGCACGCAAGTCAATGACCTTACTCATGAATAAAAATAATATTTTGCCGCTGAAACGAGGTGGACTAACCCTTGCTGTTATGGGACCAAATGCTAACGATTCCGTGATGCAATGGGGAAATTATAATGGTATGCCACCGCATACAGTCACTATTTTGAATGGCTTGCGTAAAGCATTGGGAAATAATAATAAGCTTATTTACGAACAAGGTTGCGGGTGGGTAGAACGGACACTTATTCAAAGTGCCTTCAATCTTTGTAAATCGGCAGATGGACCAGGATTTGGCGCACGCTATTGGAACAATGTTACCCGTGACGGCAAGCCTGTTACAGCCGCTCAGGTAACTACTCCTTTCCATTTCTGCACATCGGGTGCTACTGTATTTGCTCCTGGAGTAAATCTTACTGATTTCTCTGCAACTTATAACAGCGTATTTACTCCAGAGCAGTCGGGTGAGATTGTTTTTGAAATTTATGCTTACGGTTCAGGGCGCTTGCGTATAAACGATAAAGAGGTAAAGAGTTTCTCCAACAAACATGGTGCTCGAAAATCTACTTACAACATGCAGTTACAGGCTGGTATATCATATAATATAGAACTTGATTTCGAATACCTCAGAAGTGATGCCCAACTTAACTTTGACCTTGGTTTCAAGAAGGAAGCCAACATTGAAGAATCTGTGGAAAAGGTAAAAGATGCAGATGTGGTAATATTCGCAGGTGGTATCTCGCCAAGCCTCGAAGGTGAAGAAATGGGTGTTAACCTTCCTGGTTTCAAGAAAGGCGACCGTACAGATATAGAATTACCGCAACCCCAGCGTGATGTTATAACAGCATTGCATAATGCAGGTAAAAAAGTTGTATTTGTAAACTGTTCTGGTGGTGCTGTTGGTTTGGAACCAGAAAGCAATAATGCTGATGCCATTTTGCAGGCATGGTATCCTGGTCAAGAAGGAGGAAAGGCCGTTGCCGAAGTTTTATTTGGAGATTACAATCCAGCAGGACGATTGCCGGTAACATTTTATCGTAATGTATCACAGCTTCCTGACTTTGAAGATTATAATATGAATGGAAGGACTTATCGCTACATGACACAAGAGCCTCTTTTCCCATTTGGTTACGGACTAAGCTATACAACCTTTGAGTATGGGCAGATGAAACTGGAGAAAGATAAAATTAAAGTTGGGCAATTATTGAAGTTCACTGTTCCAGTTACTAATACCGGCAACCGTAATGGAGAAGAAGTTGTTCAGGTTTATCTGAGAAAACATAACGATACAGACGGACCCATTAGGACTTTGCGTAACTTTAAGCGTGTAAGTATTCCTGCAGGAAAGACAATTAATGTTGAATTCCAACTGAAGGATAAAGAACTGGAATGGTGGGATTCCTCATCTAATACCCTAAGAGTCTGTGCAGGAGATTATGATATCATGGTAGGTGGTAGTTCACAAACAGAAGACTTGTTGCAGCATGCCTTCACCATTGAATAACCGCATTTGAATATAATAGACGGGAGATGAAAATCTCCTGTCTGTTATTCTAAATCAATGAATTTTCGGCTATTCTTAATCGTTCTGCCTTTTTTCTTTATTGTATTCAGACGGCGAAGCTCCGAATTGTTTTTTAAAGCACTTACTGAAATATTTGGGATCATTAAAACCTGTCATGTACGCCACTGTTGATACATTATATTCTCCAGAATCAATCAATTGTTTTGCCCGTTTGATACGCATTTCACGAATAAAATCTACAGGAGACAAACCAATGATTGCTTTAAGCTTTTGATAGAAAACAGTGCGTCCCATTCGTATTTCCAGTGCAAACTCGTCAATTGTAAATTTAGAATTATCCATATTCTTTTCCATCACCTCCATCACTTGTTGCATAAACAACTCGTCAGAGTTAATTATTTGTGGTTTGGAGGGCACTATTTCAATTGGAGCGTTTGAAGTAACTTTCTGATTCTCCGGCCATTGTTTTAGGTAAAGTTCATGTAACTGTTTACGTTGATTAAGCAGTGATTTTATACGTGCTTTGAGGTAAGCAGAACTGAACGGTTTGGTAATATAGTCATCAATACCCTGCTCCAGTCCGTTAATACGGTCATCCAGAGAAGATTTTGCAGAAAGCAGAATAATTGGAATGTGGCAAATGTCACGGTTTTCTTTAATAGCTTTAACCATATCCAAACCATCCATTACTGGCATCATTACGTCACTGATGATGAAATCGGGCATGTGTTTAATAGCCTTTTCCAATCCTTCTTGCCCATCATTTGCTTCAATTACATTATATAGACCTGATAATATGTCATGAAGGAAGGTTCTTAATTCAGAATTATCTTCCACTACCAATACCGAAATAATGTCCTGATTTTCCAGATTACTTTCAGGAACCATCGGTTTCCTTTCTGTTATTTCCTGGTAGGTTTGTTCCTGAACTGAGACTCCTGAATTTTCAGGATTTGCGTTGTCTTGAGCAAAAGATGACTGAGAATCATTAAAAATGAATTCCGTATTTTCTTTTCCTTCATAAGCTTTCTGCTCCAGGGGTAATGTTACAATAAACTCACTGCCAACTCCCGGCTGACTATTTACCTGAATATTACCTTGATGTAATTCAATCAGCTCCTTGACAAGAGACAATCCTATTCCCGATGAAGGTTGTAAAATGTTATAGCGAACAAGCGTTTCGAACCGCTGAAACAAACTTTGCTGTTTTTTGAGATCGATTCCAATACCTTCATCCTTTACTGAAATTACAAAATTCTCATTTTCCATGCTGGCAGATACTGTGATGGATTTATTGTCGGGTGTATACTTGAAAGCATTGGATATTAAATTGAAAAAAATCTTTTCAAATTTGTCCTGATCTATCCAACCGGAGATTATATCCGGCTGCGAATGTAAGCGGAAATCAATATGTTTTTCTTCCGCTATAAGAAGGAAGTTATCCATTACCCGTTGCAATAAAGTTATGATATCACTCTTTTCCAGCAATACTTTCATTTTCTTATTCTCTATTTTACGGAAATCTAGTATCTGATTCATTAAACGCAGCATACGTTCTGTGTTCTTATGTACCAGTGTTAGATGTTTGCGCGCATTTGGAGAAAGAGATTCATGCTCGAGTATTTCACTTATGGGACTACTGATAAGAGTTAACGGTGTACGTAACTCATGGGAGATATCTGTGAAAAATCTTAGTTTGATATTTGATAATTGATGTTCAAGATTAATTTGATTATGCAGCCTATAAATATAGAAAATAGTATAAACAATAGCAGCCGTAAACAGAATGAATAAAAGAACATACAGAATCCATGCCCAGTAAGTTTCCCAGAAAGTAGGAAGTACATTGATTGAAAGAGTACGTACATTGTCTATCCATACACCGTCACTGTTTGTAGAACGTATTTGCAATTCATATTCTCCCGGAGGAAGATTTATATAGTTAGCGGTGCGGTTATTATCTACTTCATTCCATTGCTCTTCCAATCCTTTGAGTCTATAAGCATACTTTATGGCTGTAGGTTCAATATAATCTAATGCTGCAAACTGGAAGGTTACATTGCGCTGAGAAGGCTGAAGCTCCAGTTCCTTCAGGTCATCAATATCTTGTGACTGTTGAAGTCCTTGTATCTTCAGACCGGTAAATACGATACGTGGAATATACTTGCTCTTGCTTAACGAGGCTGGATTCATCTCCAGAATACCACCTTCGGTACCCAAAATTAAATGTTTATGCCAGATAACCGGTGCGGCATCACTGAAATAAATTTCTTTTTGAAGATATCTCTTATCGTAATTGTCAAAAGTACCTGTTCTCGGATTGAATTTGGAAAGTGCGTTTTCAGATATTACCCATAAATTCTTTTGTGAATCTTCAATCATGGATAAAAGCAAGTCCGAAAACAATCCATTTTTCTTTGTATAGGATTTAAATTTTATATGATTGGTTAGTAAATTGTTAGATACTATTTGGTTTATTCCCCCTGTGAAAGTAAGAACATACGTCTGTTTCCTGCTGTCAGTATAGATATATGTTACATCATTGCTGCATAGACTGGATGCAACCTCTGGTGTACGTACATTCTGGTAAAATCTGATAGTTCCCGGATTCATGAAATCAGGAGAAAACGTGAGAAGTCCCTCTGTAGTACCAACCAATATTGCTTTATTTACTTCCTTAATGATTCGTATTTTGGAAAATTTGTTGTGAGGATATCCTTTCAAAGAGTTACCACTGTGCATGAAGCGCACTTCTCCTTGAGGAGTTTCTTCCAATAAATTAAGTCCGCCACCATAAGTGCCTATCCAAATGCGATTCTGGCTGTCTTGAAATATTGAGTAAATGCTGTTATTACTTAAACTATATGGATTCTTTTCATCATGGGCAAATCTTTGTATCTTAAATCGGTTATTCCCTTCTTTCTTGAGTCTGAAGAGCCCGTCCCATTTGCTGCCCATCCAAATAAACCCTTGTTTGTCTTCGAGGAAGCAATAGATATTCTTTGAAAATGGAACTTTCTGGCTGCTGATGTTTCCTGATGAAGTTAGGTAACCTTTTAAGGTACCATCTTCGTTGTCTATTCGGATAAATCCTTTTTTATTTGCCATCCAAAAGTTCTTGTTGCTGTCTTTCAGAAAAGCACGCGTATCATAGCCATAATCAAAGGGGCGCTCCTGACAGGCATTGGGAAAGAAAGAAATCTTACCCAATTCATAATTACTTGTATACCAAAAGTTCTTTTGATTATCAAATAAATATCTTAATACAACAGGTGTAAACTTTGATTTCGGATCATTGTAGTCAGTATAATAAGGCTTTAACTGTTGACTTCTACGGTCGTAATAACTAAGACATCCCAATTGAGGAATTACCCATAATGTTCCTTGAGCGTCTTCAAAAACTCCCTCTCTGCTTTGTCTTTCTGCTGTAGGCATATCTTCTATCGGAGTTTGATAATACTGTTTTTCACCGTTTTGAAGATTATAACGAGTTACTCCTGCCGATTCTGAGAATATCCACAGCTCATTATGACTGTCCTTGAATATACTTTGTACATTGATGGAAGACTGAGCAGTCATACGAATATCTATATATCTGAACTTTTTTCTCTTGGCATCGAATATAATAATTCCGTTTTCTGTACCCAGTCCGATAGTGTCTTTCCCCAGATTTTGTATGCTGTTCAGATGAGAATATTCGCATGGTATTTTCAGGAACTGTAGTTGTTCCGTACTTTGATCGTAAAAGGCAAGGCGATCATTTGAAGATACCAGATACATATTCTTACCGTTTTCGCATACATTCTTGAATTGTATGTTGCCAGGCATTCTTTTTTTTCCGATAATCTGAATACCTTTATCGGTAAAAACCCATTCGTCACCATCTTTATCCTGAATAATCCTGGATATTTCTTTTCCCGGGAGGTTCCCGGATTTAGAACTGTAAAATGAAATGCTTTCATTCTTACCTTTTTTGTATTGTTCTTCATTTACTCGAAAAGCTCCGTTATCGCACACGATCCAGGTTATACCTTTAGGCAATGCGTATATTTGGCTAATAGTATAGGTACTTTTGTTTTTTGCTTCTATAGGTTGCAGAATATCAATAAATCTTTCTTTTCTGCTATCGAACAAATAAATTCGGCTATCATAAGTCTGGCACCATATATCGCCATGCTGATTGGCAGTGATGGAATACAATCTGTTACTTGTTAGCGTACATCCGTCACCCGGATAAGCTTTGTAGTTTTTAAATGAATAACCATCAAACTTGCTTAAACCGTTCCATGTAGAAAACCAGATAAAACCTTTTATATCTTGTACTATATTAACTACAGTTCGTTGTGGTAATCCGTTATACGTTGAATAGTGTTGTATCTGACAAACTGGCTGAGCATTAGATATTGCAGGCAAGCAGAAGAGGATACAAACATAAAATAGAGTGCATTTATAGAATGTTTTCATAACGGTATACTTTGAGTCTGTGAATTTATATAAAAAAAGCATTTTACAAGCAATAAAGTATAAAATATGTGTATTTTCCGTAATCTAAATTAAACAAGCTTCATGTAATTCAATTTGGGGTACACTTACAATAATCAGGATGCACAGACTATCAGGTATCTTTGTTAAAAGATTAAGTCGGAGTTTGTAATATCCCAACGTGATCTTCAGAAAACTATTACTATGAAAAAGAGATTAGCAGATTTACTCTATATCCAGATTATACTTATCAAGTAATCCGATAACTTCCATTCTGGAGAACTTTGCTTTTCGTATTCGGTTTATTTCAGGGTCAATGGAATAATTATAAGATGTACGGAAGTCGGCTTTTTCAAGATTAGTTCTGGTAAAGATTGTTCTGCTAAGGTTGCAGTTCTTGAAAATAGAATTGCTCAGCTCAGTCTCGGTAAAATCTACCTCCTGTAAATCGCAATTTATAAAATTAGTTGCTTTCAACTTTAGTTTATAAAAGGAGGCTAAATGAAGGATGCATTCTTCAAAAGAAAAGGAGATAAGGAAGTTGTTGCACTCTTCAAAGTTTAATCCAACCAGCTTACTATTTACAAACTTTACATCCCTTAATATCGTGTTTCTGATAGCTGCCATGCTAAGATCGCAATTACTGAACTGACAATCAATAAAAGCAATATTTGATAAATCGGCATTGGTGAAAATGCAATTAATAAAGGAGCAATCTGAATATTCTCCTTTTGTCAGCTGTTCATCCAAGCAGTTAACGCCTTTGAACTCTTTGTTCTCAAAAATCAGGTTTGCCATAAATCTTTAGTTAAATACCTAAGTGCACAAAGGTAATAAAGAAAAACGACTATCAGATACTTGCGTCTTGATAGTCGTTTGATACTTTTGTAAGTTGTCGCTTATTTTTTCAGGAAGCAAGTCTTTAGTACAATACTGCTTCCATCTATTTTACAGTCAACTTCTTCAGGGATTTCTGTCAGACGAATGCTTTTAACTTTCGTTCCTCTTTTAATGACCATTGATGATCCTTTTACTTTAAGATCCTTGATTACAGTTACAGAATCGCCATCCATCAGTTCGGCCCCATTGCTGTCGCGGGGTACACCGGGAGTTGTTTCCGCCGCAGCGCTTTCTGCGTTGAACTCGTGGGAACAGTTGGGACATACGTAAAGGGAACCGTCAAAGTAGGTGTTTTCACCCTGGCAGTTCGGACAATTTGGAATTTCGTTCATCTGTTTTTGATTGAATTTATATATTAAAATTAAAATGCGGATTAAAAAAAAGAGACAGCCTCTGTTGTCTCTTCCACCGAGCAATCCGTTTGGAATTCTTGCTCGAAGGGTTTATGCCTTTGACTATGAGTTGCTTTCTAAACTACTAAAAAAAATAATTTTGTCTGCTTGGCATTTCGGGTTCAAAACTACAATATTCCTTTCAATTAGCCAAACTTATATAATTAAAAGAGGTTTCTTGGTGTAATATGGGAGCTCTAATATAGGTGTAGGCTTGTACATTGAAAGCAAAATTAGAAATACAAACTATAGATAAAATTAAATAGACGAATTTTATTTATTAAAGATATTATCGAATTACGGGTGCGAGTTTACATGTTGTTTTAAGATATAACTCGCCGGAGTTTTACTAAACTCCGGTTTGTCTTTTTAAAAACTATTCCGGATGTTTGTGTGTTCTTGTACAAAAGAATGTATTCTTCTGTACAAAACAATTAATTCTTTTGTACAGAAGATATAATTGTTTTGTACAACATTACATCAACCTCCCGCCTGAGATATAAAAAGCCATTCGGGAGTTTAAGTAACCTCCCGCNGCATCTTTCCGGAAAACCGAAGTGGCATTTGATAACCTGCAAAACCACTACATAAATTTCAATTTTGCGAAAATAGTCTAGCAGTCTAGCACTTGGTGTATAAGCTGTTGTGTATAAGTGCGATAGGAGTGCTAGATATACTTGGAGAAGTCTAGCGGTAATCTAGCAGTCTTGCAGTTTGTCTCGTCCTTATTCTGGTTGACTGTGTTTATTGTTAATCTTAATATTAGTTGTCTAAAGTGTTGTTTATCAACTGTTTTTCTGTGATAAGTTGTTTGGATTGTTATGATTTAACCGCCAAAGCGCTAGATCGCTAGATTACTGCTAGATCAAATTTGGTTGATCTAGCGGTGGTAATATGTTTATAGTCAGTTTGTTATTTGGATGGTGCTAGATTGCTAGATCAATTTGTGGATTTTTAATTTTCTTGAGAAGGTTTTTATTTTGTGTAACCTGTTAAAATTTTATTGATAACTTTTGTTCTAAAAAGTTGGATAGCTGTGTAAGCAGGATAGGGGATAGGTATAAAATAAAAACTCCCTGAATCAATGATTCAAGGAGTTTCCTACATCGAGATGAACTTTCGTTCTTTCTTGTGATCCGCTTGGGGCTCGAACCCAAGACCCCAACATTAAAAGTGTTGTGCTCTACCAGCTGAGCTAGCGAATCATTTCGTTTAGTTCTCTTTAGCGGGTGCAAAGATACAGCTTTTTCTTTACGCTCCAAACTTTTCGTGTATAAATTTTCTAGCTATTTTTCTATGTTTTCCTTTTTGCTCTGATTATCAGAGTTTTCAGGGTTGATAATTTTTTCACGGTGTATTACGAATCTTTTATAATATGACAGTATAAGAGATGTTGTAGGCAATGCAATGATCATACCAAGTATTCCAAGCAATGATCCCCAAATGGAAAGAGAGAGTAAAATAACAGCAGGATTAAGTCCTGTAACTCTTCCCATAACTTTAGGAACGATAAAAGAATCTTCTACNGCCTGAACAATTGCAAAAACTAATAATGCCGATCCTAAAACAACCCAGATNCTTTCTCCCGTATCGGCTACTTTCAGTAATCCTAGTATAAGTGCCGGNAACANNGCAATAACCTTCATNTAAGGCACCATAGATAANACGCCAATTAAAAGAGCAAGTCCTAAAGCTAATGGATAACCAATAATAAGAAATCCTATTCCGGAGAGTATCATAACACACNTAGCNACCAAAGCCTGTCCTCTGAAGTAACGGTTCATGCCATTTTTCAGATCGGTTATTACGCTAGATGCAAATCGTCTGTATCTGCTTGGTATAAATTCTATCCAGCCTTCTGCNATNGCTTCATAATCAAGAAGTATAAAGACCGTATATAGAAGAATAATAAAAGAAGCGATAACNCTGAANAGAATATCCANTGATTCAGATAATANATTCCANAGTTTGGGAAGTGCATTNTTTGTNAGNTTGGTAATGTTCTCNGTACTGAATATTTTATTAAGCTCCTTAACATCAAGATTTTGATTGATAAAATCAGCAATTCTCTGTGGGAAGACATTAATGTTTGATTCATTGGAAATGTAGGTCATAATCAGATTATTTACTTTTCCGAATTCCTCGATCATTGGTGGCACAAGCAAAGTAAAGATGCCTGCTATTACGGAAGCTACAGTTAATAAGGCACAAATAATGGATAAAACCCTGTATTTTAGTTTTAATTTATATTGAAAGAATCTCACTAACGGATACATGAAGTATGCTATAAGCCAGGCTATAAAAAAAGGAAGCAATACAGCACTTAGTTTATCTAGTAAAAAGAATATTCCAATAACAATGGCTACTCCAAAGATAAAACGTATAAAACTGTCGAATGTGATTTTCTTTTCAAGCATATATTAAGTTATTAATGTAAGGTCTAATCAGTACTTTCCTTCAGGGCTTTGTTGTAACATTCCCTGCAAAGAGGTTCATATTCATCTTTTTCTCCTAATAAAACACGTTTGTCGTTTTTAACGATACGGTGTGATATGTATGCAAGCTGGCCGCATTTTACACAGATAGCATGTACTTTTGTAACTTCGTCGGCAATAGCGCACAAATCGGGCATCGGACCAAATGGTACTCCTTTATAATCCATGTCTAATCCTGCAATGATAACTCTTACGCCACTATCCGCTAATTTACTGCAAACATCAGCAAGCCCTTTATCAAAGAATTGTGCTTCATCAATACCTACNACGTCAATNTCTGAAGAAAANAGTAAAATNCTGGCAGAAGATTCAATNGGAGTGGANGATATNGAATTACTGTCGTGAGAAACTACATCATCTTCAGAATATCGGATGTCGATAGCTGGTTTGTAAATCTCTACTCTTTGTCTGGCAAATTTNGCTCTTTTTAATCTGCGGATTAATTCTTCTGTTTTGCCAGANAACATNGAACCGCAAATAACCTCAATCCGGCCTCTCTTTCGTGTTTCTAANATNTGATCTTCGGAAAATATTACCATTTTGCCTTGACTTATTAAAATTTTAGTGTTAGTTTACTAATTGTCTACAAAAATAATACATTTTTTGTGTTTTGCATATTATTTTTTCTACATTTGCGAGACAATCGAACATTTGTGCTGATATGCAAATGATAAAATTAAGATTGACTTCTCTTGTTATTAATTGAGGAGTGAAAAATGTAATCATATATATTTGAACATGGCAAAATTGTATGTTGTACCAACACCAGTCGGTAATTTAGAGGATATGACTTTCAGAGCGATTAAAGTATTGAAAGAAGCAGATCTGATTTTAGCCGAGGATACACGTACCTCAGGTATATTACTTAAACACTTTGAAATAAAGAACGCCATGCAGTCTCACCATAAGTTTAATGAACATAAAATGGTGGAAAGCGTTGTTAATAGAATAAAGGGTGGAGAAACTGTTGCGTTGATTTCCGATGCAGGAACTCCAGGTATATCGGATCCTGGCTTTTTAGTAGTTAGGGAATGTATAAAAAATGATATAGAAGTTCAATGTCTTCCCGGAGCAACAGCTTTTGTTCCGGCAGTTGTTTCTTCAGGACTTCCTAATGAGCGTTTTTGCTTTGAAGGATTTCTTCCCCAGAAGAAAGGGCGAATGACCAGATTAAAGTCTTTGCAGAGTGAAACTCGTACAATGATTTTTTATGAATCGCCACATCGCCTGCTCAAAACACTAACGCAGTTTGGAGAATATTTTGGAATAGAGAGAAAAGCTTCTGTTTCGAGAGAAATATCTAAATTACATGAAGAAACAGTTCGTGGAACATTGGCCGAATTAATTGAACACTTTACAAACGTTGACCCTCGTGGCGAAATAGTCATTGTGCTAGCAGGTCTTGACGATTAGAAATTTAAATAAAATAGCTTCACTAAAAAACAAAAGACGTATGAAAAAACTATTATTTTTATCTTTATGCGTAGCCATGTTGGCTTCTTGTGATGGCAAAAAAAATGTAGAAAATGACAAGCTTAAGTCTGAAAATGATTCTCTTTTAATGCAATTGACTCAGCGTAATAATGAGTTGGATGAGATGATGGGAACTTTTAATGAAATTCAGGAAGGCTTTCGTCAGATTAATGCAGCTGAAAACCGCGTAGACTTACAAAAGGGAAAACTCTCGGAAAATCCTGCTTCTGCAAAAGAACAAATTGCTTCTGATATTCAGTTTATATCAAAGACAATGGAAGCTAGCAGAGCTC
>JGI20225J20221_1001146_pt1 | contig 31370 bp, 27 predicted proteins | sample BioMet4_FD_20221 | JGI IMG/M metagenome (IMG submission 20221)
TGCCAATGATGGCATAAACAGTTCTAGAGAGAAACGGCATAAGTCCAAAGATGAAACACCTTGATATGGGCATAAGATGTGCTTTTGCCTAGCGAAGTAAGAAGTCAAATCATATTATTTTTAAGAAATACTAAAAAAAGTATCTTTTTACACTAGGGTTCCTACGTGCTGGCTTGTAATATATATAGAGGGGGCTAAATGGAAATATTAAAACATCATTGCCTCTTTACATACTAAAGATTTATATGAATAAAAAATTACTATACAAATATTTTCAAGGAATAGCCTCAACAGAAGAGGAAAAGCACATTCTTAACTGGGTGGAAGAATCTGATGAGAATCGGGCTCTTTTTCTCAAAGAGAGAATGCTGTTCGATATAGCTCTATTTTCAAGCAAGCCGGCAAAGAAGAGAAGCACTCTTTTTTCCAACCAAATATTCAAATGGGGAATGCGCAGTGCTGCAATTTTTATTTTTGCTCTTCTAAGCTATTTCAGTCTCAAAGACTACCAATACAGCAGGGTTGCACAAATGCAAACGGTCACCGTTCCTCCGGGACAACGGGCTCAAATCACCCTTGCGGATGGGACAAAAGTCTGGCTCAATTCGCAGTCAACCATGAGTTATGCTGCAAATTTCGGTCGCAATGAGCGAAATGTCCAATTGGATGGAGAAGCATATTTCGAAGTCGCGAAAAATAAAAAGATACCTTTCTACGTACACACCGAACTAAATACGGTAAAAGTAGTAGGGACTTGCTTCAATATTTGCGCTTACAAAGGAAGTAATGAATTTGAAGCAACTTTGGTCGAAGGAATCGTTGATATCTATTCAGCAGATGGCAACAACAAGATAACCCGATTGCAAAAGGATGATTTCTTCTCTAACAACAATGGGAAGTGCGGTAAGATGGCTATGCCTTCCCATGAGTATTTGCGTTGGAAAGAAGGATTATACTGTTTCGACGACGTACCGTTCAGTAATATTATGTCGAAGCTGGAAAAATATTATAATGTAAAGATCACTGTCAATAACCCACAGCTACTACATTACAATGGATGCACCGGAAAATTCAGAGAACAAGATGGCATAGAACATATTCTACGTACAATATCTAAAGAGCATCCGTTCCACTTCAAAACAAATGCAGAAAAAGATTCCATAATAATATATTAATCAAGCTATTAGAAAACTTAATAAAAAGCCTATGAAAAAAGACAAAACATAACCCATAAAAAAGATCGGAAAGTACCCCCATACTTTCCGATCCGAAACAGTCAAAAATCGACCTTAATCAATTTATTAACTTAACACATTACAAAGATATGAGAAAAAACTCTTTGATGGGGCAATTTTACCCAAAAAGTTTATTGTTTAAACAAATATTACGAACTATGAAGCTCTCAATTTTCCTTCTCCTGTTTGTAACCTTCCAGGCGTATAGTCACACAAGTTATTCGCAAAGCGCCAAAGTCAGCATTCCTCATTCTATGTTGAAAGTCAGCGACATCCTAGCTCAAATCGAGTCTCAAACGGATTATCTATTCGTCTATAATAAGAATAATGTAGACGTACATCGGACGGTAAATATTAATGCAAAAAGCCAGGCAGTGTCCGATATTCTTGATGAAGTCTTTGACGGCACAAACATTAGCTATGTAATGGAAGGCAAGAATATTGTTTTAACCAAACATAACGAAAAAGCACCTGAACAAGACAAGAATATAATAGTAAAAGGTACGGTTACTGACAAAACGGGAGATCCTATTATCGGTGCCAATGTTGTAGAAAAAGGAACAACCAATGGCATAATAACGAACATGAATGGAGAATTTTCCTTGAATGTTTCCCCCAATGCCACACTGATCATCACATATATTGGATATGAAAAGATGAGTGTACAAGTCAACGGACAGAAAACCATCAAAGTCCAAATGCAAGAAGAAGCTCAAACACTAGAGACCGTAGTTGTCACGGCAATGGGTATCAAGAAGAAAGCCGCTTCATTAACTTATTCCACTCAGCAAGTTGAGGGCGATGAACTTACGCGAGCCAAAGATCCTAACATGATTAATGCGCTAGCAGGTAAGGCAGCTGGTGTACAGATAAATAAAAGCTCGGCAGGGCTCGGTGGCTCTGTAAAGGTTTCCATCCGTGGTAGCCGTTCCGCCTTTGAAGGTGGGAACAACCAACCATTATATGTTATCGACGGTGTACCCATGCTAAATTCCTCTACCGAATCCACTTCCACAGTTATGGGTGGCGAAAACGATGGCGTCAACCGTGATGCCGGCGACGGAATATCCAATCTGAACCCCGATGACATTGAAAGCATGAGCATCCTGAAAGGTGCCTCTGCTGCCGCCCTCTATGGCTCACAAGCGGCGAACGGTGTAGTCTTAATCACAACCAAGAAGGGCAAAGCCGGTTTGCAGAAAGTGACTTTCTCTTCAAATCTGACAGTGGACCATGCAATAAGCCTTCCTGAATTCCAAAATTCATACGGGCCTAGCGGCACCGACAGTTGGGGAGAAAAGAAAGCCCTGACTGACTATGATAATGTAGGTAAATTCCTTGGAAATGGCGCCACAGCGATCAACTCGCTATCCCTGCAAAGCGGCAATGAAAAAATGCAAACTTATTTCTCTTATGCCAATACTACCGCCAAAGGTATCATTGACTCCAATAAACTGCAAAAGCATAACATTACATTCCGCGAAACGGCAAGTTTCTTCAACGATCGTTTGAAGCTGGATGGCAGTGCAACTCTAATGACCCAGAAAATAAAAAATAGCACAGCTTCCGGTGGGCTATATCTGAATCCTTTGGTAGATCTGTATAGCTTCCCCCGCGGCATGGACATGTCCGAATATGCCAACAAATTCGAAGTAGCTGACCCTCTTCGCAATGGCATGCCTACTCAGAATTGGTTTACACAAGTTTCAGAATGGACACAAAACCCATATTGGATAAAGAATCGAGTAGTTAACAATAACAGACGCTACCGTGCATTAGTATCGCTAAGCACTTCTTTGAAGATAAATGATTGGTTATCTCTGCAAGCTCGAGGCAATGTAGATTATGCAAGTGACAAATTCGACCAAGACATGTATGCTTCCACTGCTCCCAATATCACCGGCTCCTACAAAGGAAAAAGCAACGGACGCTATGTGTGGTCAGAGTCCGAGCAGTTCCAAATCTATGCTGATGTCATGGCTATGTTCAACAAAACATGGGATAAGTGGTCACTAAACGGAGCTATCGGCACAAGCCTCAATAAGACTAAGGTCAACTCCTTGATGCTCGACTCTAAAATAGCCTCGCTATATAAACCTAACTTATTCACAGTAGCCAACATTGTAATGAATTCGGATGCTTCAGTCGATCAGACAATCGACCAAAGACGTACACTCCAATCCGTTTTCGGCACAGCGCAAGTAGGATTTGATGAAGCATTATATCTGGATATTACAGCGCGCAATGACTGGTCATCAACATTGGCACATACCAAAAGTATGAACACTGGTTTCTTTTATCCATCAGTCGGTCTATCTTGGATCGCAAGCAATTCGTTACGACTTCCGGAATGGATTTCATTCAGCAAGATCCGCGGTTCCTGGGCACAGGTAGGTAACGACTTGCCTATAGGCATCACAAACTTGGTAGATATCATTAGAGCCGGTGGTGTACTTCAAACGGCCGATTCATACGATAAAGGCGACTTGAAACCAGAGATAAGCAGTTCTATCGAATTCGGCACAGAATGGAGATTCTTCAACAATCGTTTGGGAATAGACTTCACATGGTATCAAACCGACACAAAAAATCAATTACTAAAAATGCCGACCGCCGCAGGAGACAAATATGCTTACCGCTATATTAATGCCGGTAAAATCCGCAATAAAGGTATTGAACTCACAGTAGATGGCACTCCATTAATGAATGAGAGCTTCCGCTGGAAAACAGCGGCAAACTTTTCGACCAATAGCAACAAGGTGATATCTTTGTATCCGGACTATACCTCGTTTGTGTATGGCGACCCGGGTATCTCCATGGCTTATTTAATGCGCATCAAAGAAGGTGGTTCATTGGGTGATATCTATGGGAATGCTTTTGTCCGTGAAAATGGAAAAATTAAATGCAATGAAGACGGTTCTCCATTTGTAAAAACGGGCAATAATGACTATTTAGGCAATGCAAATCCTGATTTTCTACTCGGTTGGAGCAATACTTTTACCTATAAAGGATTTAGTCTATACTTTTTAATTGATTTAAGGGCAGGCGGGGATGTAATGTCACTAACCCAAGCTATTTTGGATCAAGCAGGAGTTACAACTGAAACAGCCCAAGCACGTGATAGAAAATATGTAGAATTTGGAGGAACCCGCTTTGACGACGTAGCAAGTTTTTATAAATCCGTTGGCGACCGTAACGGCATTTCTGAATATTACATGTACAATGCTACCAACGTACGTCTGCGTGAAGTATCATTAGGATACTCATTCCCCCAGTCCATCTTAGAGAAGACAAAAGTATTCAAGGGGATCGACATTTCACTCATTGCACGCAACTTGTTCTTCCTCTACAAAGATGCACCATTTGATCCGGACGCAACTCTGTCGGTAGGAAACGCCCTTCAAGGTGTCGATGTGTTCGGTATGCCGTCAACCAGAAACGTTGGTTTCAATATCAAATTCACATTCTAACTCAAACTCTTACAATTATGAAATATACTAAATATTTAATGACACTCCTGGTTGGTGGATTATTAGGAGCATCCACCGCATGTACCGATGGCTTTGAATCAGACAACAGAAACAACGCCGGATTCGACTCTAATCTGCAAGAATATGATTTTCAGAAATATCTTTTAAAATTTGAGATTATTCAAAGCGGCATTTATTTCAACTATAATTGGGGAAGTGGCAAAAACTGGCCTTTCCAGATAGCACAAAATCTTGGACAAGACATGTTTTCTGGTTATTTTCATGACTTCAACCAAACTTTCAATGATAAAAATTCCGTGTACGCCTTAAATGACGGATGGACATCTACACATTGGACCTACAATTATTCCTATATCATGCCTGAAGTTCAAAAGTGCGAACAAATAAACGCTGAACAGCCGGCATTGTTAGCCATCACTGAAATACTGAAGGTGGAATTGATGCACCGCGTTGCAGACTGCTACGGCCCATTGGTTTATAGCAAATTCGGACAAGAGGGAGACAATGTGGATGATTTGAAAACAGCCTATAAGCAGTTCTTCACAGATTTGGAAAGTGGAATATCTGCATTGGGCAATTTTATTAAAGATAATCCCGGAGTAGAACCTTACAAAGATGCGGACCTTTTGACTCCCAATAAGACTTTAGCAGAGTGGATCAAATTTGCCAATTCATTGCGCTTGCGCTTGGCAATGCGCGTAGCCAATGTAGACAAGGCAATGGCAACAGAGCAAGCGAAGAAATCATTTGAACTGAATAAATTTCTGGAAACTCCCACCGAAGTAATATCCACTTCTACCAAAAGTGGTTATACAAATCCGTTAGGAGAAATAAACAAATCGTGGGGAGAAGTATTCATGGGTGCCACAATGGAATCTGTACTGAATGGATACAACGACCCACGTATCGGCAAATACTATGAAGAAGCTTCCGGTAAAGATATTGTATGGAAAGATGATAATGGCGTTGACCAACATTTATCACAGAGATTTGATTATGCCGGAACCTACAAAGGAATTCCACAAGGAACAGGTTTAACGACAAAAGACAATCGCTATCAAATGTGCTCACGCAGCACCGTTAGCCAAACGACAAATCCCATCCTGATGACGGCGGCAGAAGTCTGGTTTCTACGTGCAGAAGCTGCATTGAGAGGCATTTCATCTGAAAATGCCAAAGACTGTTACGAAAAAGGTGTAAAAACATCTTTCGAGCAATGGGGAGTAACCGGAGCCGATGCCTACTTGCAGAGTAATGCAGTTCCTAATGACTATAAAGATCCATTTGATGAAAATTTCGACATGAAAGCCCTTATCACAACAACTCCGAATTGGAATGACGCAAGTGGCATTGAAGAGCAATTTGAGAAGATTATGACACAAAAATGGTTGGCAATCTATCCCGAAGGGAACGAGGCCTGGACTGAACAGCGGCGAACAGGTTATCCTCGATTATTCAAAGTGAAAGTAAATAAGAGTGGCGGAACCATCAACACCAACATAATGATTCGTCGCCTTCCATTTCCAGCCGATCTGCAAAAGTCGAATCCTACACAGTATAACTCACTGAAATCTGCATTGGGCGGAGCAGATAATGGCGGTACTCGCCTTTGGTGGGATACTGGAAAAAATAATTTATAAGAATAAGACAAAGAGAAATATAAAAAGTTTTTTTATATTTCTCTTTTCTCAACTTTATTATTAACCTTAAGACTTGTTTAGTATGAATACAAAATATCTATTAAACTGCTTATTTCTATCGTGTCATATCATTCTTGCATTGCTCATAAGTGCTTGTAACAATGAATTAGAGACTATAGATTCTGCAAAGAAACAAGCTGTTTCAGCAGGGAATGATGATATAAATATACTTCAGTCGCTCGGTTTCGACACTTCGGATATAACAGAAATGGACACATACTACCTTATTGAAGGCGACATTATGTTTGAAAAAAGTGGACTATCATCTTATGACAAAGTACAAACGAGACAGGCTTATCATACCACAGGATTAATTGGACATCCCAAACAAAGAATGATTACTGTTGGAGTTGATAGTTCAATACCTATATCAGGTGTAGATAACTGGAGGGAAGAGATACAGGAAGCTATCAATTTATGGAATCCTCTTAGCAATCTCAAAATGACTTATACGTCAGAAGTTAATCCAGATATACTCATTCGTAGTGATGCTATTGATCCTACCCCCCTAGAGGACAATGTGATTGCGGCAGCTTCTTGGCCAACGAATGGGCAACCAGGTTCTTCTATCAGAATAAATTTGGATTACTATAATAACAAAACAATACCAAGGCTCCAGAAAATATATAATATGGTTCATGAGCTAGGACATTGCTTTGGATTAAGACATACAAACTGGAAATCAATAGGTGAATCTGAAGCCAATCATATTGACGGGACTCCTATTTCAGACCCCAATTCAATAATGAATGGAGGAACTGCCGAGTATCAATGGAACGGATTCAGTGAAGGAGACAAAGAAGCGATTAAAAGATTATATCCATTTTTTAAGGGAGAGTTTAATAATTTTCCTGATAACATAAAGCATTTTGGAATTGATCAATTCTTAATATCAGTTTCCTGTTCTCATCCGATTGTCAGTTATACTAATTGGTGGGTTACTGCGGGTGTGCTAGTCAGCGCTAATAGAAATTCTGCTACTATAATTCTCGGAAGCCCTGTAACATCGAGTGTTTCTGTTAACGTTACAACTATTTATGGAGAGAAATATTACATCAGTAAACAATATTTAACCCAAGTTACCACGCAAAGACTTTTGAATTAATAACATTCCCATAGATATAATAAGAAATTGATTAAATTTCATTTTTTTCTATTAAGCATCAATTTTATCATAGCCAGGCAGTTTTCAAGATGTGCCAAAAGCCCCGGAGATTCTGTCATAACCTTGAGTTGAGAAGCTTTTTGTACGGTTTTACGAGATAAATTACCCCGTTCTACAGCGGTTACCAAGTACGATCTTCTCCCCCTTCGAGCAGAGGTGGTAGGAGAAAATAAATATTTCATTTGTCTTAAAGATGCCCCTCATTAGTACTTATGAGTGTCTCCCTTCAACACTAATGTGTCTCACGTCTTTGTGTTTTTCCTTACAGCCTCTCTCCCAACCCATGGAGGGGTTGGGAGAGAGGCTGTAAGGAAATGGGGGGATCATTGGTACGTTTTTAATGCAATCTCACCACGCAGTACCCCAAGAGCATTCATTGCTAAAGCTTCCATTTCATCTTCCCCTGGATAGACGTGTATGAGGGCAAGGAAAGAAATACGCTCTTTAAGGCGGGATATCACATAATCGGAATAAGCAATACCTCCTGTCAATAGGATTGCATCAACCTTACCATAAAGCACAACTGCCGCCGCACCAACACTTTTCGCCACCTGATAAATCATGGCATCAAGCACCAACTTTGCTTTTTCATCCCCTTTATTTATTGCTTCTACCACTTTAGGCACATCGGTAGTCCCCAAGTGGGCTGCCAGACCAGCATGACCCGATATTCTTTTTTTAAGTTCATCCCTGCTGTATTTTCCCGAATAGCAAAGGTCGATAAGTTGACCGGCAGGTAGTGTACCGGCACGCTCAGGAGAAAAAGGCCCTTCTCCATCCAATGCATTGTTCACATCAATTGCACGGCCATGGCAATGGGCACCAACGGATATTCCTCCACCTAAATGGCAAATAATAAGATTCAGATCCTCATACCGGACCGGATNTTTNGGATGNGCNATTGATTGTTCNGTNGCATAATGNCGGGCAACAGCACGCTGATTCAATGCATGCCAAATCGTTATTCGGGGCATTAACGGCGATCCTGTAATGCGAGCAACATCATCCAGTTCATCTACGACCCCCGGATCGGCAATNAATGCACGGCAACCNGGTAGAGAAGAAGCCAAATCAGCTGCTATGAGACACCCCAAATTGCATGCATGAGAACGTATTGCGTATCGAGTGTCATGAATCATAACTTCATTAACTTCGTATACGCCTCCCGGAAGAGGTTTTAATAGGCCACCACGACCAATCACCACATCGAAGCTAAATGGGATCCCTTGTCTTTCAAGCTCTTCCACAACCAACTGCTTACGGAATTCAAACTGATCCATCACCTCGGGATAATTGGCAAGTTCCTCCACAGAGTGACGTATATTCTTAACCAAATAAGCAATTTCGTCTACATAAACGGCTATTTTAGTCGAAGTAGAACCGGGGTTAATGACTAATATCTTCATAGACATTCTTTACATGTTAAACAAGCCATTGCAATACTATAATATTTAGATAAGCCCGAGTCACTTCTTGAGGGTAATACCACAGGGTTAGTAGGCCCTTGCAATAAAGCGGCCATTTCAGCTCCAGCAAAAAGAGAGACGGATTTATAAAAAGCATTTCCCGATTCTATATTTGGGAAAATAAGAACATCAGCCTGCCCATTAATAGGCGACGCAATCCCTTTTATTTGGCCACTTGCCTGCTCACAAGCAGTACTCACATCCAAAGGACCATCTATAATGACATCACCGAATTCACCCGCTTCTGCAAGCTCTACAATATTCACATAGTCCAAAGAATGGGGAAACTTTGCACTAACTTTCTCGGTACAGTGGATTAAGGCAATACGAGGTTGCTCTATACCAAACTGCCGACATACACGAATGGCATACCATATCATTTCAATGCGCTGTTGCAACGTAGGTCGGGGTATAACCGCTGCATCCGAAAAAAACAAAAGCTTATTATAAGTCGGAATTTGCATTACCGCCAAATGGGTTAATATTTTACCTTTAGGCAACAAACCNGTTTCTTTGTCGAGTATAGCATGTAGCAAATTATCTGTATTAATAATACCTTTCATCAATATATCAGCCTCTCCGTCTCTAACCATTCTGACTGCCTCTCTAGCCGCCTCATCAGGGTCAACAATGTGCAAGATTTGAACTGAATGAGGATACCTTCGCAGTGAAGTGAAACTTTCCAAATCCGTAGCGTCTCCCAACATAATAAACTCAGCTATACCTTCACCCAATGCACGGGAAATAGCATACTCCGTATTAGCATCTTTTGCACACACCACTGCAATACGCGGCTTTTTATTCAATGACTGCAAATGGGAAGTTAACTGTTCAAAGCTTCGAATAGGTTCCATAATGTTAGATTTTCCACAAATATCTAAAATTTTATTCATATTATATGCTTTATTCCTCTATAAAATAGGTTATAAAATATCATAATGTCAAAAGTGCATTTCTAAGCAATATCAATTTCCAAACATTCCTATATGATTAACATTTTAGATTGTCTTTTGTCAGTTCATAACATGCAATACCTATTATTTTTGCTACATTTGCAGACATATTAAGACAATAATCTTTTGCTTATATTGCTGTTAGATATATTAAAGTCAATGTTCTCTTCATTTTGAGATGACTTCACTATTTAAAATGATTAATGAATATGAATAGTTTGATTATTCCACCATACTTGCAAAAAGGAGATCGTGTGGTAATTCTCTCTCCATCAAGTAAGATTGATAAATCATTTATTAAAGGTGCAAAAAAACGCCTTGAGTCATGGGGATTAAAAGTTGAAGTCAGTAAACACGCCGGTAGCTCACATGGCACTTATGCAGGTAGTACAACGCAAAGATTGGAAGACTTGCAAAATGCATTGGATGATGAGAACGTAAGAGCCATCTTGTGTAGCCGCGGAGGATACGGGGCTGTCCATTTAGTGGGAAAGTTGGACTTTACCCGCTTTAGTAAATCTCCCAAATGGTTAATCGGCTTCAGTGATATTACCGCACTTCACAATGTCATCCAGCAAAAAGGTTTCGCTTCATTACATGCTCCAATGGCACGCCACTTAACGGTGGAGTCTGATGATGATTTCTGCTCATTAGCATTAAAAGACATTCTTTTAGGACATAATACGGCAGATACAGCAGAAGCACTGAAGGTAGGAGAACATGGGGTTGGCTACAGCTGTCCGTCACATAAACTGAACCATAAAGGTAAAGCCACAGGCATTTTACGAGGAGGAAACCTTTCTGTATTTTACGGATTGAGAGGAACTCCTTACGATATTCCTGGTGAGGGTACTATCCTCTTCATTGAGGATGTTGGTGAACGACCTCACGCAGTAGAACGCATGGTATACAATCTCAAATTGGGAGGAGCCCTGGATAAGTTATCCGGGCTTATCATAGGGCAATTTACCGAATATGAAGAAGATAAATCCCTCGGTAAAGACTTGTACGGGGCACTTGCTGATCTCGTGAAAGAATATGACTATCCCATCTGCTTCAATTTTCCCGTAGGACATGTGACCATGAACTTACCTCTTATAGAAGGTGCTGAAGTCAGTTTGGAGGTAGAAAACAGAAATGTAAAACTTAACTTTAATCCAGATAAAGAATGAAACGGAAATATACTCTTTTCTTGTTGATATCGCTGTTGCTTGCTATTGTTTCATGTAGCAACAAGGCAAAAACATCCGGTGAAAATACAGAGAGCACCACAAAAGCCACCGTTAATATCCCAAATTTCAATGCAGACAGTGCCTATCAATATGTCAAAGCACAAGTTGATTTCGGGCCTCGTGTACCCAACACCACAGCGCACGTGGCATGTGGTAACTACCTGGCAGCGATGTTGGCTCAGTTTGGTGCAACGGTCACTAACCAATATACCAATTTATCCGCATTTAACGGAACACTCCTAAAGGCCAGAAACATTATAGGATCATACAACCCGGAGAATAAAAAGCGAATTGTGATCTTTTCTCATTGGGACAGTCGCCCATGGGCCGATGCNGATCCTAATAAAAAGAATCATCAGAAACCGATCTTGGGAGCAAACGACGGTGCCAGTGGTGTNGGNGTCATGTTAGAAATAGCGCGTCAGATACAGCAACAANAACCGGAGNTNGGTATNGACCTGATATTCCTTGATGCCGAGGACTATGGCGATCCCGGAACTGATGAGTCATGGGGATTAGGTGCGCAATATTGGGCNCGAAATCCACATGTGGAAGGCTATACCGCACGATTTGGTATTCTGCTGGACATGGTAGGAGCAAAAAATGCGACTTTCCGCTATGAAGGATATTCACAAGAAAAAGCTCCCAACATTAATCAGAAAGTATGGAATGCCGCTGCAAGTCTTGACTATGGACGTTATTTCATAAAAGAAGAAGGAGGAAGAGTGACAGATGACCATACGTTTATTAATGACTTTGCCCATATCCCAACCATCGATATAATACATACCGAAGCAAACGGCGAATTTTATAAGAATTGGCATACCATAAAAGATGATATGGAAGGTATTGACAGAGCAACATTAGGAGCGGTAGGGCAAACCTTACTACAAGTAATATATAACGAAAAATAAATATAAGATAATGAGCATTAATGAAGCACAAGACGAAGTAATTGCCGAATTCAGTGATTTTGATGACTGGATGGACAGGTATCAATTACTCATTGATCTTGGGAACGAACAGGAAACACTTGATGAGAAATATAAGACTGAACAAAATCTGATTGAGGGCTGCCAAAGCCGTGTTTGGCTGCAAGCAGATGAAGAGAATGGGAATATTGTTTTTCAGGCAGAGAGTGATGCTTTAATTGTAAAAGGTATCATAGCTCTTTTGATAAAAGTATTATCGGGACATACACCCGACGAAATTCTTAACGCAGACTTGTATTTCATTGATAAAATCGGGCTGAAAGAGCATCTGTCTCCTACGCGTAGCAATGGACTATTATCCATGGTGAAGCAAATACGGATGTATGCATTGGCTTTTAAGAGCAAAAGCGCCCAATAATTCCGCTTTCACACCCGTCACTTTACATAAAGTAGTAATATCCGGATTTACAGGGTATTACTACTATAAGCTTCAGAGCGCTTAGAACAAGGGAAACTTCAGAATACAAGTGATCTATGATAAGTATAGGAGGGATCTATGATCACTATACGACTGATCTACGTTGAGTATACCCGTAACCTTGATTCTGTGAAACATACATTCCTTTTCGAATCAGTTTCATGTAAGCACCAATCAGTTTCAGTAAATAAAGTTTCACCTGCTTTACTTACAAAAGAATATCTCATTCTTCGTCATCCTTATACTCTAAAATATCCCCGGGCTGGCAGTCCAACACCTTGCAAATAGCCTCGAGGGTAGAAAAACGAATCGCTTTTGCTTTTCCAGTCTTTAGAATAGACAGGTTAGCAGGCGTAATATCTACTTTTTCAGCCAATTCCCCGAGAGATATCTTTCTCCGGGCCATCATTATATCAAGGTTTACTATAATCATAATTCATTCATTCAAAAAATCCGATTATATCGTTAGCTCCTGTTCTTCTTTCATCTTTAATCCGATGGCAAATACCTCTGCTACAATCAAGGCAGTCAGCCCTAAAACCAGCGAAGTTATTTTCACCATATCGGTCAGACACAGTGTGTAATGCATAGAAGAAAACACCTTCTCAACATTGTAAACCGTCAAAAAGGCTGTCAGAAATGTACAAGCAAAACTAACTATAAGCAATACGCCCAAGCGACGTATCCTACGAACATTTTTCCAATTGAATATTTCCGATTTATTAATAGACACCACAATACGAATAAACAGAATGATAGCCCATACCGTTGTCACAAAGTCTGTCAGAGTAGCCGAAACGGAGAAAACCTTCAATACAATGGAAGGCTGGGTATCTACACTGACCGTCATTTGTCCAAAAGAAGCAGGGATATACTTTCCTGTTTTAGCATTATAAACAGAGTCAGTCAGGAAGTTTCTTGATAAATTACGAGGCAATAAATTAATATTCTCCAAATGCATGAGTTCTTGCCGTCTCTGTACGTTCATCTTGGTACTCATTCCCAGCTCGACACCCGATTTGAATCCTATACCCATATAGTATACCGCTTCAAGCACGGAATAACTTAAGACAAGCATAACAATAAAACAGAGTATATTCAGTTTCTTTTTCATAATTGAGAGGTTAGTTCATTCTTATATGAGTTAATCATTTTCAAAGATAATAAAAGTAGCACACCCGACACAATTACGAAAATTAAATATGCCGGTTCCCCAATAATCTGAGAAACATGATCGACCTTCGGATAATGCAACGTAAAATATACCGAGAGGCTGTTATTTATAATATGAATCAATATGGTAGGAATCAGACTACCCGATTTATAGTAAATCCAAGCAAACAGAAAGCCGGAAAGAATACCACCAACAACCTGTACGGGATTCAAGTGAAAAACACCAAAGATCAATCCTGATAATAAAATGGCTTTTAACGGACTATATTTCTGCAATAGGACTTTTGTAATTGCTCCTCTGAATAATAGTTCTTCCAATATAGGACCTAATACAGCGATACAGAGAATCCCCAACCAACCGGATTGCAACAAGTTAAAGGTATCCTTCATTAAATCCGGTAAGAAAGAGAGAAAAGACATTATACATTCTATAACAAAGATAGAAGATATACCGGCCAGAATACTGTAAAGTAAAAAAGAGATGGAAAAGATAGAGAACAACTGCTTGTAATTGCTCAAATAGTCTTTCCTCCACAGATAAAGTCCCATAAACAGAAATCCAACTAACATAGAAGGGGCTAACGAAAGAGTTGCTCCCTGACTTACATTTCCATATTCGATATATGAGTAGATATAAGCGAAAGGCAGAACGGCAAGCATTGCCAAAATCTGCATTCCAAAATATATAAGCGCTAATTTAATGGCTGTTTTCATAAACTTGAGTGAAATATTACACAAAGATACAATTTTTCCAGCTTACAATCTTATGCAGCAATCACAGTGCCGCAAATTATTGTCATCAACACCGAAATAGAGATGACTAAAAGACTAATACTCATAAATGCTTTTTTCATAATATCCAACCTTTTCTTTTGTAATTCAATAAATATATATCGTTTTTCGATATGCAAATAAAGAGAGTTTTTTCATATAAACAAAGAAAAAAGGATTATATTTATCGTAAAACAATAAAATTAATTCGTTTTTCAATATATACTATTTTCAAAACAAGTATGAAACCCCTTATACAAAGCATCTTTATGCCAAAACAAAAAAAATAGATAGATTGAATTATAAATGCAAAATAATTCTGTTCTTCTTTTGCCATATACGTAATGAAGTCTTATATTTAAGGTGCTAAACACTTAAATAAAGACATTATGAGAGGTATGATTCAGGTTTTATGTAAGAACAACAACACTTACCGTGAATTCCCTATAGGAAGTTCTATTCTTGAAATATTTCGTGGTTTCAAACTCGATTTTCCATATCAAGTAGTCAGTGCCAAGGTCAACAATCGCTCGGAAGGATTAAATTTTCGTGTGTACAATAATAAAGATATAGAATTTCTCGATGTCCGTGATTCCTCAGGAATGCGAACCTATGTTCGCAGTCTTTGCTTTGTGCTGTATAAAGCAACGAGCGAGCTTTTTCCACAAGGCAAGCTTTACGTAGAACACCCTGTTTCAAAAGGATATTTCTGTAGCTTGGAAATTGGACGCTCCTTAACTTCGGATGATGTTTCAGCCATAAAGACCAGAATGCAGGAAATCATTGACGAAAATATATTTTTCCATCGTACCGAATGCCACACAACAGATGCTGTAAAGATATTCAGAGAGAGGGGGATGGATGACAAAGTGAAATTATTGGAAACATCCGACTCCATATACACCTATTATTATACGCTGGGCGAGACAGTAGATTATTACTATGGTAGTTTGCTCCCAAGCACCGGATTTATCAAGCTCTTTGACATTGTGAAGTACTACGATGGCTTACTGTTGCGCATTCCAAGTAAAGGGAACCCTAATGAGCTGGAAGATGTCGTAAAACAAGAGAAGATGTTGGATGTCTTTAAAGAACATTTACGCTGGAATCACATCATGGGGCTAAGCAATGTGGGCGACTTTAATCTTGCGTGCCAAAAAGGCCATGCGACCGATCTCATTAACATAGCTGAAGCATTACAAGAAAAAAAGATTGCGCAAATTGCAGATGACATTTATAATAGAGGGAAAAATGGGAACAGAGTTAAGCTTGTTTTAATCTCCGGTCCTTCTTCGTCAGGAAAAACAACATTTAGCAAACGACTTTCCGTACAGTTAATGACGAATGGATTATACCCCTATCCGATATCATTAGACAACTATTTCGTAGAAAGGGAGCAGACACCGAAAGATGAAAACGGAAATTATGACTATGAATCGCTCCATGCACTCGACCTTGAATTATTCAACAATCATTTGCAAGCCCTACTCCACGGTGAAGAAGTCGAGTTACCCCGCTTCAACTTCACCACAGGAAAAAAAGAATACCGTGGAGACAAAATACGAATTGATGATCACATGGTGCTGATAATGGAGGGTATTCACGGATTGAACCCGGAATTAACACCACAAATACCGGATGAAAGCAAGTATAAAATCTATGTCTCAGCTCTAACAACCATCTCTTTGGATAACCACAACTGGATACCAACGACCGATAACCGTCTGTTGCGTCGCATTATTCGTGATTACAATTATAGAGGATACTCTGCACAAGAAACGATATCAAGGTGGAACAGCGTGCGCACTGGTGAAGATAAATGGATATTTCCTTTTCAAGAAAACGCCGATGTCATGTTCAACTCCGCACTACTATTTGAGTTTGCCGTTTTGAGATCGCATGCCGAACCTATATTGAATAGCGTACCACGAAATTGCCCCGAGTATGCTGAAGCCTATCGTCTCCTGAAATTCATCAAGTATTTCACTCCGGTGCAAGATAAGGAAATACCTTTTACTTCGCTATTACGGGAATTTTTAGGAGGAAGCAGCTTCAAATACTAAAAGATTATTTTTACTTTTGTACAAAGATTAATAAATCATTATCCTATGAAGCAATTTGTCCTCGTTCTTTCTCTCTTTGCATGTTTCTTCATGGCACTCAATGCACAAAACACCAATAGTGCAGAGGATTTGCAACATCAGGCTCAAACGAGTCTGAACCAAAAAGAGTATACCAAAGCACGCTATCTTTTTATTCAAGCTTACAGCCTATTTTCAGGGCAAGGGAATTATAATAAAGCGATAGATTGCGGGACACAGGCAGCAGCATTATATCATAAAGCAAGTCTTTATAAAGAAGCTTTTGATTTGTGTCGTGGCATGGAACAATTTGTAGGTACAGCGGAGCAAAAATCCGGTCACCCTTTACCGGCTCTTCACTACTCCATCAACAAAGAGCGGATGGAGATGTACATTGCATTGAAACGCGGCGCCCAGGCCAAAGATTATTTAAACAAACTTGAAGTATTGGCTGCCTCTGCTCAAAATAATTCTGTCAGCGAAGACTTACTGTACACCCAAGCAAACTATTACTACACTTTCGGGATGTACGAGCAAGGGGACGCAAGCTTTAAAAAGCTCATCGGAAAATATAAAGAGCAGAAGAACTATGACAAAGTAAGCGAATGTTATAAACATTTAATCACAATAGCTCGAAAAGCAAACAATGCCGGACTTGTAGCCCGCACATATGAAGAATATATTAAGTGGACCGATTCAGCCAAAGCGCTAACCGCAAAAGATGAGCTGAGTGTACTGAAGAAAAAGTTTGATGAAAGCCAACAGACCATAACCGAAAAGGAACATTCTCTCGCTATCAAGAAATATTCTATAATCGGATTATGCGTTGTGATAGCAATTCTAATTGCTGCATTGGTCGTAGGAGGTGCTATTTTATTCCGATATATTCTACTCACCCGAAAGCAAAGCAAGACTATAAGCACTATCAACGAGCATAGTGAACTGAAAACCAAGTTCATACAAAACATATCTGCACAAATGGAACCAACCCTCGACTTGTTGGATCCGACACAACCTGCGGTAAAAGCTCTCCATAAATTCGCCGAAAACATACAGGAGCTTTCTTCTTTAGAAAATTCTCTATCTGATATCTATGAGATGAAAGAAATCAATATCAGCAGTTTTTGCGAAAAGGTAATGGAGAAAGTAAAAGATAGACTAAAAGCAGATGTTACGCCTATAATTAATGCACCCAAACTAAGCGTAAAAACGAACCCCGAGCAATTGGAACGTATCCTTCTTCATTTACTGAGTAATGCAGCAGAATACACTCCCGAAGGTGGTAAAATATGGCTCGATTTCAAAAAGCGCGGTGCACACACCCACCAAATAGTCGTGACAGACACCGGCTGTGGTATACCGGCGGAAGCCCAACAAAATCTATTCAAACCTTTTACAGAAGTACGCGACCTTACCAAAGGAGATGGCTTGGGATTACCTATTTGCGCATTAATTGCCGGAAAGCTAAACGGATCATTAACATTAGACACGAGCTATAATAAGGGAAGCCGCTTTATCCTAGAACTACATGCTTAATAAAACACTTAAATCATTTTTTTTATACAAGCGTTTCTGTCTTATAAAAATGAAGCTGCTTGATTAAAGACAGAAGCAAAAGCCTGGTTTACTTCCACCGGATTAACCTTTCCTCGCATAGGAAAAGGTACCTGATGAGAATAAGAGAAAGGAAAATCAATTTCTTTGAGAATTTTGCACGCAGCTCTTCCCAACGCCAAGGAAATTCCTGTGGTAGGGATTACAGTATCTTGCTTTAATGAAACTGCCCTAATGCGATCAGAAGCCTTTTCAAAAAAGTTTTCACGAAATAGCTTTAAGATATCAGGACGAATCATCGCCTTAAAAGCATGCTCTAGAAAATCATTTTTAAATGTTTCGGGTATGGAGGTTCGTTCGATAAAACTGTGCGTGAAGTAATACTCCATCCGTTCAAAAGCTTCCTTATCCATAATATCACGTGCCCTCCCATCCATTTCACTAAATATTGACCCGCCGCAAAACATAAAAAGCCGAGAGTCGGTAAACAAATTACCAGGATTGGCAAGCAATAAAACTTGCGACAAAAATGCTCCTATGGAATAAGCAAGCAAATTGATGCTTGTATCTTCCTTAAACAAAGGATGCACTCCACTTTTGATATCATGCACCAACTGCCAAAGATTATACACTGACTCTCTCCCAGAAGCATAAAATCGCAATGGATTCTTCGATATACGGCAACTCAAGGCCACGTTAGCAAACGTAGAATTGCACAAGTCGAGAACTTCCAGCTTTCTCTGTATCACCCAAGATGAAGCCTCCCGTGGATCACTCCACGAACGTGGGCTACGATTCATATGAAAAGCTATAGGAAAAAGGATGACGGGTTTCCCTGTTGTAATCACTAAATATTCGGCCCAAGTAAGATACTTTTCCCAAGTACGTTCATTCAACCCATGTAATAATATTATAGCTTGATCAGACTTAACTCTTCCCAGCGGATTAAAAACCATATAAGTAAAGGACTTATTCTCTAGAATAAGATTATCCGATACCGGAAAAAAGTCTGCCTCGGATAATTCTTCTTGGAAGCTCTCTATTTCAAGGGCCCCGATTGTCTGAACAAAACGGAATGGAATAATCTCGAGCTTACTATCTGCTATTTCCGTTTTTCGCTCATAAGAGAACAATTGATTTAAATAATGTGTACGAGTTGATACTTCCATTCTTGTTTCTATTTTACGATGCAAACAAACAACACTTTATCCTGTTTTACAAAAAAATGGGTTTATGTAGTCCAAACTGGGACAAAAAGCCTTAATAAGGGGCAGAAAACTCCTATTCGGGGTAAAAGCAAACGGGATTTTCCCTACTTTTGCCATCGGAAACAAGATGATTCATGGAAACAAGATCAAACAACAACATACCGGTCTATATTTATACCAAGGATAACATAATCCGATTAATATTACTGACTGCTGCTTTTGCATTGGTTTTTATCAACTTGTACAAGCCTTTCAGTTCGGAGAGTTGGTATAATGTATCCGAGTTCAAGTTTTTCCTGTTTTCCAGTCTCATTATTTTGACCGGTGTATTGGTCGTAGTCATCAGCCGTATTATTATGTATTACTATGGCAAAAAGCGCCGTATACCTTACACGTCATACGCCATTTGGATACTCTTGGAGATTTTCTTTATGGCTATGTTCTATACGATTTATACAGTCATACTAAATCCAAAGCGAGAATATCTGGCAGCATTCAAAGAGTCTGTGATAAACACAAGTTTGGTACTTCTACTTCCTTATGCAGCTTTGCATCTCTATTTTTCTTATCGGGAGAAAGAACAGCAGCTAAGATTATTAGCCGAAGATCGTGCAGAAGCTGCCGCGCAGCAAAATGTATATTCTTTTTACGATGAAAAAAACGAGCTTCGTTTATCTGTCAAGCGCGAAAACCTTTTATACATTGAGTCTGCAGATAATTATGTGCTGATTTGGTATCTGAATAAAGGTGTTGTAACAAAATTCATGTTACGTAATTCTTTGAAAGCCATCGAAGAGAGTTTGACCGACACAAATGTGCAGCGCTGCCACCGTTCTTATATGGTTAACTTCGATCAAGTAAAAGTGATACAGCGGAGAAAAGATGGCATTTATATGGAATTAGGTGTAGATAGAGTACCGGACATTCCTATATCTAAGACCTACAGCGAAAAGGTAATACAATGGTTTGTTAATTGCTCTTGCTAAAGACTTTCAATATTGCTATTTCACAAAAACGTCTATTCACTCTCCGCGAAACAAGATTTTCTAAAATCTCCTTTCTTNATTAATCTATGTGGGCAATCGTAAGTCCTACACACTTAAAACATGGGAANCAAAAAGCCCTTACTCTCCAATTTATAAAAGATAATAGAATAAATATGTAAATGTTTTGAATTCCGAATGCAGTATTCTAGGATTTGATGCATTTAGTGTGATATCAATAAAAACATGAACTCTATCTCAGAAATAGCATGATGATTGGTTTGTGCTACATCTACTTAAAAAATAGAATATCCCAAAATAAAAGGAGCAAACGAAAATGACAAAACAAAAAAATAAGGGTATGCTTGAATATATATGGAATGCCTTTGATGTATATTCGGAACATAACGCATTTTTTATTGAAGGGAAATATTACACTTATAGGCAGTTGAGCTTAAAAGTATATGGCATAGCTACTTTAATTAGCGGGTATCAGGATAAAATAATAGGTATTGTTGCTGAAAATAAAGTAGAGACTTATGCTTCCATACTAGCAGTACTTTTGTGCGGAAAAACTTATGTCATTCTACATCCCGATTATCCTAAAGAGAGAAACGAAAATATTACCCGACAAGCAGGAATAAAAATAATTTTGCATTGCTCAGAAAGAGTTTTTCCCGAAACCACCTCATACATTGAGTCTATATGCACTAATGATCTGCAAAAAGAATATATTCATAATATAACAGAAGTAAATGAGAATGAGAATGATTATGCCTATATTATTTTTACTTCGGGAAGCACAGGAGAACCCAAAGGAGTACCTATTTCGCGACAAAATCTAAATGCTTTTTATACAGCATATAACCATTTGGGCTGGGAAATCGATGAGACAGATAGAATGCTACAAATGTTTGAACTAACTTTCGACGTATCTATTGTGTCTTTTTTATATCCACTAACCCTTGGTGCATGCGTTTATACCGTATCTCATGAAGGTATCAAGTATTTAAATATAATAGAGATAATGGAAAGATATAAGCTGACATTTGCAGCTATATCTCCTTCACTGCTGCAATTGTTGCTACCTTACTTTACTGAAATCTATCTTCCCAACCTTAAATACCTGATAGTAACAGCGGAGGCTTCAAATGCGAAACTTCTATCTGAGTTCAGAAGATGTGCTCCGAATGCAACATTTATTAATTTATACGGTCCCACAGAAAGTACTATTTATTGCACAGCTTACACTATTCCCCCGACTGGATGTAAGCATCATAATGGCATGATTGCCATTGGAAAACCATTTTACGGAATAAAGGTATGTCTGATGAATGAAGAGGGAAAACCGGTACCATTCAATGCAGAACAAGCTGGAGAATTATGGGTAAGCGGAAAACAAGTGATGAAAGGATATTGGAAAGCGCCTGAAAAATCAGAAATCGCTTTAGTAAAAGGCTTGGATGGAAATATATATTATAAAACAGGGGATCTATGCCGGATAGATGAAGAAGGAGATATTATATATTGCGGACGTAAAGACTACCAGGTAAAAGTTCAAGGGTTCCGTATTGAGCTTAGCGAGATTGAGTATGTAGTAAAAAAGTATTTCAATGATCAACATAATGCAGTTGTGATTCCCAAATATCCCGAAGGCAGAGGCTGCGAGCTACATCTGGTTATTGAAGATACTGAATTCAACAAAAAAGCCTTGCATGAATATATCTGCAGCAAATTACCCATATATATGGTCCCTAAATATATACACGGTATAGCAAACTTTCCACTGAATACCAGTAATAAAATAGACAGAAGAAAAATACATGAATTAATTTGAATATAAAAAACATGGAAACAAAAGAAATTTTAGATGGACTTAACTCTATTTTTCGGAGAGTGCTCAAGAAAGAAGATATTGAACTTAATAGTGAAACAACCGCTCAAGATATAGATGAGTGGGATTCGCTAACAAATATGATATTAGTTCACGAAATGGAGAAGATGTTTGCTGTACGTTTTACATTTAGGGATATTGTACATCTGAAAAACGTAGGTGACATTTGCAATGCCATCCAAAATAAAATGAAGTAAGAAGTATGTCTTTCATATCAATAGAGTTTGTACTACTATTTTCATGTACATTCATCTTATTTCACACGGTGAATATTCGATATAAAACTTATATATTACTTGCGGCAAGCGCTGCTTTTATTGGTTTTTATCATATAGGTTTCTTAATAACAGCTATTCTCGTTTCACTGAGCTCATTTTATTTAGGGCAATGGATTGACTTGTCGACTAATGAAAAATGCCGTAAGAAAAGATTTGTTATTGGAATTGTTACTCTTATTCTATGTTGGCTGGCTTTCAAATATGATAATTATATCATGTCTTTTATTCATATGCTATTTGTGAATAAGAAAACTTTAAGCGACCAACCATCACCCATATTCTTTCCGTTAGGTATTTCCTTTTACACTTTTCAAGCACTATCCTACCTCACGGAAGTTTATTGGCAAGAAGAGCGATCTGAAAAAGAGCTACCAGATTTTATGTTATATATGCTCTTCTTCATGAAGTTTCTTTCAGGGCCAATTGAGCGCTCAAAAGATATGCTATCGCAGATAAAGTCAAAAAAGGTAGTGGAATATCATTTTTTAGTACAAGGCACTTTATTGATAGCAATTGGACTGATCAAGAAATTGATACTTGCAGGTTATATCGCCCCTTACATTGATGGAATTTTTAACTCTATACATACTGCTTCAGGGGCGCAGCTATTAATGGCATGCTTACTTTATCCGATTGAACTTTACGGCGACTTCTCGGGATATACGGATATTGCGCTAGGAGGATCTTATATGCTGGGGTTCAAACTTAGCAATAACTTCAATCGTCCTTTTATCGCACAGACAACTGCTGATTTTTGGAGAAGATGGCATATGTCATTATCATTTTGGATCAGAGATTATCTATACATGCCTTTATCTGCTGCTTTACGCAAATGGGAAGAAAAAGGCATCTTCTTAAGCCTCATGATTACATTCGTAGCAATAGGCATGTGGCATGGAACCGGATGGAATTATGTTATTTATGGAGCTATTCAAGGGGTCGTCATCTGCTATGAAATGAAAACGCCAAAGCTTCATAAATGGATAAAAAACAAACTCGGATACCCTCTATTTGCAGCATTGTCAATCATCAGAACTTATTTGATATTTGCAATATCATTAATATTCTTTCGATTGGATTCAGTACGCGAAGCTATCTACTATATTAGACATATCTCATTTCATGTGAATTCGACTTGGAAAGAAATAAATATAGGTATGCCTGATCACAATTGCATAGTAGCAGGCTCTGCTTTGGTTATGATTCTTGTTTACGAATATTTCATGGACAAGCAAAATCTTTTCGAGTTATTAGGAAGGCAGCCTATATGCGTCCGCTGGGGAGTTTACTACCTATTAATCATAATACTCTTTGCTTTGGGTCAGTTCTCTTCGGACAATTTTATCTATCTACAATTCTAAATGAAAAGTTATGAAAAAGAGAGATGAAAGAAGTATTACTTCACGATTTGCTCTAAAACTTGCAGTACTCCTTATACCATTCATTATTATATTGGGTATATACTTACACGATGACCCTTTTATGGTACTCAAACAATATAAGGAGTATAACTCTACAGTAGTTCTAGACGAAGACTATGTTGGATGGCAAATATTTGTAAACAACCGCAACAAGATAGCATTTAATTCCTTTATTATGGGAAATTCATGTACCATGGCTTTTCAATGTCATGAATGGGAAAAACATCTGAAAGCAGGGAAAGCTATAAGACTTCCCGGATGCGCAGAGTCAATCATGTCCATATATAAAAAATTAGCAGCACTAGACAAACTCGGCGCTCCTATAAACAACATATTAATGATAATAGACAAGACTTCATTAGAGAATTGCCAACTCTCATTAAGCCATACAGGTATTTTACCCCATACTATATCTGGAATAAGCAAATTCAAATTTCAGGAAATGTTTTGTCAATCCTTCTTTTATCCCAGTTTTCTAATCCCATATTTAGATTATAAGATAACCCATAAATATCGCCCTTATATGAATGGGGTTATAAATCCTTATGGCAGGATAAGAGAATCGGATAATAATGACGCCATAAATCCTAGAGAAAAAATGATAGAAGAAGAAGGCGAAAAATATTGGATAAATCGAGAACATGAATTTCAGAAAAAAAGAGATAAGAACTACAGAGACGGGAAATATAAAGAAGATTTTCCGGTACTATATGAAAACCAAATCAATATATTAACAAAAATCAAAGATATATTAGTAAGAAACAATTCTTCTATAAAAATTATTATAAGCCCTGACTACAACCAAGTCAGTATAAATAAGAAAGATATAGAAGTCTTAAATAATATCTTTGGAGAAAATAATGTGTTTGATTTTACAGGCATAAATGAGTATACCAATGATATACACAATTACTACGAAAAAACACATTACAGACCTATACTCGGAGAGAGATTAATGAATAAAATATACAAATAAAACAACATACAACATGACTTAAAGGTAATCCTCGCAATTTCATAAAAGAATTGCGAGGATTACTATATTAAAATCATAAGTATGCGAGTTTGGAAAACCCTATTTATCTCAACGCCTCTACTTCATCAGGCGTTAAAGGAATTTTCTTCCCTAACCGGCGTGAACCGCTTTCAGTGATAAGATAATCTTCCTCATTGCGAATACCACCAAAGTGACGATATTCTTCAACTTTATCGTAATTAATAAAATCCGTAAATTTCTTTTCACTCTTCCAAAGGTCAATCAGCTCGGGTATAAAATAAATACCCGGCTCAACAGTATGTACAAACCCAGGTTGCAAAGGGATAGCCAAGCGTTGCGATTTACGCCCGAATTGGGTACTTTTGGGCTGTCCGTTATAGCCTACCCAAGTCTCACCCAGGTTTTCCATATCGTGCACATCCAGCCCCATCATGTGTCCAAGACCATGAGGATAGAACAAAGCATGAGCACCTTCACGTACAGCATCATCAGCATTCCCTTTCATTAAACCGAGTTCTTTCATCCCCTCTACCATAACTTTAGCAGAGAGATCATAAACCTCCATATAAGGAATACCGGGGCGAAGTGCTTTCACTGACTCCAGATGCATTGCATTTTGTATTTCATATACGGCGCGCTGCTTTGAAGAAAATCTTTTATCAGCAGGTATAGTTGAAGACATATCCCCCGCATATCCCATTTCAGTTTCAGCACCGGCATCTATAAGAAAGAGATCACCCGGCTTCACAAGATTACCATGATAATGGTTGTGCAATGTTTGCCCGTTTATGGTTGCTATAGTGGCAAAAGATAATTCATAACCGGCTGCAGTAGCCACACTTTCCATAGCTGCAACAACTTCACATTCACGCATCCCCGGACGAAGAACTTTCGTAGCCATGATGTGCATATCTGCAGTAACGTCACAAGCTTTCTCTATTTCGACAATTTCTTCTGCTGTCTTGTAACTACGCTGAGACACAACAGCGCGAATAAAGGGAACTGACCCTTCTTGCCGGCGAGGATCTATGCCAAGCCAATCCATAAGTTTCAGTTTATGTTCGGCACGGTATGGCGGAAGATATTGAATATTACGCTTATTATCCAACGCCTTCTGCAAATATGAAATTATCTCCGCATAAGGGCGTGTCTCCACAATACCTACTCTCTCACTTTTCTCTTTTAATGTAGGTTGGGTACCCATCCATACAATATGATCGATGCTCAATTCATCACCAAAGATGATTTCCTTATCTTCATCAATATCTATTATAGCCGACAGCCCGGCAAAAGATAGCCCAAAATAATAAAGAAATGAAGAATCTTGTCGAAAACGAAATACATTATCTTCATAATTAAGTCCAGCCTCATCGTTACCTATAAACAATAATATTCCAGAACCTACATTCTTCTTCAGTACAGCTCTACGCTGCATATACGTTTCCTTGCTAAACATGATATTTCACTTTTATATTGATATTCGCAAATATAAAAACAAATTGCCAACCATTCCTCTGCTTTCCTGTTAAATATAATAATAGAACTTTTCTCGTTCAGGAACTATTCACTATTTTTGTAGCGAGTAAAGTAGAGAAACAAACTATGGCACAAGGTTCCAGACAAGTACAGACTCAAGCTCAGCAACAAATACAGACACTATCACCTCAACAGATCTTGGTAGTGAAATTGCTTGAACTGCCCGCAGTTGAGCTGGAAGATCGCATACGTGCCGAACTACTTGAAAATCCTGCATTGGAAGAGGGGCGTGATGATACGGAGAGTGAAGAATATTCTGATAATCCGGAAGCAGACAACTCCACCTCTGAAAGTGAGAATAGCGAATATGATTCGCTTGGTGATTATCTCACGGAAGATGACATTCCAGATTATAAGCTGCAAGAGAATAACCGCAGCAAAGGTGAACAACCCGAAGAAATCCCATTTTCTGAAGCAACGTCTTTTTACGAGACATTAAAGGAACAGCTCAGCGAACGTAATATAACCGATCACCAGCGTGAACTCACTGAATACTTAATTGGTTCTTTAGATGACGACGGACTTTTACGGAAATCACTGGAGAGTCTCAGTGATGAACTCGCCATATATGCAGGTATTGAAGCCAGTGTTCAAGAATTGGAAGAAGCTTTGAATATCATTCAGGATTTCGATCCACCGGGCTTGGGAGCACGAAGTTTACAAGAATGCTTATTAAATCAGATTCGCAGAAAAGCGGAACAGGAGAATGAGAATACTCCTCTTCTTAAAATGGAAGAACGAATCATTAAGGACTATTATGATGAGTTTACCCGGAAGCATTGGGACAAAATAATGCAGAGGCTAGGATTGGATGATGATGACTTTCAACAAGTCATCACTGAGATAACAAAACTAAACCCACGCCCTGGAGCATCATTGGGAGAGGCTATCGGACGGAATTTTCAACAGATAGTTCCCGATTTCATTGTAGAGACTTATGATGATGGTACAATTAATGTTGCACTAAACAATCGAAATGTCCCTGAACTCCGTATGAGTAGGGATTTCACCGAATTAGTAGAGGAACATACTAAAAACAAAGCAAACCAATCGAAAGAGGCAAAAGAAGCAATGATGTTTCTCAAGCAAAAGATGGACTCAGCTCAAGGGTTCATTGATGCGGTGAAACAAAGGCAAAATACCCTTATGACTACCATGAAGGCGATTATAGATATACAGCGCCCTTTTTTCATAGAAGGGGACGAATCATTATTACGCCCAATGATACTTAAAGACATTGCAGAACGTACCGGGCTTGACATTTCCACTATCTCCCGTGTTAGCAACAGCAAGTATGCCCAAACCAATTACGGCATCTACCCGCTAAAGTTCTTCTTCGGTGATGGATACACCACTGAAGATGGAGAAGAAATGTCTGTACGTGAGATAAAGAAAGCATTGAAAGAATGCATTGAAAGTGAAAGCAGGAAAAAACCGTATACAGATGATGAGCTTACGGATATCTTGAAAGAAAAAGGATACCCCATAGCCAGACGCACGGTAGCTAAATATAGACAACAAATGAATATACCGGTAGCCCGGTTAAGAAAATAATAAAATAAAATGGCACCAGATCAACATATTATAGCAGACAGAACATTAATAAGGGTTGCACAGATTATTTCTGCAATATTCACTCCGTTTTCTATCCCTTTTTTGGCTTTCCTGATTTTATTTCTGTTCTCTTATTTGCATATAATGCCTTTAGCATACAAGCTGATAGTGCTGGGAGTCGTTTATTGCTTTACAATATTAATGCCCACAATAACTATTTTTGTTTTTCGCAAGGTAAATGGGTTTTCTCCTGCAGACTTAACGGAACGGAAAAGACGATTTATACCTTTCCTTTTAACGATCTTGTCATATATCCTTTGCTTATTCATGATGCATAGACTCAACATTCCATGGTATATGACCGGAATTATACTTGCTGCACTCTTAATGATGATTATTTGTGTAATAGTGAATTTGAAGTGGAAACTTAGTGAGCACATGGCCGGAATGGGAGCAATCGTAGGTGGATTAATATCATTTAGTGCACTTTTTGGATACAATCCTGTGAGTTGGCTCTGTTTATTTATTCTTATAGCAGGAATACTGGGAACAGCCCGGATTATACTGCAACACCATACACTGGGTGAAGTCTCAACTGGTTTTTTGGTGGGATTAATTTGTTCGTTAATGGTATTGCATCCATTAAGTAATATTCTTTTTCGCATTTTTCTTTTTTAGTAAGATAATATTCGTATAACCCTAAAAACTAACGATTATGAATTGTCCTGAAAATGTAAAGTACACGAGCGAACATGAGTGGATACGCTTGGAAGGTGAAGTAGCTTATATTGGAATAACCGATTATGCCCAAGAGCAATTGGGAGATATAGTTTTCGTAGACATTCCAACCGTAGGAGAGACACTCGCTACAGGTGAAGTGTTCGGGACCATAGAAGTCGTAAAAACAATCTCCGATCTATTTCTCCCCGTAGGTGGCGAAATATTGAAGGAGAATGAAGCTCTCGCCGATCAGCCGGAACTAGTTAACAAAGATCCTTACGGAGAAGGTTGGCTTATTAAAATAAAACCGGAACCAGGAGCTAATTTTGCTTCTTTACTCGATGCAAATGCTTATAAAGCTCTCATCAACGGGTAAAATTTACAATGCTAGAATATAAAGGCAACATTTCCAAAATGAGTGAAAATGTTGCCTTTATGAATAATGAACTAATTATACAATAGTAAAATGACCCCATTAGTAAGTATTATTATGGGCAGTACGTCCGATCTTCCTGTGTTGGAGAAGGCCGCACAACTGCTAAACGATTTGCATGTTCCTTTTGAAATGAATGCTCTTTCAGCCCACCGTACTCCGGAAGCTGTTGAATCTTTTGCAAAAAATGCAAATAAGAGAGGAGTTAAAGTTATTATAGCGGCTGCAGGAATGGCTGCGGCACTTCCCGGTGTGATAGCAGCAAATACAACATTGCCGGTAATCGGAGTACCTGTAAAAAGTTCGGTACTGGACGGAGTGGATGCTCTTTACTCAATCATTCAAATGCCTCCGGGCATTCCTGTAGCAACCGTAGCAATTAATGGCGCAATGAATGCCGCCATTCTTGCAGTACAGATATTAGCACTAAGCGANGAAAATTTAGCCGAAACCTTTGCCGCATACAAAGAAGGNCTAAAGAAGAAGATCGTAAATGCTAANGAAGAACTCAAAGAAGTTAAATACGAGTATAAAACGAACTAAATGCAATGATTAGTGGTTAGTGATAAACAATAAGCTCTATTCAGAGCATTCGACGTAGCTCGAAATACACTAATCACTAACCATTAATCATAAAAATAAGTGGATCTATTCAATTATTCCCGTCGGGAAACATCAGAAGTCAATATAGGAGCTATTCCATTGGGTGCCTCAAACCCAATTCGTATACAAAGTATGACTAATACGTCTACATTAAATACTGAGAATAGTGTTGCTCAAATCAAACGCATCGTAGATGCAGGTGCTAACTATGTACGCTTAACTACACAAGGAATAAAAGAAGCGGAAAATCTCAAAGAGATCAACATCTCTCTAAGAACGGACGGTTATATGGTCCCATTAGTTGCAGATGTTCATTTCACTGCAAAAGTGGCAGACATTGCAGCCCAATATGCAGAAAAAGTACGCATCAACCCAGGTAACTATGTTGATGCTCCGCGAACATTCAAGCATTTGGAATATACCGAAGAAGAGTATAAACAAGAGCTTCAAAAAATACGCAACCGTTTTATTCCATTTCTCAATATATGTAAAGAAAATCACACGGCTATACGCATAGGGGTGAATCACGGATCACTATCAGATCGGATCATGTCCCGCTATGGCGACACACCCGAAGGGATGGTAGAGTCGTGTATGGAATTCCTCCGCATTTGTGTTAGTGAGAATTTCAGCGATGTTGTCATCTCCATAAAAGCATCCAATACCGTAGTCATGGTAAGAACTGTACGTTTACTTGCTTCCATTATGGAAAAGGAAGGAATGAGGTTCCCCCTTCATCTTGGTGTGACCGAAGCCGGTGATGGTGAGGATGGACGTATAAAATCGGCTCTTGGAATAGGAGCTCTATTGTCTGACGGCCTAGGAGATACGATTCGTGTTTCTTTAAGCGAAGCACCCGAAGCGGAAATACCTGTAGCCCGGAAATTGGTGGAATACATTATGCTTCATCAGGATCATCCATATATACCGGGAATTGAGGCTCCAGGCTTTAACTATTTGTCACCATCCCGACGCCAAACAGACGCCATTCACAATATAGGGGGTGATAACCTACCTGTAGTCGTTGCTGAGCGCATGGACGGGGGTACAGAGACAAACCCACAGTTTACTCCGGACTATATTTACGCTGGAAGAAGTATACCTGCAATAAGGGAAGCCGGAGTTGAGTATATACTCGATGCAGATGTATGGGAAGGAGAAGAAGGTACATACCCTGCTTTCAGCTACGAACAGCTCCTTTTATTAGGTAGTTGCCCTGCCGATTTAAAATTTCTGTTTATGACATATATGGCACAGAACGATGAAGCTATTTCGTGCCTGAAATATCATCCGGAAGTGGTAATCATATCACAGAGTAATCACCCAAACCGCCTAGGAGAGCACCGGGCGTTAGTACATCAATTAATGAGCGAAGGTCTGAAGAATCCGGTTATATTCTTCCAGCATTATGGAGAGGACGAAGCGGAAAACCTACAGATAAAAGCTGCAGCAGACATGGGTGCATTAATCTTTGATGGTCTATGTGATGGAATTTTCATTTTCAATCAAGGT
>JGI20225J20221_1001147_pt1 | contig 31340 bp, 28 predicted proteins | sample BioMet4_FD_20221 | JGI IMG/M metagenome (IMG submission 20221)
AGGCCTGCCACCTCATCGGCCATAAGAATAAATACATTCCAGCACAGCCCTCTTGTGGAAGGCCACCAGCTTGCGGTTGTGGTCCATTTGGTTGGGATAAACTCCTTGCTGAATGGCCATTGGGGATTGAGGTAGATCTCTGCCCAAATTCGGTTTTCCATCAGCATCGGTGCCTTTTTCCAACCGTGTTTTAAGCCCACCACGTAGGCACAATATTCTGCTCACCATGCCTAATACATCAGGTTGAACATAAGTAGTTCCAGTAGGTAGCCAATTTTTAGATGAAATTAATTTTTGAGCTGGTTAAGCAGATAATGGTTATCTTCTGTTCAGAAAAGAAATCTTCAATTAGCATAAAATTAGAATCCTCATTTTCGGCGATTAAAAATGTTCAACATTTTTTCGACTCAATGTTTTGGATATTAACAGAATGATTGTCAAATAAATTGTTCAACTTTTTCTGCATGTAAGGAAGAGTAAAATAGAACACGCTACCTTTATCCAACTCGGAGACTAACCAAATTTTACCGCCAAGCATCTCCACATATGCTTTTGACAAGCACAACCCCAACCCTGAACCGCCGTATGTGCGGGCCGAGGCGATTTCAACCTGACGAAATCGCTTAAATATCTCCTCATGCATATCGGGAGAAATCCCTATTCCGGAATCTTCCACATAAAATTCCAGCTCGTTCTCATTTACCGTATATCCAAAATTCACATGACCTTGATGGGTGAATTTAAGCGCATTGCCCACAAGATTGGTCAGTATTTGTTTAAATTTGGTTTCATCGGTTACTATAGTTGCTTTATCGTCAGCTAGGGAAGCTTGGAACCGAAGGGTAATATTGGGGTTAGCGGATTTAAGGCAGAATTGATCTTGAATAAACTTGCCAACTAAGTTGACATTAACCTCACTTTCCGAAATATTTTCCTGCCCTGCCTCAATGGATGCAATGCTAACTATATCGGAGATGATAGAAAGCAGCTGTTCGCTACTTTGTATAATTATATCGGTATACTGCTTACGCTTATCGGGAAGCAAATCGGGGTCATCAAGAAACCTAGCAAAGCCCACAATGGCGTTCATGGGAGTTCGAATTTCGTGCGAAATATTGTGCAGGAAAGCAGTTTTTAAGCGGTCACTCTCTTCGGCTTTATTCTTGGCATTTAACAGCTGCTCCTCAGCCAACTTGCGCTCGGAAATATCACGAATATTGCATTGAATAACCTTCTTATTATCGGCCAGATAAACATTACTAATGAATTCAACGCTTATTAACTTTCCATCCTTTGTCTCCAGCGGCATATCATCAAAGCGGATATATTCCTTTTCCTGCAATTTAACAAAACCCTCCACTGAAGCAACAATATTTTTGAAAGCACCTATTTCCCACAGCTCTTTTCCCAATAATTCATGGTGACTATACTGGAGCATATTTGTAATGAACGGATTTACATCAACAATCTCTCCGCTAATGGCATCAAGAATTAAGATGCCATCCTTTGCCGCCTCAAAGAGGCGTCGGTAACGAAGTTCAGAGGCATGCAACTTATCATCGGCACGCCTGCGTTTGGTAATGTCTTTATTCATCACTGAAACTCCAATTATCCGTTGATTATCGTCGTAAATTGGTTTGTGTCTTAGCTCTGAATAGGTCCGGGTTAGCTGTAATTCTCCAGTAAATGATTCTTCGACTAAATGCTCCCCATTTAAGGCTCTTGACAGGTTTTGCATCATCCTTTCGCGATCATCTTCCTTTGTTACATAATCCAATATACTATGCTCAAGCTCAATATTGGCGTTATACAGTAGCTTCATTGCCGAGGCATGCGCTTTGCTAAAGGAGGTATACTTAAAAGCCTTATCAATTGAAAAAAAAAAACCATTTACAGATTCGGAAATACGTTGAAGAACTGTCAACTGCTCTTTGAGTTTTTGGAGTAAGATATCCTGCTCTACCACACGATTATGGTGGCCAAAGAAATCTTCATTTTTTAGATGGGATCTAATGAGCTGCTTAATCTTTCCAATGCTCCTGCGAGTAAATCCTTCTGTACTATTCATCACAATGAAGTTTTGATGGTTTATAGAAAAATTAAAGAAACCAGTAAAGCGCTATGCATAAACATTAAGTTAAGCTACTATCCCTGTGTTGCACTGGCCATTTATCCATTGCCAATGCGCTTAAGGATATCGTTCATCATCTCGATCTGCACTTTATGCACCTCCAAAATGTCCTGCTGCTGGTTGACAATAAGATGGTCAATCTTCTCATGCAGCATCCTAATTTCCAACTCCGACTTAAGGTTAATCATGTAATCCTTTTTCCCTCGCTCTCGGTCCTTCTCCTCCTGCCTATTTTGGCTCATCATAATTACGGGTGCCTGTATGGCAGCCAAACTCGACAAAATAAGGTTTAAAAGAATGAACGGGTATGGGTCGAACGCCCTGTTTGCAAGCCACAAAATATTTATGGAGATCCAAACCAGCAGAAATAGTCCAAACGAAATAATGAAGGTCCAGCTCCCACCAAAAATGGCAACCTTGTCGGCAATTCTTTGCCCAAAGGTCATGGCCTCGTTTTCCTCAGCATCTATCTTGTCCGTTAATGTGGTGTTTTTCATTAATGAGGTCATTACCGTTTTTTCGAGTTTGGAAATTTTGCCAACCTGTTTCTTGAGAAAGTGCTCAATGTAGGCCTCCCTGTAATGATCCAGCTCGCTCCTCGACAAAAAGTTTTCGACGGTAAACTGAGGATAATCCTTCTGAACTAAGCCCAATAGCGATGACCTTAACATCCGTCCCGATACTCTCTCTGAAATCGGACATTCACTATTTGACAAGTCACTCTTGAATGTTTTCATTGGATCAGCTATGTTATGGTTTGAGTTCAAATTAAGCAATAGAAAGGATGTTCGTCCCTAGGTCTTGCTTTCGTAAATGGTAGTTCTCCATGGTTAGCCGTGCCATAAGGTAGCTTACCGTTGATTCAGCACCTTGATTTAGGTTCACATGCGTTTCCTCAAGACCATCGTAGCAGCCGCCAGTACAAGGGTTATAAATGATTTGATGCAGTCGGTTATTACCCAAAAACCAGCTAAAGGCCGTCTCCATTTTGTGACGGTAGCGTTTATCCTTAAAAACGTCGTAGAATCTGCTCAGCGTCATAATGGTGTAAGCCACATCAATGGGTTGCTCGCCATAACGTTCTGGTTCCTGACCCCTTAGAAGCCATCCTTTGTTGGAGATAACCTCAATCCCATTCTCATTAAAGGTTTTAGATAGGAGAAAATTAAACGATGAAATGGCGATCTCCTTATACTCGTCATCGTGAAGCAACAACCATGCGTAAACCAGCGATTCTGGCAGTATGCTATTGGCATAGGTAAGATATCCCTCAAACCATGTCCACTCGGCACTCGATTCGTGCTTATACATCTGCACCAACCGGTTGGCAAACGTTGCTATGAGCTCGATATTTTTTGCAGATTTTACCACAGTTTGGTAGTAGTAAAGCCCCTTAATGGTAAATGCCATTGCCCTTGTAGAGTGCACGTTAGCAATATGCTCCAACGCCTTTTCCATAATGGCCGATGCCTCCGAAATAATCTCTATAGGAAGGGAATTCTTGCACGACACTAAATACCCTAGCGCCCAGATGGCTCGCCCATTGGCATCGTCGAGGTTGGTGGTAGAATTTTGCTCCGTAAAGTTACCGTCTCTATCAAGGTAGTTTAAAAAGTTACCCCCGGTTTGCTGACAATACTTAATAAAGTTCAGGTATTTATGAATATCGGCAACACTTTTTTCATCACCCCTAAGCTTATGGTACATACAGGTAGCCACCATGGCTCTGGCGTTATCATCGATGGTAAAGCCTGTGCTGATATCGGGTTGATCGTTCTTTGAAAACTGGATAATACCAAAATTGGTGGTCATATTTTTAATATGATTCAGGCTGAGTGCCGGCAAGTTATAACGTAACAGAATCTTGCTACTGGCAATTCGCTCGAAAAGCATGGCATGGGCTACGGCAGAATTCTCCCAAGCTGTAGAGACTATCTTCTGCAAGGTGTTGGAGCTAATACTTCTGCGCAATGGCTCGTTACCGAGTAACCGAATAACCCCATCGGCCAGCTGCTTGGAATTAAGAAAATCGAATATTATTCCAGTATCCGGGGTTAAAATCTCCTTGGCATGAGGAATGGGCGTAGAAATAATGGGACAGGCGCAACTCATGGCATAAACAAAGGTTCCGCTTACTGCCTGATTAGGATCGTTGGTGGTAAATAGATATACATCGGTAAGCTGAAGGTACTCGAGTAATTCGGGTAGTGCTAAATAGCTGTTTATAAACTTAACATGCTTCTGAAAGGAGTCCTGCTTGACTTTTGCTTCCAGCATTTGCCGATACTTCTCACCTTCGGCCTTTACAACCTCTGGATGTGTTTTCCCAATAACCAGAAATATCACCTCGGGGCTCTGCTTAATAATGGCTGGCAGTGCCTCAAAGGTTGTTTCAATGCTTTTTCCTGAGCTAAGCAGACCAAAGGTTGTGAGCACCTTTCGTCCTTTGAGTCCATACTTCGCCTTCAAGGTGTCTGCGCTTAAGTGAGGAACGAGGTGTGTTCCATGGGCAATAACCACAATTTTTTGAGGTGCAACACCGTAATCGTTCATAAGTATTTCTGCCGAATTGTGGGTCATCACAACTATAGCCTCACATTCAGCGGCAATTTTCACAACCTTGTGCAGCAGCGCGTCATCAGGAAAAGGCAGCACGGTATGAAAAACAATGACCACTGGCTTTGACACCTCCTTCAAAAAATATAGAAATGGTATCTCCTGTTTACTATAAAAGCCAAACTCATGCTGAACTAGCACAATTTTAATGTGCCGATCCTTATTGATTACTTTGGCAGTTTGTCCAAAGGCCTCGGCGTTGGAAGTATCGAGGGTAAGCTTAACCTCTGAAGGATAGCGATAGCTCGCATTCCCCGATTCCAAGGCACAAATTCGTATGGATAGCGAGTTGCTAAACTTATTGTTGAGCGCCGCAATCAAGTCTTGCGAATAAGTTGCAATGCCGCACTTCCGGGGGGGATACGAGGTGATAAATAGGATTTCAGCCAGCTGCTTAACTTTAGGCGGATTTAGCTTTTGAATGCCTAGTTTAGGCTGGCTCCCAGCATATGTTGATCTTTTTCTCTCAGACAGCTCAGGCAAAGCAAGAATATCCTCATCAAACCCGTTGAAACTTCCATTATCTTTCATCCTTTGAAGTATAAGTTAACAATTCAGCAACTAACTCATCCAGCTTCACCGTGGTACATGCAATTCACGAATCTGCGGCCCCGTAATAAATAAGGTGTTTCCAAACAAGGTTGTACCCGTAGGAAAAACCACATTATTCACCTTCTCTTTCAGGTCCCAAGCATACTCAGGTGGAAAAAGCGGGTAAGGCAAGCGTGCCAATAATTTTAGCTATGAGCAGCTATGAAAATGAAAACTGACTGACGCTTGTTTAGAGTACGTTTTCCTTAATTTCGGTGGTGTTTTTGGCAGATTTCGAAGTTCCTTTCTCCTCCAAACTTTGGGTGGCAATCCTTATACTTTTGGTGGCAGCCTTCATGCTTTTCATAGCGGCGTTCATGCCTTTGATGGCAGCCTTCATCCTCAACTTGTCTTTTCCCTCTTTACCTCTTGCCATAATGATTAGAATAAAATGAAATGTAAAGGTGAGGCTATTAATTCCGCCAAGTGTTACATGATACAATAAAAGAGTTACATGTTTCACACATTATCTAGCGAGATGCAATGTTTAGGGAATAGAGTGATTCGTTGAAGGGGTGAGGCACGCTGGTTTGGTCTTCATGGCACTAAACCTCACACGCACTGCAATCACATAGGGTTGAAAAAATCGGAAGATAGATGTTGTGTGTAGTCTACAACCGTTACCCTGTGTAACCCAGTGAAAACATTGTGAACCTCTGTGTTACAAGAGCCGACCGAAGGGAACTCCGTCATATGGAAGGGCAGGTCGGCATAGCCAACTCAGAAATGGCGAAGTGGAATATCCTAATGCAAACAATATAAGCCTAGATCACAAACCCCAGCGACAACCTCGTTAAATCGAAATCGCTAAGCATTGACTTTGATGTTTTTTTTAGAAAAGGTTCAGACTATTGATTACCCAAATTAGCAACCTCAACATCTTTAAGTATGCTAGTCAAATCAACTTGAATTATCACTCTTTTAATATTTTGCCTATTCCCTTTCAACAATGCAATAGTGGATTGGTGGTCAAGAGTCACCTCATCTATATTGAAGGAAACGATAATTGGCGGAAGATATCTACGGGGTTTTAAATCCCTCCAAGGGAAAAGAAACAGAGAATCGTTCGTAAATGTACTGCCCTAGGCAAAATATCGCCGCTTAAACCCAAAGGCCACATTCACCAGCCCAATCATCACGGGAACCTCCACCAGCGGTCCAATTACGGCGGCAAATGCTTCACCGGAACTTATACCAAACACGGCAATGGCAACGGCAATAGCCAGTTCGAAGTTGTTGCTGGCAGCGGTGAACGATAGCGTTACCGATTGCTCGTAGGTGGCCCCCACCCTTTTGCTCATGAAAAATGAGGTCAGAAACATCACCAGAAAGTAAATCAGCAGAGGAATGGCGATGATAAGCACATCAAGCGGAATCCGCACTATATACTCGCCCTTGAGCGAAAACATCACCACTATGGTAAAGAGCAGGGCAATAAGCGTAAGCGGAGTTATGCGTGGCACAAACTTGGTGTGGTACCACTCCTTGCTCTTCACCCTGATAAGGATAAACCGGGTAAGAAATCCAGCAATAAAGGGTATTCCAAGATAAATAAATACGCTCTCTGCAATCTGGCCAATGGTAATAGCCGCCACCGCATCGTTCACCGGTAGCCCAAACCACCCGGGCAGCACGGCAATGAAGAGATAGGCATACACCGAAAAAAAGAGCACCTGAAAAATGGAGTTGAAGGCCACCAGCCCAGCGGCATACTGGGTATCGCCGCGGGCCAAATCGTTCCACACAATAACCATGGCAATGCAGCGCGCCAGACCAATGAGAATGATGCCATACATGTAGGGTAAATTGGCGTTATTCTCGCCCGGAAAGAGCTTGAAGAATAATACAGCAAGGCCAAACATCAGCAATGGTCCCACTACCCAATTCTGCACCAGCGAAAGGCTCAGTATTTTTGTATTCCGGAAAACATCACCCAGCTCCTCATACCTTACCTTAGCCAAGGGAGGATACATCATCACAATAAGCCCAATGGCAATGGGTATGTTGGTGGTTCCGCTGGACATGCTGTTCCAGAATTGTGCTATTGCAGGATTAGCCCATCCGGCAAACACCCCAGCAAACATGGCCAGAAATATCCACAGCGTGAGATAGCGATCGAGGAATTTTAGACGAGTTCGCATATACAATTTGAAAATTTGAAAATTAACAATTTGAATATTAATATTTTACAAACATCAACTTCAAGAACAATCAAGTCCGTTTTGATGTGCTAACTATTTTCGAAAGAATTTTTAAAATAGCGTTTACTTCCATCAACAACTCTTCACTAAATGGATAGGACGGAGTATTTTTACAAATCAAAAGCCAATACTCTGTCTCCTCCACTTCCTTGAGTGCTATCTTGAATTTATGGATAAAATCAGCCTTACTCTCTGCGTTTTGAGCTTCCCTTACATTTGCTCCAATTGAAGTTCCAGAACGTAACAATTGCCTTGCAACAACACATTTCTTATTCTCCTCAAGCAATTCACAATACTGTACTATCTTGATTGCAAATTGAAAAGTCTTTTCAACAATAAGATTCTCCTTGTCGTTTCTCATAATCTTCAACTTTGCATTGGCAGCAATTTTCAAATCCTCAAATTAATCAATTTTCAAATTACTTTCCACACTCATGTATCCCAAGCACTTGGCTGCGGTAGAAGGAGAGGAATGCCTCGCGAATCTCGTCCCTCACCCGTCGAAACTCACTCCAGATAAACTCCTCCGAGCCAACAGCGTGCGAGGGGTCGTCGAAACCAATGTGCCAGCGATGCTTAACCTTTCCAATAAATGTAGGGCAGTTCTCGTTGGCTCCGCCACAAACGGTAATTACATAGTCCCACTCCTCGTTAAGATATTTTTCTACCGGATCGGAGGTATGGTGGCTAATGTCAACACCAACCTCCTTCATTACGGCAACGGCTTGTGGATTGAGATTGCCGTTAGCTGCCGTGCCGGCCGAACAAACGGTAATATCCTTGTCGAACGATTGCAAAAAACCTTGTGCCATCTGGCTTCGGCAACTATTTCCTGTGCAAAGAATTAGAATCTTCATTGTATAATACGTTTATTTAATGTTGTAAAAAAAGTCAAGTTTTGTTCAATATAGAATGTCAACAAACATAAAGAAAAAAGGCCGGAATATACTCCAACCTTTTTTACAATTATTGCGTTTCGACTTTCCTAAAAGTCGTGAAATTTCCTTATAAACCACCCCTTAACAACCTGGGTTAGCAAGGCATACGAAACCAAGATAATCAGAAGAAAGAGGAAGTAAAGTGGCGGAAGAGGCTGAAGTCCCATTGCTCCTGCCCAAGGCATCATGGGAATTGCAATGCCAATGGTCATAATGAGCAGCGTAAGCAGAATTACCGGTGGGGTGGCCCAGCTTTGGAAGAAGGGAACCCTACGGGTGCGAATTAAATGCACAATAAGCGTCTGGGAGAGCAGCCCTTCCACAAACCATCCGCTCTGGAAAAGGCTTTGATGCTCGGGTGACGAGGCCTTGAAGAAGAAAAACATCAGGGCAAAGGTGGCGTAGTCGAAAATGGAGCTGATGGGCCCGATATATAAAATAAACCGAGTTATCCCGGAGGTGTCCCACTTCCTTGGCCTATCGATGTACTCCTTGTCGACCGTATCGAGCGGTATGGCGATTTGGGACATATCGTAAAGCAGGTTCTGCAACAGCAGCTGGGCCGGCAGCATGGGTAAGAATGGTAGAAAGATGCTGGCGCCAAGCATGCTAAACATGTTACCAAAGTTGCTGCTGGCGGTCATCTTAATATACTTCAGAATATTGCCAAAGGTACGCCTGCCGTATACAATCCCTTTACGAAGAACGGTAAGATCCTTTTCGAGCAGAATGATGTCGGCACTCTCCTTGGAGATGTCGGTGGCGGTATCCACCGAAATACCAACATCCGCCACACGGAGTGCTCCGGCATCGTTTATGCCATCGCCCATAAAGCCAACGGTATGCCCAATTGCCTGAAGGTTCTGCACCACCCGTATTTTTTGGTCGGGACTCAGCTTGGCAAATATGCTAATCCCATCGATTCGCTCCCGAAGAGCGCTATCGGTGAGCTGCTCCAGCTCGCTACCCAGCATGATAGTATTGACGGGAATACCCACCTCACGGCAAACTTTACCTGTTACAACCTCGTTGTCGCCGGTGAGCACCTTTACGCTAACCCCAAGCTCCTGTAGCGATTCAATAGCCTCCTTTGCAGTAGGCTTAGCAGGATCAAGAAACCCAACGAGACCAATAAGCAGCATGTCCTGCTCATCGGCTACCGAGTAGTTCAGCTCTCGGTCATCAAAAAACTTAACCGCAATCAGGAGAACCCGCATACCATCCTCGTTGAGCTTTTTGGCCTGACGAAGAACCCCATCCCGAATTTCATCTTCGAGAGGAACCACCTCGTCGGAGGCAATCTGCAATTGATTATCGTCACCCGGGTCATACACCAAGCTACATTTGTCCAGCATCTCCTCCACTGCTCCCTTGCAAATTAACAAGTGCTTACCATCGTTCTGGCGCAAAATAACGGAGAGACGCCGCCGCATAAAGTCGAACGGTATCTCATCCAGCTTTTCGTAACGCTCCTCCACCATGGTATCGTTCAATTCCACATGCTGCAGAATGGCCATATCGAGCAGGCTCTTGAGCCCTGTTTGGTGATAGCTGTTGAGGTAGGCCCACTTCAGCACCTCATGGTCGTCGTAGCCCATCACGTTGAGGTGGCGCTCCAGCACAATTTTATCGAGGGTAAGGGTTCCGGTTTTGTCGGTGCAGAGCACGTCCATGGCACCTAGGTTCTGAATGGCATTAAGGCGTTTCACAATCACCTTTCGCTTGCTCATGTTCACGGCTCCCTTGGCCAGATTGGCCGTAACAATCATGGGTAGCATTTCGGGCGTTAAGCCCACAGCCACTGCAATGGCAAAAAGCAGCGCATCGAACCAGTTTCCCTTCACCAAGCCGTTGATAAGAAAGATGAGCGGCACCATCACCACCATAAAGCGAATAAGCAGCCAGCTGATTTTCTTAATACCCTTGTCAAAGCTGGTTTCGGCACGCTTACCGAACAAGGTGCTGGAAATACGACCAAAGTAGGTCAGATTTCCGATATTCACGACAATTGCCGTGGCTGTTCCGCTCTCCACGTTGGTGCCCATGAAGCAAAGGTTCGTAAGTTCCAATGTAGCCAATTTACTGGTCACATCCATCTGAGAATCGCACTTTTCCACCGGCAAGGCCTCACCGGTAAGCACCGACTGGTTTATAAAGAGATCCTTCGACTGTAGAATGCGGCAATCGGCCGGAATCATATCGCCGGCGGAGAGGAATATGATGTCACCGGGAACTAGCTCGCCTATTTCGATCTCCTGACGTCCCAGCGGTTGACGATACACCGTTGCAGTGGTTTTTACCATGCTCTTCAAACGTTCCGCAGCCCGACTACTCTTGAACTCCTGCACAAAGCGGAGCATAGAGCTAATGAGCACCATAATGGAGACCACCACCACCGTTTTATACTCCTTCTCCTCGGGTGGAGCCAGCCACACATCAATAATGAACGAAACAACGGCAATGAGCACCAAAATGCCCACAAAGGGATTTATAAAGGCATCGAGCAGCTGCCGGTACCACGTCGGCGGCCTGTCGTGCCTCACGTCGTTGAACCCATACTGCTCCTGCTTTAACTCAACCTCCTCGACAGTTAAACCATCAGGGTTAGTCTTAAGAAAGTCATAGATGTGTGAAATGGAAAGTTGGGCTGCTTGCCGCAACCGTGCAATTGCCTCCTGATTTACCCCACCTGCGTTGGAAAAGGTGGAGCCAATTTTTTTTGCAACTTTAATCATTGGTAATGCCTCTATTAATGCACCAAAAAGAGAGGCAAACCGTTACTCGCCCCCTATTGATGCGTGATTGTTACTGCATTCTTTCTACTAAAAGGGCCATCGTCCATAAAAAGTGAGAATTAATTTGCGCCGTAAAAGTAGGCTAATTTTATATTACAGTGTTGCTGATTGATTTCTTAAAATAGGTTAAAAGAAGTAAGAGGAATTAAAAAAAATGACCGTAAGTAGGAACGAAATATTTCTTAGCCAAAAATCATTCAAAGAACATACGTAGCCCATAGCTTTAGCCATGGGTCAGAGGTTACCCCAAGCGCAAACGGTGCACGCCAATCGCTGTTCAATGTGCTGCAATTGTCTTGCACCGCAACAGTAAATGGGTGTTAGCTACACAATTGCCTGACCCCTTCCAACCTCCCCCTAACAGGTAAAGGCGTTCACTAGGCATGGTAAAGGAATGTTCACCACCGTAATAATATTAACACATACCTTCCCCTTGCAGGGAAAGGGCAGAATGGGGTCATGGAAATGATATTTAATGTGGTCGGCGTCTCTAATGCATCAAAGAATGCAATTCAACCCTATGTAGGGCCAAAAGATTTTTTGCTCCAAACCCAACCTCGGAGAGGTTGCATGTTTGTAGCCGGGGGTGGTAACCCCCGGAAAGGGAACAACCCAAGAGCACGCGGTGCACGCTGGGATGGTATAAAAATTTATTTGCCTGCTATGCACCGCAACCACGATAGGGCAAGGAAAAGAAGACGTAGCAAAGCGAAGATCCCGCAACAGAGTGGTTAGAGGAAATAAAAGGAATATGACCGTAGGTAGAGGCAAAAAAATTCTCACCATAAATTCATTCCAAGAACATACATAGCCCATTGTTTAAAACCATGGGTTACAAATGGATGGTGGAATATGGAACCCGTGTCAACGGTTTATCTACCAACCATTATTTCGGCGATTACTGCATTGGGATCGCTGAGTAGGTCCTGTTCCTTGTGGCTGAGCTCCAAATCTTTTATAGCCCTCTCCATTGTTGGTTTCAGGGTAAACAGATATGCGATGATTAATGTTCCAATCCCAAGGAATAATAGATCACCCGTTACGAATGACAAAATGATTGCAAAAAAGGCAGGACCCTCAATGATTGCATACCTAAGAATGGTTGCTGAACGATAATCAGCCATCTTTTCAAATAAGTTCACTTTACCACTAGTCGCTTGTATCTTCCTTTTAAAAATTACATTCCCGAAAAGAAAACTACCGATTGAAAGAACCGCTAAGACTCCTAAGTATGTATTTTTTAGAAATTCATCGAACGGTTGCATACCATCGTTTAGATATAAAAACAAAACAATTAAACAAAAAGAGAAGAGCCCAAATAACAAGGCATAGTAGATCATTCTCATCGATTGAAAATATTCCTTTGAAGTTTGCTGCTTAGTAGTCATATCAACATTTTTAGTGGTTTATGGAAAAGATTTGGCTAACCAATAAAGCGGCGAACCAACAACCATTGCTAAAGTAAAATTAGAATTTTATCGTGAAGTATACCACTATTGTCAACATAAAAATAGCAGAATGGATGATTAGAGTGGAGAGATTTGGCTTCGCCGAGCTCCCTTCGGTCGGTTGGCTTCGCCGAGCTCCCTTCGGTCGGTTGGCTTCGCCGAGCTCCCTTCGGTCGGTTGGCTTCGCCGAGCTCCCTTCGGTCGGTTGATAACACTGAGGTCTTCAGCTACTGACGGATCGGTTCTAGTTTCACAGAGCTACACAGGGAGTTTCACTGAGTTTCACAGAGGAACGAATGCTTTAGATAGCAGCCGCACAACTTCGGTCTTCGGACTCCGGACTTCCGACCTTTTTATAACCTCGATTAATCGGCCTCACCGACTTGTAACTTTGTCACTTCTTGGTCACTTGTCACTGTCTCAGAAGATAAAGTTAAATAGATACCCCACCACCATTATGCCAAAGGCCACAATTCCGGCAAAGGTGAGAATAAATGGGAGCTTGAGCACCTTCCGTAGGATTATCATCTCCGGTAGAGAGAGCGCAATAACCGACATCATAAAGGCTAAGGAGGTTCCCAGGGAGGCACCCTTTTCGAGCAGCACCGAAACAATGGGGATTATCCCGGCAGCATTGGAGTAGAGCGGTACCCCAATGAGTATGGAGAGCGGCACGCTATACCACGCCGACTTACCCATGAGCGCAGCCATAAAATCGGCCGGCACATAGCCATGCGCTGCCGCACCAACGCCTATGCCAATTGCAACGTAAATCCAAACCTTACCCACAATTTCGCGAACGGCGTCGTAACCAAACCGAATGCGAGTAGTTAAGCCATCTACCTCCTCCTCCCCGTTCATCTCTCCAAGATGGGTTTGAAAAACCCAATCCTGCACCCACCGCTCCAGTTTTAGCTTGCCAATGGTCCATCCGGCAGCAATGGCAATTACCAATCCGGTAACCACGTATATCAAGGCTACCTTCCAGCCAAACAAGCCAAACAGCAACACCACCGCCACCTCGTTAATCATGGGGGCTGCAATTAGGAACGAGAAAGTTACGCCCAGTGGTACCCCCGACTCCACAAAACCTAAAAAGAGCGGAATGGCCGAACAGGAGCAAAATGGCGTAACAATACCTAGTAAGGCTGCCAGCACATTTCCTGTAAACTCCGACTTACCCTCCAAAATTTTACGCGTTCGCTCTGCCGAAAAGTAGGAACGAACAATGCCCACAAAGAAGATGATGAGCGTAAGCAGCAACAGCACCTTTGGCAACTCGAAAATGAAAAACCTAAGCGTTTCAGTCAGGTGTGTTCCCTTCTCCAGCCCAAACACCGAATCGATGAGCCAATCGGTCATAGGTTGAAGATAGTGGTAGACCAGAAACCAAATCGGCAGCAGCGCGGCCGGAACCCAAATACTCTTTTTCATTTCAAATCAATATTTTATGTGGGGCGATGATTACCAAATACCCCAGAACGCATGCATAATGTAGTAAACACCTACCACCAGAAACAGAAGGGCTACTACACGTCTAAACCAGAGCTCAAAAGCTTTGATGCGCCGGTAAACCGTTCCCACCTCAGAAACCGCAAAAGCGAGAATCCATGCAAAAACGATTACAGGAATACCTGTGGCTACGGCAAAAATGAGAGGAAGGAAAAGTCCTGAGGCACTGGTGACGGTCATGGGCACCAAGATGCCAAAGTAGAGCACCCCGCTATACGGACAAAAAGCTAGGGCAAAAACAACCCCAAGAAGCAGCGAATCCCAATAACGCCAACCGGTTCTATTCTGAAACTTTTCGGCATAGCGCCCTGTTCCCCTCAACGACAAATGAATAACATCGAGCATCAGCAACCCAATGAAGATGAGAACTGGCCCAATAAACTTCTCCCCATACCGCTGAAAGAAACCGGAGAATTGGAACTGATTCGCACCCAGAAAAATGAGAAGAGGAATAACTGTATAGGTTATCGACCGGCCTAGCGTGTAAAACACCCCATTGAGGAACACCCGGTTTCGACTCTCCAAATCCTTACCAATGTATCCCACAGCGGTAATGTTGGTTGCCAGCGGGCATGGGCTAATGGCCGTCATCAACCCAAGCACCAGCGCCGATAGCCAAGGAGCCATACTCCCATCCAGAATGCCATTTAAAATATCGGACATGAACTATGGTGAAATTTGAAGATTAACGAATTTGAAAGTTTTATTACTAGACGGCCCATCTATTTCAGCAAGCCATCCAACTTCTGCTTAATAATCTCCTTGAGCTTATCGGGATTCGACTTCGCGTAGAGAAATCCTTCGTTGGTAAGGTCCACCCTTTGACCTCCGGCCACAAAAAGTAAGGTTTGTCCCGAAACCTTCTGCTTTTCAGCCAACGATTTGCTGGAAGCATCATCCAGATTGATGGACTTAAAGGTGATGGTGCCATTTTTCACCAATGCAGGGTAAAGAGCATTGATGTCTCCCTCTGTCTGCGCTTCAACGGCAAGGCACGTTGCACAGCGAGCAGTAAAGTGAAAATAGTATACTTCAATAGTCGGTGTTTTGGCAGGTGTCACCGTCCTTACATTTTGTCCATTGCTCGAAATAGCAGCGGCAATAAGAGCAAAAAATAGAATTACTTTAGTTGCTTTCATTTTTGGAATTGGATTAAAATCAAGACAAAGAAACTGCTCTTGCATGGTCCAGAAATTACTTCATCAATGGAAGCCACCAATGCACTCCAAATGCCCACGGTTATTTACTGATTCTTCGAAATAATCTCCTTTATCTCCGATAGCGAGGGCAATCGACCACTGAGCACCACCTTTTCGTTGATAACCAATGCGGGAGTTCTCATCACTCCGTAGCCAATAATCTTCTGAATATCCTCAACCTTTTCAACCTCAGCGCTAACACCCATTTCGGCAATAGCTTCAAGGGTAACCTTCTCGAGCGCCTTACACTTGGCACAACCTGTACCTAACACCTTAACGTTCATAATTCTATTTGTTTTTCGTAGTTCGTAAAACGACGAACTGTTTAGTTAAAAAAATATTAGAGTTGCAAAAAATGCCTAAACAATTCCTGCGCCTCTTTCCAATTTTCACGATTAATACAATAACGAATTCGTGGGGCTTCAATTTCCCCCTGAATTAGTCCTGCATCCTTTAGCTCCTTTAAATGTTGCGAAAGGGTGGACTTTACAATGGGAAGCTCCTCCGAAAGATCGCCGCTATAGCAGCAATTTTGCTTCGATAGCAACTCCAGCACGTACATGCGAATGGGATGCCCCATAGCCTTGGCATAGCGTGCCATCTTTTGCTGTTCGGTAGTTAATATCTCCTTATTACTCATTTGTTGTTCGTAATTTCACGAACAAAGATAGTGAACTTTTTAATTGAACAAACCTTCAGCACAAAATTTTATGGTAACTTCCGGCCACGTACAGCAATCCAAAGGCCATACCACTCCTCCCGAGTGAGCTGGGTGGTGGTTGCCCAAGTGCAAGCCAGAATACGGTCAACCTTTGTGGTGCCAATTATGGGTTGCACATTCCCAGGAATCATCATGAGCCAGGCAAGCACAATAGCCGTAGATGTGGTGTTATACTTATCTGCAAGATGTGCAACCATCTCTGCTACTGCGCGCTGTGCTGAGGTATGCTGTGCCGAAACAGAGGTGTAAATGCCCTTGTCGAGCGCGCTCCAAGCCTGAATGGCTATATGATGCAGCTGGGCATACTCCAGCATTCCCTCCATACCACCATCGAAAGCATCCAAACGAGTGTTAACAGAAACGGCCTGATCGAGCACAAGGGTATGTCCCAAGCTCAGCTGCAGCTGGTTAGCCACCAACGGCTCAGTCCAGAAATGCTGCAGGTAGGTTACCTGGCTAACGCTCATATTGCTTACGCCAAACCGGTTTACCATTCCCTGCTGCTTAAGGTAGGCAAAGGCCTCGGCCACCTCTTCCCCTCTCATCAGCACATCGGGTCGGTGCAGCAGCAGGGTATCGAGATGGTCGGCGCAAAGACGCTCCAGAATAACCGCAACCTGTTCTATAATGTAGCTACGGCTTAAATTATAGATGTTGGTTCCATCGGGAGCACAGCCCTTGCAAATGCCAGTTTTTGACTGTAGCACCATTTTTGAGCGCAGCTCGGGACGGCGCTTCAATACCCGTCCAAACACCTCCTCGGCTTTCCCGTTGGTGTAAATATCGGCGTGGTCGAAAATGGTTATTCCAATGCTTAACGCAGCTTCAATGGCTGCCTCTGCCTGCTGCTCATCGGCAGCAGTAACGGCGTTGCTGTTCCAACCGCCACCAAGCCCCATGCATCCGTATATCAACTGTTTAGTGTGTAAATAATCCATTGCACTTTTTGAATGCAATTTAGCGGTATATGGCTAAACTCTGAGAAAATTTTAAAGTAAATTGAAAAAATCGGGTTTAGTTTTGAAACGAACCGCTATTGAAATAACAGATTATTAAAGCGTGAAATGCTTGTATAGCTATGAGTTATGAGCAATGAATTATGAATTATGAACTATGAGTTATGAACTATGAGATGTAAACAATGAGCTATGGTAGATCTGTAAATTGCTGAATAGTGTTGACTGATTTATCGAGGTTGTGAATGCGACCCTAACTCAATTCATTTCCGCTACCTATTTGCCAACCTCTTTTTGCATCTTGGGTAGCAGAAAATTCTTAACCCAGTCGAAGTTGGGAGCTATGGCAAGCGCCTTACGGTAGGTGGCCTCCGCATTGGCATACTGCCCCATCTTTTCGTAGCAGGTGCCAAGGTTGGCCAGCGCATTAAGGTAAACCCATCGGCACGCCGAAGGGTCCATCCGCTCGAAAGCAGCTATTGATTTTTTATAGAAACCCACAGCCTGATCGTAATCACCGCCAAATATTCCTGGGGTGAACTGCTTTGCGTTGGCCTTGTCGATGAGCACATAGGGATTATCTCCGGCAATCTTCATGGCATCATCGATATACTCCAAGCTGCGAGGGCCAATGAAGGGTCCCATGTAGGGACTAATGGCAATACGAAATGCGGTGAACGAGGCCTTCAGCGCCAACGCTTCGGCATTGGATGGGTTGCGGTTTAGTAGCTGTTCCACCTCCGCTAAGCCCTCCTTTAAATAGCCTTCGGCTTTATCCTCCTTTTCCTCGTTAATCAAAAACGCCACCAACCCATAGTGGGTGCGCGCTATCTCCAAAAGAAGGGCATCGCTCTTGGTTTGCTCATAGGTCTGCTTCATTGATGGAAGCAACCGTTCCCAATCGCTAACCTTACCATTAACGTAGCTGGAATAAATAGCACATTGATAGTTAGCTAATTCGGAATTGGTGGGTGATGCTAGTGTTGCTGATGAAAATGCCAACAAGTACGCTAACGCTAAGCCGATAAATTTCTTCCTTTCCATTCTGTTTTTCCTCTAATTTTACTGGTTAACGATTTTACAACCATTTGCAGAAAAGCAAATTGTTGAACAACTATACTACAAACGTTAAACACAGCAGATTGTTCAGCAGCAAAGGAGACCATCACTCGAAGAACAAGCACCAAAAGCAGGTAGATAAAGCCAAAAATAGGTGATAAAAAAAGAAAAACGATTACTACGCCGAGGGTGGAAAAGAGGCTAAAGAGCAACATAGCCAAATGGCTCTCACCAAAAAAAGCGCAAACACTGCGAGAAAGCCCAGACACCGCTTCGGAATAACTTCCATACATTCTGCAGTTAACCTCACCCCTACTCAGCAGAGTGGCCATTCTCAGCCTTGCTCCCTTTACCAGCCGCGCAATGGCAATATCCTCCACCCTAATGCTTTTTACCTGCTGGTGCCACTGACACGTCCTGTAAGTTGCTGCATCAAAAAACATGAGCTGGCCATTGGCTGCCGAGAGCGAAACTTTTCGGGTGATCCGAACCAATAAAAGGGGCAAAAAGCTGACCAATATCCAATGCATCACAGGCACCACCATCTTCTCGCCAAAGGTATCCATGCGCTGATAAGGAAATATGGAAATGAGGGCCAATTTCTCCTTTCGCATGAAGGTAACCAGCTTTGGAATAAGGTCAGGTTCAACCGTTACGTCGGCGTCTAAAAAGAGGAAATAATCGCCCATTGCTTCCAGAGCAAGGAAATGGCATGCATGGCTCTTTCCCAACCATCCTGCAGGTAAGGTGGTTCCCTCAATTACCCTCAACGGGAATGGGCGTTTGAAATTTGAAACTATTGCGGCGGTTTCGTCGGTAGAGTCATCGTTGTAAACCAGCACCTCTAAATTGGCATAGCTCAACGCTGCCAAACTTTTAAGGAGATGGGGAATATTGTTAGCCTCATTTCGAACTGGAATCAAAATGGAAACCATTGGCTCATCAACTTCTGCTCTTGCAGGAAGATAGGGTTGCGTAATGAAGTTGAAAATTGCCACCCCAGAACGGAGGGCGAGGAGGCCGAAGGCAAACCAAGCAAGGTAGACCATTGCGCTAGCGATAAAGTGAATTCTGCCGTTTAACGGCCCGTTGGAAAAAATCGTTGTAGTCCTCCTCCACCGTTTCAATCTCGGGAGTTCCCCAATCTACGTATTCCTCCATGGCCAGGGTAAGCGATGGCTTTGGATGAGAGTAGTAGTCGACTAAAGCGGCCACAAAAACCAGCTGCAGCGGCGAAGCTGACCTATTTAAAATAAAGCGCAACCCCTTCTCAAACCTGAAATGGGAGGTGTAGGCGCTCTCTATCTCCCCCTGCGGAAAGAGTGCTACCAAGTTATCGGGATACTTACATTGCTCCACGGTGTATGCCAGCGACTCCACCACCGACTTGGACCCCGGCTGAATGGAGAAGGCACCGATGCGCGAGAGAAACATCCGCGGACGGAGCTGCTCCTCCAGCATCATAACGTATAGCTTCCGATGAAAATGGTGTTGATTGAGGTAGTAGATAAAAAATCCATCCCACCAGCTAAAATGGTTACCAACCATCAAAACCGGCCGCCCCTTCGGCTCCACATGTCCGGTAACGTTTATCTTCCTAAAGTGGCGCTTGAGGATAAAATTGATATATCTACCAAAAAACCACTCATACGATCTGCTATGGTTAGCCTTTATCATCGATAATTATGTTGAAATTCCAGCAATAGCACTTTCAAATATTGATCCAGTTCATAATAATTGCTTAAATAAACAAAAACATGGCCGATAACAATCCAAAAAAGCAGAGCTGAATTACAAAAAGTGGGAGCGCCAATCGGTTTTGAAACTTTACATCCTTATGAATAAAAAAAAGATGGGCAACTGCCGCAACCAAGAGCCATCCCACAAAATTTTGATAGCCGGGTGCTCCATCAAACCAATGCCACATGTTGAGCCGTTCGGCAGGAATCTCCAGCAAGAAGTCGTAGCCAACCATGAGCAGTGAACCCACCACCACCTGCATGGCCCTGTAGGAGACCAACTTTTGAGCAATGACCTTGGTAATGTAGGTCAGCATCAGCCAGTTTAGACCAATAATGAGTGGCACAGCAAAAACCTTAATACCAAGCGAATTGCCATAGTAGTAGTCGCCAAAGAGGTTACCCGTTTTCACGCCATATACCTCGGCACCAAAGCCAAGCAAAACCACTGCAATGGATGGTAGTAGCTGATTCCATTCGAACTTTTGATGAAACAGGGCCAAAAGCAATATGCTGCCTATCAAAAAAGCCCAGCTTACTGAGAAAACTTCTGGGTTTTTCAAACACATTGGAATCCCAACTAAACCTACCAAATGACCTATGATGAGAGTAACTATTATGCTCTTCAAAATTTTTGGATCATCCACCATAACTCGCAAATCCATCGATTGAATTATTTTAATTACAAACTTAGCTTTTATTCACTGGCGACAATCTTATCCACAATTTTTGCCGAGGCCAAGCAGAGTGGGATTCCGCCACCCGGATGCACGCTACCACCAACAAAATAGAGACCCGGAATACTCTTTCGGTGGTTGGGATGCCGACTAAAGGCAGCCATCATGCCGTTGGAGCTAATACCGTAAAGTGCACCTCCAAACGAGGAGGTATTCCGTGCAATGGTAGGAGGATCAACCACCCTTTCAAACTCGATTTTCCCGGTAAGATCGATGCCCAACATGGTCTTTATTTTAGCCTGAATGTTTACCCGGCTCTCCTCCACCAAATGGGGCCAACTCTGGCCGGTATCGGGCGGAACATTGATCATGGTAAACCAATTCTCACAACCATCTGGTGCATCACTGTTTACCATTCGAGAACTAATGAATATGTACACTGTAGGGTCACAGGAGATTCTTCCCCGCTCCATCTCCCCAAACTCCTTACGGTAGTTCTCTGCAAAAAGTATGTTGTGCAAATCCAACTCAGGATGGACACCCTTTACTCCCCAATAGAAAATCATGGCCGAGGTAGAGGGCTGCTGCCGCTTATAAATCCAAGGTAACGTTATGTTTGGTAGCAGTTTTGGGTAAGCATAAAAGATATCGGTATCGTTAACCACCACATCAAACCTAACCTCCTTGCCACCAGCCACTAAACCATAAGCACCACTCCTGCCAACCAAGATTTTTTCGACTGGTGTGCAGAAGTGGAAAGTCACACCCAAATCGAGGGCCAACCTCTCCAACGCATCCGAAATTTGGCGCATTCCCCCTGCCGGAAAGTAAGCACCAATGTTGTGCTCCAGGTGGGGAATCATGGTTAGTGTACCTGGTGCCCGATATGGATTGGAACCATTGTAGGTGGCATACCTGTCAAACAGCTGCACCAACCGCTTGTCGCTAAAACTTTTTCGATTTACCCTATGCATGGTGGTAAAGGCACGTAACTTCCCGGGATGCGCTGCTAGCTGCTTTGCCTCAGGGCGCTTAAAAGCCTCCTTCGATGGAAAGGGTGAAAAGAGAAAGAGATTGGCAGTGGATTCATACAAATCACGGCATGACTCCAGGTAATTGATGATATTTTCTGAAGGCTCTCCAACCTTATCACTACACTCCTTGGCAAATTTTTTAGCCGAGGAGTATGCATTCAGGACAAGACCATCGGGATAAAAGTAGCGAGTTACCAAATCAAGCTGGTGATAGTTAAAGTAATCCTCCCTCCGCTTACCTGCAAGTTCAAAAAGTTCATCAACCAAATTGGGCAATGTAAAAAGCGATGGCCCGGTATCGAATCGGTAGCCGCTACCTAATAGCTGGTTAAGTTTTCCCCCTACCACGTCTCCCTGCTCAAAAACCTCCACAGTATTTCCCGCCACCGCAAAACGTATGGCCGAAGCAAGACCGGCAATACCACCTCCAACAATCCCAATCCGTTTGGCTATCATATTATTATCTAAATAGAAATTCCTAAATTTAGGAAATTGGTTTGAAAATAGAACCTTCAATCAGTAACAATTGTTTAACAATTAATATTAAACAATAAACGTTTATCTTTGTTAATATAGTAATTGGAACACGAACAGGTTAATATACAGAAACTAAAAGATAAAAGTAGGATGCAAAAAAAAGCATTAATTGTTGGAACAGGTCTTGGAGCTCTTACCACCGCGTTGCGACTTGCCGTGAATGGATACCAGGTAGAGATGGTTGAAAAGTATAAGCAGGCAGGTGGAAGGCTAAACCAGCTGGAAAAGGATGGCTTCACCTTCGATATGGCTCCCTCCTTTTTTAGCATGAGTTACGAGTTTACCGAATTTGTAAACTACTGCGGTATAGAGATGCCATTTAAGTTTATTGAGCTGAACCCTCTCTATTCCGTAAATTTTGCTGGCAACAACAAAAACTACCTTATATATAAAGATTTAGCCAAGTTGGCCAATGAGTTCAAGGACATTGAGCCCAACTTTGAGGCGAAAATGGCACGCTTTCTGGAAAAGGCCGGCACTCTGTTTCACGATACCGAGGACAAGGTTATCCGAAGGAATTTTAGGTCGCTACCGCACTTTCTGGCCACCCTCACCACCGTTCCCATTAAGCATGCCCCCATGATGCTGCGGAGTATGTGGAGCGAGCTAAATCGCCATTTTTCATCCTATGAGGTTAAGGTAATTTTTTCGTTGGTGGCATTCTTTCTTGGAGCCACGCCCTTCGATACCCCAGCAATATATAGCCTGCTGACCTACACCGAGCTGGTGCACGATGGCTACCACAACGTGGAGGGTGGAATGTATCAAATTGTGGTGGGCCTGCTCAAGGAGCTGGAAAAGTTCAACATACACATTACCTACCACACCGAGATTGTTGGTTTTGAGGAGGAGAAGGGAGAACTCTCTGCACTAGTTGACCAACACGGCAAACGCTGGGAGGCCGACCTCTTTGTAATCAACAGCGACGCAGCCTTTTTCAGGGGTAAGGTTTTTGGTCGCAAGGAGTTTTCGACGCAGAAGCTCGATAAGCAAAAGTGGACGTTGGCCCCCTTTACCATGTACGTTGGCGTGAAGGGCAAGATTGAAAATATGGCCCACCACAACTACTACCTGCGCAACAATTTTGAGGAGTATGCCGGAAAGGTGTTCAAGAACTCCATCAGCCTAAATAAGCCATACTACTACGTGAACGCCAGCAGCAAGAGCAACCCCAACACCGCTCCCGAAGGACACGAGAACCTCTTTATTCTATGTCCCGTGCCCGACCTACGCTACAAGCCCGACTGGAGCGATCGCGACCAGCTGGCCAACGATATCCTAAACGACCTCTCCCTGAGGGTAGACTTTGATATTCAGAAGCACATGGTAACCAAAACCATTCTGGACCCCACCGATTGGCAAAACATGTTTAATCTGTACCAAGGAAGCGGCCTTGGATTGGCCCACGACCTCAACCAAATTGGTGCCTTTCGTCCACGCAACACCGACGAGAAGTTTAACAACGTATTTTACGTTGGAAGCAGCACCGTTCCCGGTACTGGACTACCCATGGCCGTAATCTCCTCGAAGCTTGTAACCGAACAAATTGTTGAACGATATGGAACTGTACGATAAAACTTGCCTCAAAATGAGCAAGGTAACCACCAGAGCCTACAGCACCTCATTTTCCCTAGGAGTGCGGATGGTTGCACCAAAGTATCGTGACGATATTTACGCCATCTATGGCTTTGTGCGCCTTGCCGACGAAATTGTGGACAGCTTTCTTGATTACAACCAATCCAACCTCTTCTATCGCTTTAGGGAGGAGACCTACCGTGCGCTGAACGAAGGTATAAGCACCAACCCCATACTACAAAGCTTTCAGCTGGTGGCTAACCGCTGTGGCATCGACCGGGAGCTGATTGACGCATTTCTAAACTCCATGGAAACCGACCTGCAAAAGAAGGATTACAATAGCAATGAAATAAGCGACTACATATACGGATCGGCTGAGGTGGTTGGGCTGATGTGCCTGAAGGTTTTCTACAGCGACGATGCTGTTGGCTACGAATCGTTTAAATTTCCTGCCCGTAAGCTGGGCGAGGCCTTTCAAAAGGTGAACTTCCTGCGCGACATTAGGGCCGATTACCAGCAGCTGGGCCGGACCTACTTCCCGGGTGTGGATTTCACAAACTTCACCGAAGAGGCTAAGGAGCGCATCGAGAAGGATATTCAGCACGACTTCAACGAGGCCTACAAGGGAATTGTGGCGCTGAAGTCCGGTGCCCGATTGGGTGTTTACCTCGCCTACCGCTACTACCTGCAGCTCTTTAAAAAGATAAAGAGGGCCAACGCGCGCGAGGTGGCCAAGCAGCGCTACCGCATTTCGAACCTCACCAAGGCCACCCTGCTGGCAAAAAGCTACCTGCGCGACCAAATTGGCATTGTGTAGAGCATAAGCAGCTTAACAAAGCAGCCGCTGTTGCGTTTCTCCCATATTTGATGGATATTGGGTGTACTAAATACTGGCCTATGAAACGCAAAACCCTACTCTACCTCTACACCTTTCTGGGTGTAGGATTCGTGGTGTTTATTGTCGGTTTTACCGGAATAAATATCTCCCTTCGCTACATTGAGAACAAGTATGTGAACCTGCAGCTCGACGTAAACAAGCGGCAGGCCCAGAGCACGGCGCGGCTCCTGGAGAGCGAGCTGGCCAACGGCATGCCCATGGACACCGTGCAGAAGCGATTCCAGCAAACCATTCAGGGAACGGAGTTCGACCGCGGCTTTCTCTGCATGTTCGATACGCAAAAGGATAAGCTCGTATGCCACCCCGACGCCAAAATGGTGGGGCTCATGATTCCGGCCGACTTCACCTTCGACATTGATAACCGAAAAAACGTGGCTGCCGCCGTGGAGATGAAAACGCCGGGTCCCATTGCCGGAATATTCACCCAGGGGAAGATGCGCACCGACATTGCCTACCTGGAGCGGGTTAAGGGAACACCGTGGCGCATTGCCGCCCACCAGAACATTAACCTGATGCGAAACGAGCTGGCCATGATTCGGCGCAACTACATATGGGGTTCGCTTATCCTTGGCCTCATACTCGCCTTTGCCGCCTCCTTTATTGCGCGGCGCATTGGGCAAAGCTACGAGCACCAGATTGAGGAGAAGAACCGGGAGCTGGCCGAGAGCTACGCCAAGCTCAAGGAGCTGCACGAGGAGGTGAACGCCCAAAAGGAGGAGATTGAAGCGCAGCGCGACACCGTTACCTTCCAGCGCGACCAGATAGCCAAGCAGAACAAGGACATTGTGGATAGCATAAACTACGCCCGCCAAATACAGCTCGCCCTTCTCCCATCGGCGCAGCTGCTGAAGGAGCAGGTCCCCTCTCACTTTGTGTTTTTCCACCCCAAGGATATTGTGAGCGGCGACTTTTACTGGTGTAAAACGGTGGACCAAACCACCTACCTTGCCGTGGCCGACTGCACCGGCCATGGCGTACCCGGCGCCTTTATGAGCCTGCTGGGCATTACGCTGCTCAACGAGATTGTGGGACAAGCGTGTCACTGCTCACCCGCCGAGGTGCTCAACGAGCTCCGCACCCGCGTAAAGCTGGCGCTCCGGCAGAACGAGCGAGAGGTTACCGCCCGCGACGGTATGGACATAGCCCTTGTTACCATAAAGGAGGGAGCCGAGGAGCTCCACTACGCCGGAGCCTACAACTCGCTGGTAGTTATCCGCAACGGTGAGATACTCGAGGTGAAGGCCGACCGGATGCCCATTGGCATACACCCCCGCGAGGAGGCCAACTTCACCAACCACACCGTGGCCCTTGCCCAACGCGACACCATTTACCTCTACTCCGATGGCTTTGCCGACCAAACCGGCGGGGAGACGGGCCGAAAGTACATGTCGAAGAACCTGAAGCTGCTGCTGGCCTCCATTGCCACCGAGCCCATTGAGCAGCAGCACGCCCTGCTAAACGATGCCCTAAGCCGCTGGATGGGCAGCTATGCCCAGGTGGACGATATTACGGTGGTGGGATTTAGGAGGTAGTTTTGCGCCATATTCAATAATTGGGCGGGCAGTGGTGCAGTAAAAACGGCAAAGTTAGGCACCATATAGCTGAATAATAGCAAAAAAAGATTAGTTCTCCATTCAACCATATACAAATTAATTGTAGATTTGGGTATTATACTACTAAAGCTGCACAATACATACTAATATGGGTGGGTATATACAGCTTTTCCGTATATATAAACGAGTTAGCGGTAACAGTGTTGAAGTTTTTTTCCCACCCTAATTTTTTAAAAAGCTTTTTTTCTTAACGGGTAGACAATCTTTACCTGTTTGACAATTCTTTAACGGGGGAAACCAAAACAAGGCCGTTTTTCACCAAAAAGCGAGTCTCTGACAAGTAGGTTTTTTAATCATAAAGCTATTACAAGTAAGTCTCGTTTTTTTCAAAAATTAGTCCCCTCGCTCCTAATTTAAAAAATGCTTTTTTTGTCCGCGCTGACAAGGATCTTCTTTCTGATACTTTTTTTTAACGGCGGACAATGAAACAAGGCGAACTTTTACAAAAAAAGCGAGTCTCTGATAACGTTTTTGCTGACAAATATCTTTCTGCAAGTAAGCCGCATATTTTTTAAATTAGTTTGCCCTTTTTAGCATTTCATTGACTATGTTGTCAATGAAATTTATTTCACTTAGCTGAATTAGATACTTTTCTGCTTTCTGATAGTTCGTTGACGAAGGATAATATTCCGCCTCGTTGACAGACAGAGTGAAATATCACTGCAACCGCTAACATCGTGTCAAACTTAAGCCGGGGGTTTGGTGTTTTGCAATCTTATTCCTATCTTCAAACTTTATTTGACAGGGGATAATGAAACAAGGCGAAATTCCCGGCCCAAGTTTACACGAGACCCGTTAGCGTTCATGCAAAGAGATTCACATAACAATTAAATTTAAAAATATGGGAAAAGTATCAGATTCATTTAAAAGACAAGTTGGAAGAGATGCGGGGAAAGTTGCTTCCAATTTTTTGTTTGGCGATAAACATGCCACGCCAATAAGACATGTAAGAGCAAAGGAAAAATTCGAGGCTGAAATAGCACATCAAAAGGAAATGCAATCTCAAGCCAATGAACATCAGCGTAAGCTATATGAAATGGAATTAAAACGAAAAAGGCAAGAGTATCTTCTTAGTCTAAAGAAAACAGTTGAGCAGGATGTTCTTGAAATTAATTCAATTGAAATTGGAACAACAAAAGACGATTTAATTAACACGCTTAGAGAACTTTCTTCAAAAATTAAAATAAATAACTGGCAAAATATCATTATCGGGAAAAATGTAGATGAAAAGGCCATTACAAACCACATACCGTCTGCATATCTAGATAAATACGAAGAAGCACTCAATACATTAAAATCCAAATACCCCGAATCAAAAGATTTTGAACTATATGAGAAAAGGTTTAAAAGTTTTCGTTTAAAGAAAGTCTTGTTAAAATTTAAATGGTTTTTCGTAATTCTATTATTTGTAACTTCAATTCTTGTCATAGGATTTATAGGAGGTTAGAAAATGCTATATAAAACTTCTTTTATAGATTTCGTAAACAATTGCGTAGAAAATTGTTATTATGTAGGAACTGGAAACCCTAATTCTAAAATACTTTTCATTGGGAAGGAATCTGCAATAGAACCAACCAACACTGTTGGTCAAGATTGGTATTTGCAAAATGCTAAGCAATGGAAATCGCATATTGAAAACAATACCACTGAATGCTTTTCATATTATGTTAATGAAATGCATCCTTTGAGAAAAAATTGGGGTAAAAACACTTGGAGTAAATACCAATTACTTTCAAATAACATTTTGGGAAAACAAACTGAAAAATACTGCGTAGATTTCTTACAATCAATATTTACTACAGAAATTAATGATTCACCTGCAAAGACAACTTCTACTGCTAATAAAAGTGGATTAAATGAAAGAAAAATATTGTTCAAAGAATCCACTTTTATTCAAGAATACCCAGTTATTTTATTAGCCTGCTCAAATTATATTAAAAACAACTCTGAATTGAGGGAAATTGACGAAATTTTTAATGTAGCTTACGATGGCGATGAAAAAGGAAAACATTGGTTTAATAAAAGTAATTGGTTCTTTACACACCATAGTCCTGACAATTCAAAGCTAGTAATTCACACAAGACAATTAAGTGCTGATGTGAGTAATGAAATGCTGAAAAGTATGGGCGAAGTAATTAGACAACATTTGATAAAGACAGAAAAAATTTAATGCACGAAACGCTAACAGCTGCTAAAAACCATTGGGGTAATGAGTTAGATAAGTTTTATTTTTGTATATTGCATTTGTTTTACCGTGGGATAACGACGCTGCTTCGAACTCCCCAACGGTTTTTAGCAGCAAACGTTAGCTGCAAGGCTAAAAAAATCATCGCAATATGAAAATTGAGCGAATAGAAAGAAAAAAATTTGAAGAAATGGACTTGCCTGAAACTGTATATAAATACAGGAATTGGGATAAAGCAAATAATCGAACAATAATTACTGAGAGAAAAGTTTATTTCGCTCCTCCAGATACTTTTGATGATAAGGACGATTGTAAAATTCCTGTTAGATGGGATTTGCTGACAGATAAAGAAATTTTTCAAATCTATTACAATGATTCAAGGGAAAATAATCCAAGTTTTACGAGAGAACAACATCGACAATTTGCACGTGAGTGGACTGAAAAAAGTCCTTTAAAGAATAAAGAATACTTAAAACAAAGAATGCAAATAGACCATAAAGATTTTAATAAATCTTTTGGTGTATTAAGTTTAACTTCAAAATCTACTAATTTTGATTTATGGATTAATTATTCAGATAAAATGACTCAGGCCGATGCTCTTGCAGGAGCATCATCTTGCACAACAGGTGGTTATAATGACTGGCGTTTACCTACTATAAAAGAACAATACTCTTTAATGATGTATTATGGAGCTGAAGCAAATCCGACAGCTACCTCACAAGGCACTGCGATTCCTTTTATAGATACAAATTACTTTACATTTGGCTATGGAGATATCAATTCAAGTGCACATGGAGCAACCTCAAATGAACGTTTGATTGACGCTCAGTATGCCACTTCTACCATATATGTTTCTACAACAATGGACGGAAATGCAACCATGTTTGGTGTTAACTTTGCAGATGGACGAATAAAAGGATATCCTGCAAATAATACAAAAAAATATTATGTACTTTATGTCCGGGGTAATGCTGCATATGGCACAAATAATTTCGTAAATAACGGAGATGGAACAATTTCTGATAATTCAACTGGACTTACATGGATGCAAAACGATAATGCAACGCCTATTTTATGGGAAAATGCATTAAGCTATGCAGAGAATTTTACTTACGCAGGTTATTCAGATTGGAGATTACCTGATGTAAAAGAATTACAAAGTATTGTTGATTATACTCGTTCACCAGCTACAACAAATTCGGCTGCAATAAATCCCGTGTTCAATTGCACGCAAATTACAAATGAAGCAGGTATTGCTGATTATCCCTATTATATGAGCAGTACTACTTTTAGCTCACAGACACCAACAGATGGTACTCATGCGTGCTATGTGTCATTTGGAAGAGCAATGGGATATATGAGCGCTTATGAAGGTTGGGTTGACGTACACGGGGCAGGCGCACAGCGAGCTGATCCAAAAACCGGTAATCCTGCAGATTATCCCACTGGTTTTGGACCACAAGGTGATGCAATAAGAATTTATAATTATGTGAGGTTAGTGAGAACTGCTACAACGAATACAGGTCTAAATGAAATTAACTCAACTCCTCAAATATATTTTTATCCAAATCCTGTTTCAGATGTTTGCAATATAACAATGAATAAGGAATATAAAACGATAGTAATTGATATTTATAATACAGTTGGAAGTAAAATTAGAAAATTGAACTTTGTAAATTCAAAATCCATTAATATATGTTTAGCTGATATGCCACAAGGTTTATATATCATGCATATCTCTCTTGATGGTATTTCAACAACTAGTAAATTTATTAAAGACTAAACGGAAAACAAAAAAAGCACGAAACGCGAACAAAGGCTATGCATAAGCAAGAAATACACATTCTAACAGAAATTAAACACAATTCTTAAAATATGAAAAGGATTAATTACATGATTTTGTTCGGGTTGAGCATTATAAGTTTTGCTTGTAACTTAGGTTTAAAAGAGGATGAATTAACTGGGCAATGGAAGGTCTCTGATATGAAAGTTGAAATACCGAGCGTTCCTCCTCTATTAATTAACTAAAGTTTTCCACATGGGAAACTTTAGTTATAGATTGGAACTTTGAAACTAGTAAAATATATATACTTGAACACTACTGTCCGACTAAATTTAAAATATCAGGTTTTTGACTCTGCACACCAATAAACACAGGCAGTATTCTTGCTACGTAAAAGGTATCCCTCAGAAAGCAAGTTTAATTTGAGCGTCTAAAGCTGGCGAACCCCGCTTGTTTAAGTAGCTTCGCCTGGTGCTGCGGAGCAGCTCAAAAACGTCTAGCATGCTAATCAGGTGTATCCTGACCAGTGTTGCCACCACCGAAAACGCTTTCGTAGCCTTCCCCTCTCCAACCCATGCCATCGCACCTCCACCTACCCACACCAAAAAAAAACTTCAAAAAAATTTGCGTCGTATTACAAAATATCCATAACTTGTTTACCGGAAGCTTGTTCGGTAGCGCTTCGGACGGGTGTACTCTGCTCATGAAGGGCTCACATGATGGGTATCGTGTATGAAAAAACAAAACCCAACACATTGATTGGATAGGTGCTCAGCTGATAGGTTGGTGCAGCTTGAGCAAAATTATTTTAGCCTGTACTCATAAACTCAAAAGAAATGCAGCCCACAAAACAACCAATTTGTAAACCGCGGCAAGCCAGCCATGCAAACCAAAGCTTGCAAAAATGTTATTTTTTGCAATACACTCAAAAAAAAACGCTATATATCGGACTGCGATATATTAGATATATTAATATATTTACAAAATGATAGCAAAAGAGTTATTTAAAGGAACAATAAGGACTATTGTTTTGCAGCTGCTGGCAGAGCATAGGAAAATGTATGGTTATGAAATAATGCAAACCATTGAGAAGAAATCGGATGGAAGGATAAAGCTTACATTCGGTAGTCTT
>JGI20225J20221_1001553_pt1 | contig 31339 bp, 28 predicted proteins | sample BioMet4_FD_20221 | JGI IMG/M metagenome (IMG submission 20221)
TTCAGGTTACCTTTGAAGACGGGACAACTACCACCATTTCTGCATTGATAGGTAATTCTGTCAACGACATCAGAAATCTGTATTCCTCGCTGCACAGTGTCTTTTTTGCGTCCAATATCGTTGATTGGATCGCCTATGATATTTATTATCAAAGGTGAGAATGAGCTTTATTTTATACTTTCTTCCGTATGGTTAGCCCTGCGGAAGATTTTTTTATTTAAAACTAACCAATATTGGGAGTAGAAATTTTAAATTTATATTCCTACGTGATTATTAAAACCTTATTATCTTTGGATAATTACTGATATAATCAGATAATTTATTAAGTATCTATCGCATAATTAAAAAGCAATAATCAGGTGAAACGACCATGAGAAAATCTGTCTCACAAAGGAGCAGATTATTGGGGAGTTCCATCCGGCCATTAATGAACAAATTATAAACAGATGAAACGATTTCTGATTCTATACTATTTTATTATCCTGATATTTCTCTCCTTGCCAACAAGAGCATCTTATCCTCCTCAGGATATCACCAAACAAATCACTTCTCCCTTTAAACAGAGAGATAAAAAGGATACTATTGCTACGACCAAATCCCTGAAGCAGAAAAAAATAATACAGGTTGCGGATACCCTCACCCTGAGTGATTACATGCTTAGCGTCGAGAGGGTTAACGATAATTTAAACGATATAAGGGATAGCGCTCAGCTGAATTTTGAAGTAGTACACCTTGAACGAAAAATCAACAGTATCACCAATAATATCAAACTCCTTCGTCAGAACAGCAGGGACAGACGATCGGCTGTAAATATTAAAAACACTTACCTGTATCAGAGTTTTGCCAACTCTCTGGATGAAGAAAATAACCGTCTGCGTGCCCGTGTCAGCGTATTATACAACAGGACATACAGGGCAAAACAGCATCTGAAAAATGTGCTTTCCGATTCAATATTTAAAGCTCTGTCAATAGAAAAAAACATTCCTGAAATTCTAAATTCCAAACTCACCCGCCTTGACCGGAAATGGATAAGGACAGATAGCATCGTAAAAACAAGCATTGATACTTTGAATTTATTGCAGGTAGGAACTGCAGATAATGCGGTGAATCTTTCAAACATGCTCAATATCATGGATAAGAAGCTTGACAGGGCAAGGCCTCAGATCTTCGGGCATGAAACCAGTCCACTGTGGCAGATACATAAAAAAGGAAATTCAGTTAGTGACTCAATAAAAACCTTTAATATCTTAAGTACTGAAAATAAAGCCATAGGATATTATGTGAATCAGACGGCAGATAAGAAAAAATTCATGCTTTTCCTGGCATTAATACTTTTCACATGGTTAATTTCAAAGAATAAGGTGTTAAGCAGTATCAGGAGAAAAAATGTGGAATATGAATTTTTGCATTTAAATTACCTCTTAAATTTTCCCTGGTTATCCGTTGTGGTGCTGTTATTGTGCCTTACACCATTCTTTGATGCTTATGCCCCTAATTCGTATATCATAATCGAGTACATCCTGTTACTCTTAGGTTGTTCCTATATTTTCGGCAAAGTCGCAGACCGAAAATTTCTGAATTACTGGGGAGGATTGGTGATCTTGTTCATAATTAATGCGGCCACTTTTTTGCTGATAGAACCTTCATTTTTCGCAAGGTTGTGGATGATAGGATTGCATACAGCCATTTTCCTGTTCTCTTACAAGTTTTATAAAAATCTTTCTAATAAAATTCCGTATTACAAATGGATAAGGTCAGCCACAGTTATAGGTTTAATTTTAACTGCACTGGCTATACTATCAAACCTCTTTGGACGCTTTTCCTTATCAGGGATATTTGGTTTTTCAGCCATTTTTGCCATTACTCATGCCCTGGTTCTGCCTGTTTTCATAGAAATTGTGATGGAAATTATTTTGTTTCAATTGCTCAGCAGTCGTTTGAAGAAAGGTATCGAAAATTCTTTCAATATTTCCGTGGTGACACAAAAAATCAAATCACCTTTAATATGGATTTCTATATTAATATGGTTTGTTATGCTATCTTCGAATCTGAATATATTTCACACGATCAGTAGTTCCGTGATTGCCAGTTTAACCCAGGAGAGAACAGTCGGAAGTATTTCGTTTAAACTGAGCAGTGTATTATTGTTTTTTATTATTATATGGTCTTCACATATCCTTCAACGTCTTATAAGCTATTTATATGGCGAAACAGGAAGCGAAAGTGAAGATCAGACGAATGTATCCAAGGGGCATCATTCCCGTTTACTGATCACACGACTGCTGGTATTGATTGCCGGTTATCTTCTTGCAATTGCAGCATCGGGATTGCCAATCGATAAACTCACCTTTTTATTAGGCGCTTTAGGTGTAGGTATCGGTATGGGATTACAAAGTGTAGTAAATAATTTCGTATCAGGAATTATTTTGATTTTTGATGGTTCATTGCACATAGGCGATGAGATTGAGGTGAATCAACAAACAGGTCGGGTAAAGGAAATAGGGTTGCGTGCCAGCACATTACATACCGCTGACGGGGCTGATATCATTATCCCCAATGGTACTATACTCTCCCAAAACATTGTAAATTACAGCAGCGAACAGAAAAGAATCACCATCTCATTTTCTTTAACCGGAAAAGAACTGGATACAAATGAAATAAACGAAGTCATTAATTCAACGCTTAAAAAGATTCCCAATGTGCTCTCTAAAAGAAATCCAGTCATATTGTACACCAAAGTAACCCCGGAATCCCTTTCCATTACCACACGCTTCTGGTGTACAACGGTTAATACCGATCAGATAAAAAGCGAAGCTGTATTACAACTGAGTGCCGGCTTTTCTGCCAAAAGCATTGGATTCGAATAATTTCCCAGACAGAGTGACCAAAATCGATTTCTTGAAAAACTGATGAATTTTTGTAGATTTAAAATCTTTTCAACCTGATAATGGTTGTAAGACATAAGAGCAAAGAATAATGAACTGGTATCTTGAGGTCTGGAGGAAAAAACTTGTTTTAAACGGAAGGGCTGGAAGAAAAGAGTACTGGATGTTCACCCTGTATAATTTCATCTTTGCTTTGTGCGCAGCAGTTTTGGATAATGTATTTGGGACTAATTTTACAGGCCTGCCTTACGGTTTTCTCTATTTTGTATATCTGCTGATTATCCTTGTCCCTTCGTTCTCGGTAACAATAAGGAGATTGCACGATACAGGTAAAAGCGGATGGATGATGCTGCTTCTTCTGGTACCTTTTATTGGAACAATATGGATCTTTATACTTACGGTGCTAAAGAGTGATCCCGGTGAAAATAAGTATGGGCCTAATCCTGAAAATAATTCAATTGGCTGAAAAATATTTCCTAAGGTTTATTGTCCGGACCTTCATCAATTTTCCTTAACAACCTGCTTCCCAATAGAAAATAATGCAATCATGTCACAGAAGCTCTTTCAATTTGATTGTATAAAAAACTTAGTCTCTCTGATTCTTCACACAAACCACATCTTTCAGGTAAAATATATCTATCAATAAAATCAATCATATTGCATGGTCTGTCGGAGTATCGACCCCGCTCCAGACCTTTTTGGAACTCCAGTCTTCAGCAGCGTCGGCCCAGAAAGGATCAGATTCGGGCAAACCAAGAGGAAGTAAACCTGTTGAACAGAGATACAGACTCCCGGTAGAAATATAACTCTCTCCTATTGAAGGCTGATTTCCGCAAAAACCAATTTTAAGCCAACCCTTCTCGTCAAAGGTTCCCGGTGCTTCAATCATTCTTCTGATCACGGCAGAAAGGGCCGAGCGAACCTGGGAAGGTTTCAGATGAGAATCAAGCTGATGCTGGAGTGACATCTGGCCTAAGAGATGAAAAGCCCCGAAACGGTAAGCCAGAGAACGTCCAATAACGGGAAATGTGCCTTCGGGAGAAATCAATTTTTCCTGAATTACTGCATAGCGTCTTGCCCGTTGCAGAACTGTTTCATAAGTGGCTTGATAAGATTTTTTGTGTTTGATTAATTCTTTCAGGACATCAACCAGCATTGGCTGAATAACGAAGCTGTTGTAATAATCCCAATGAAAATCAGGGCCATCGCCATACAAACCATCTCCCTTGTACCACTCCATGAGTTTGCGTACCGCAAGATCCATTCGCAGTCCATCCGGCTGGTCTCCTGCGAAAAGAAGGAAAGATTCAACCATCGCACTAAACATGAGCCAGTTGCAATAAGGAGGAGTGATGACCCGGGTGCTTTTCATGGAAGTTATAAGCTGCTTTTTTGTTGCATCATTCAACTGATACCATAAAATATTGGGAGCCCTTTGAATGGCATGAGCCAGAAATGCTGCATCCACCAGAGGTTGTCCACCCTGAGTGAAATTCATATAATCCGGTGAATCAGGATCTACAACCATTTTCATGCATCTCTGGGCAAGGGTGATAAACTTTTTTCTCAATCGCCCTTCTTCTGTTTCGTCCTCTCCCAATTCCAGCCATGGAGCCATTCCGGTCAATAATCTCCCGAAAGCTTCGAGATGGGTTACTTTCGCACGGCTCTCTTTTTGACCTTCTTTTGCTTCTACCGGCATATTCTTCTTTAATTCTCCCCGACTGAGATTTTCTAATACAGGAGTGGCGATACGAACCAATGTTTTTATCCAGTATTGACGATCATTTGTGATGGGTGAACTGGTTAAAGAGGATGCAGAAAGGTTACCGGCAATTGGGGCAAGTCCTATTATTGAAAAGGATTTTAACAGATTACGACGGTTCATGAAAGTAGATTTTTATTAACCAGGAAAATAAAATAAATTTTTAGGTTATTATTTCTCCCAGATCAAATATAGAATGATAAAACATTGTATTTTCATTACCTGATAAAATAAATATAGCCAAATGAAAAAAATATTGATTTTACTGACTCTTGCAGGTTTAATCTTCTCATTTACTACCAGGAAAATTACATGGGTTGCAATCGGTGATTCAATCACTTACCTTAATGAACATACGAACGAGACGGGTAACAGAATCACAAAAGGATATATGACCAGAGTAATTGAAAAATTACCGGGTATTAATTATATAAATCAGGGACATAATGGCTGGACATCCGGAAATATAGCCGATAAAATTGAATCCCTTGGATTGGTAAAAGCGGATGTCTATTCAATTTTCCTGGGAACCAATGATTGGTGGCAGGGAAGGAACATCGGGACAATATCTGATTACCGGAATAATACAGGGAATAGCACTGTTTATGGTTCATTCAGGATAATAATCAATAAGCTTAGGCTGCTAAATTCCAGGGCCAAAATCATCCTCATTACTCCAATGCAGCGGGCAGATTTTGTCTGTATTTCTGGTATGAAAAATAATGCCTGGGGATCCTATAAGGAGAAAAACGACCAGAAATTATCAGATTTTGCTGAACTTGTAAAGGAAATTGGACAAGAGGAGAAACTTCCAGTTATTGATCTTTATCATGAACCATCCATGAATTTGCCTAAGCTTGTTAAATTTAAGAGATTAAAAGATCCACAGACAGGCACTTATAAAAATTATCCTTACCCGGATTACATTGACATCCCATTTAATCCTGAAACCGATGAATACCCTTATCCGTCCGAGGCCATCGATATAACTTATGACGGGTTGCATCCTTCAGACAAAGGGAATGAAATCACTGCAAATAAAATAGTAACAGTCATGAAAGCCCTGAAACTCTGAAATATTTAAATCCGGATACCATGAAACAACAAAAGGCCATAATGGTTCTGGTTATGATTATTGCTCTTTTTTCAGTGATTGCAACAAGTGAAGGCATTTTCTCTGACTCAGGACCGGGACCTTACAACTATCAATCCATTCGCGGAAAATCAGTACCCATTTACGGGAAGGGATTATACCGGCACATGTCATCAGATGTAGCCATCCAGGGCATTGCACAGGATTACGTGACTCTTTTCTTAGGGATCCCCTTGCTGTTGGGTGGCCTGTTTTGGGCGGCAAAAGGATCCTTAAAAGGCCGGTTTTTTCTTGCCGGTTTATTAGACTATTTTCTGGTCACTTACCTCTTTTACATGGGTATTGCCATGTTTAATCAATTATTCCTCGTTTACGTGGTACTCACCGGCACCTCCTTTTTTGCATTTTCACTGGTCTTACTCTCTTTTGAAACGGATAAACTACCACAGCATTTTCAGAAAAGTACGCCCATTAAATTCCCTGGCATATTCCTGATATTTACAAGTTTATCCATTGGACTTCTATGGCTTGGAGTAGTAGTTCCTCCTCTCCTGGACGGTTCGATTTACCCTGAAGCACTCCAGCATTATACCACCCTGACAGTCCAGTCGCTGGATCTCTCCATCTTTCTGCCCATAACCTTTATAGCAGGCTGGCTGTTAATTAAAAAAAGAAAACTGGGATATCTGATGGCTCTCATTACCCTGATCTTCCTTACGATGCTGATGATTGCATTACTTGCCAAATTAATCGCAATGGCACTGAATGGAGTGAATATTGTACCTGCGATATTTCTGATTCCGGTATTTGCAATAATCTCAGGCATCTGCAGTTATCTTTTGCTCAGAGGTGTAAAAAACCAACCCGGTGACTAAATGAGCAATATTGATCCGAAAACTTGAAAGTGAATAAGATTTTGATAAAATGCCTTATTCTCCCAGTTGTTTTTTGCCTCTGCCTGGTTCCCATAAACCCTTAAGCTCAAATCAGCAATATCAATAAATGCACCTTTCCGTTATGAAAAAAGATTAACTTTGAGACCTTGGCATCAAAAGTCTTAACGTTTCTGCCTATTCACTCTTTTGATAAAGATGTCTAAAAAAAGTGCCGGTATTCTCTTGTACAGGGTTAAAGATTTAGACCTTGAATTCTTTCTGGTTCATCCGGGAGGTCCTTTCTGGGCAAAGAAAGATGCAGGGGCATGGTCCATTCCCAAAGGGGAATTTGATGATAATGAAAATCCCCTGGAAGCCGCTAAAAGAGAATTTAAGGAAGAAATAGGAAAAGAAATTACCGTTGATCTAATCCCGTTGACGCCACAAAAACAAAAAAGCGGGAAGGTAATTCATGCCTTTGCCGGAAATCAGGATCTTGAGGAAAAAAATATTTCAAGCAATACTTTTAATCTAGAGTGGCCTCCAAAATCAGGTAAAATCATGGAATTCCCTGAAATAGACAAAGGAGACTGGTTCGATGTAAACACTGCAAAAGAAAAATTAAATAAAGCTCAGGTGTCATTTATCGATGAACTTCTGGGACGATTGGATTTCCATTAAAATAATTTTTATGAATTTCCGTTTACATTCCTAATTGAAATTTCTCTTTGTCAATTATGATCATTTATGGTCATTTGATTGTCATTAATATTTTTCTATTGCACAATGACCATTAATGACAACTTAATGACACAGTCTCTAAACGTTAGTTAACATATCGGATACTCATATAAATTTCTTCTCTCAAATTTTGTTTGTCCGGCTTTGGTATCCCTCAACCTGTAACAATGTCAATCCAAAAAACTCCTTCCTTAAAATACAAAGTTGCATAGATGGGCATGAACATTCCGGCCTTTTCAAACGTTTTCTTTGAAAAAAAATATGCAATCGACCAATCTAAATACTTGTTTCATAACAGGGCAGAAAAATATCCTTCTTAATGGGGTAAATGCAATATTCAGAACCGGCTTTTATTTTTTCGGAACAGATGTGCAGAAAAAATTCAATGCCGGTTGAATTTAATGACTAAAGCTTAAATCTATGATCAGCAATCCTTTGATTATGGATCAACATTACAATTCCTTTTTGTGCAATCAAAATAAATAAGAATGGAAATCCTGAATATAAATACTCTTGAAGGGCCTAATTACTGGTCAATAAATCATAAAATAGCGGAAGTTACTCTTGATACTGGAAGATATGAAGACCTTCCAACAGAAAGAATAAATGTTTTTTGTGAAAATCTATTACAATTATTGACAGAATTTAAAGATTTTCTCTATTCAATGGGAGAAACCACGGTATTTCCCGAGAATGAAAAAACAGGTACCTGGATAGCTCAAGCAATAGAGTATATGGCTCTTGAGTTGCAATCAATGGCAGGAATGAAATGCAATTTTGGAAAAACAATCCATTTGAAAGCAACCGGAAAATACAAAATAATCTTTGCCTATAAAGCAAAAAGAGCCGCCATTTATGCTGCACATGCTTCGTTGAGAATGATTGAAGCAATATGTGAGAATAAAAAATACAGTCTGAAAGAAGATATTCTAAACCTTAAGAAGATAGCTTTGGAGGATGGTTATGAACTAAGTACCTCGGTAATTGTTGAAGCTGCTACTGCAAAGAATATTCCCATAAAAAGATTGGATTCCAAATCAATAGTTCAGCTGGGTTATGGGAGTGCCCAAAAAAGAATTAAGGCAACGGTCACTGATAACACCAGTAATATCGCTGTTGAGTTAGCCTCGGATAAGTATAAAACGAAAATGCTGCTAAAGTCTGAAAATATTCCTGTTGCTGAAGGTCTGCTTTTAACCGGGTATTCTGAATTAGAGGCTGCTATCAGCAATCTTGGTTTTCCCCTTGTCATAAAGCCGAATAACCAAAACCATGGGAAAGGAGTAACTTTAAATATCAATACCAGGGAACAGGCTCTTTCCGGTTTTAGGTTAGCAAAAGCCTTTAATAACAGGGTTCTGGCTGAGAAATTTTATCGCGGTAAAACTTACAGGCTCCTTGTTATAAACTATAAACTGGTATCTGCAGTTCACGTAACACCGGCAAATGTATCCGGCAATGGAATATTGACAATTCGTGAACTAATAAATATCGTGAACCTGGACCCTGCAAGAGGAGAGGATCATGAAAACCTATTAACCAGGATTAGGATTGACCAGTCAACGGAACAATGTCTTAGATTACAGGATGTTAATCTGGATTTTATTCCCCCGAAAGGGGAAAGAATTTTTGTAAATCAGGCAGCAACTTCAAGCAACGGAGGCACTTCCGAAGATGTAACCGAACTGATACATCCCGAGATTTCCGCGTTGGCTGAAAGGACAGCACGTATCATAGGTCTTGACATCTGCGGAATCGATTTTGTTGCAGAGGATATATCCCTGCCTCTGAATAGGATTCATGGGAAAGTTATAGAAGTGAAGGCCTCACCGGAATTAAGGATACACACCCATCCTTTAAAAGGAAAATCAAGAAACATTGGGAAATTTGTAGTAGACATGCTTTTCCCCAAAAAAAATAACGGGAGGATTCCTTTAATAGCAATTACCGGGACGAATCGTAAAACAGCAACTACACGTCTTATTGCACACATTGCCAGCGCCAAAGGATTTAATGTCGGGTACACCTCCAGTGATGGAATCTTCATCGGGGAACAATTAATAGAAGGAGGAGATTGTACTGATCTTGCGAGTGCAGAAAAAGTACTTCGGGATAAAAGCGTCAACTTTGCGATCCTGGAGTGTGACAAAAATGGATTACTGCATTCAGGTCTTGCCTTTGATCAATGTGATGTCGGAATAGTGACTGATGCAGAGAATGATAACCCTTTCTTTGAGGATACTGATTCTTTAGAGGAAATCGCTCAGGTAAATTCAGTAATCCCCGAAACAGTTAAACCGGATGGAGTAGCCATATTAAATGGAGACAATGCTTATACCTGCAATATGAAAAGCCGGTTAAAATGTAAAGTTGCCTTTTTTAGCACCGGGGTAACTGATTGTTTTTTTGAACATTGCAGCAATGGCGGAGTTGCAGCAATCTACAAAAACCGAAAGGTGATGCTGATAAAAAACAATGTCATTTTTTTAAATGAGGGTATAGAAAATATTCCTTCGACATTGGGTGGAAAGGACACTTTAATGATTGAAAATATTCTTGCTGCTATTCTTGCTACATTTTTCATTGGGATTGATGTCGAAACTATTCGCAACGCGCTTCACTCTTTCATTCTATCTCCTCTTCCCGACCATGCTGAAATTATTAACAATTAACCGCTGGTTGCCATGGATTACAACATCGCTTCTGCCTCGCTGATTGGCGGGCGTCACGAAAACCAGGACTGCTTCAGGTATTCTGAAACTCCCTTGGGATTGCTGGCAGTAGTATGCGACGGGATGGGAGGAGCATTGGGCGGAAAAGAAGCCGCTGAATTGGCAGTAGAGAGAATATTCAAAGAAATCATCCACTGTCGTGGAGAAAATTCGGTTGAAATCATTAAAGAGGTTATTGAAAAAGCAAATCACGCGATTTATAAAGAAAGTCTAAAAAATCCTTGGCTATCCGGAATGGGAACTACCATTACAGCTCTTCTGATCAGCCGGGACAACGCATACAGCTTTCATGTGGGCGACAGTCGTATTTATCATATTCGCGAAGGTAAGATTCTGTTTCGTACCTTCGATCACTCAAGAGTTTTTGAAATGGTGCATCTTGGTTTACTTACCGAAGAGGATGCACGGATTTCACCCATGAGCAATATCATTACAAAAGTTTTAGGGACAGAACCTGTTGTTGAAATCACCTGTTCTCCTGCTTTATCCTACATAAAAGGCGACAGGTTCCTTCTATGTACTGATGGCATCTGGGGAGCTCTTCCCGAAAAAGAGTTAATTAGAATGGTATCAATGAATAAACCGGTTGCTGAAGTGTTGGAAAAACTGACTTCTTATATTGACGACCTGGGCAAAAAAGGATTCACCAATTACGATAATATGACAGCCGTCCTGATAGAAACTAATTGAATGATCAATCTCCTGAGCATCCGGGATCTTTTACATTCCCTTACACCAAAGAACTTAAAAAATCATATAAAAAGATATGCATTTGAAAGTTCGGGTGATCTGATAAAAATCCCTCGCGGTCACTTTTATTCGCTCTGATCCTGATCCCTTCTTCCCCACTCCTTGTGCAGCCTAAATGGCCGTTGTATTTTCCCGGCTCACTTTACCGATCCGCCCCCATTCTTACACAATACCCTAACCGTACCATCTCCGGACTTACTGCGAATTTTCTCCGGACTTTTTCCCTACTTCGTGTGGCAATTTCCGCACGAAGTATATAGGAAGTATATAGAAAGTATATTCAAAGTCCGGACAATGTCCGAAAAAGACATAAGCCTGGACCGATCTTGGCAAGACCCGTTTTACAGAAAAGGATTAAAATTGAATTATAAGAAATCTTCCCGTGCAGGTGAAAAGGTATCAACTATCATACCTTCTTCAAGACAGATTACTCCATGCGGGGCATTGGGTTCAGCATAAAAACCATCCCCTTCCTCCAGGATTTTCTTTTTTCCATTGATCTCAACCTCGAAAGTTCCTTTTGCAATAAAAGAGGACTGAGAATGAAGATGATGATGGACATCACTTTTAGCTCCTTTTATGAACTTTACTTTTACAAGCATTATATCATTATCATAACCAAGGATTTGCCTGGATATGCCACCACCTAATTCTCTCCACAGAGAGTGAGGTTCGGTTAGAAAATTTTCACTTCTCATTATATATTACAGGACGTTAATGTTGAAAGCCATAAATCAATTAATCAAAATCAGGTATTTTCATGTATTCTCCCCCTTTGAGAGCTGACTCATGGCCCACTATACCAGGCGCAGTGTAAGCCAGAGCTTCATGTATATCCACAGCCGGACGACGGTTTTTAATCAGCGAATCTATAAATTCGTGGGTTAAGAAACAATGAGAGCCATCGTGTCCGGAGCTGTGTCTCAATGGTTCTGGCAATAAATCGGTCTGCCACCAAAAGGGTTGATGATATGTTTCTACGACATTTTCCCTGACCTGGAATCCTCCGGAATCTTTTCCAACTTCACCGGCCGCCCGTACAATTGTATGAGCATCACCCTCCTTCAGGGCTGAGAAAAAGCTCATTTTATCGCCTCTCCATTCTCCCCTCTCAATGCCTCTCAAAGCTCCCTTCCAGTTTACTTCAACCCTGAAGGGATTCCCTTTACTTGTTTTAAAGAAGGCGGTGCTGTTCCAAAACGGATTTTTATAGGGATTATTCTTCAGCAATTCGCTGTCGTCGCCCCATCCAAGTCCGCTGACATGCGTTAATCTCTCGCCGGTTACAGAAATCAGGAAAGAGGTACAATGAGTCGGGTACAGAAGAGGAGGCAACCCTTGCCGCCAGGTTGGTTTTCCATTTTCAAACCAAAGGCTTTCGAGGCCTGGGTGATTGTATTCCGCGGCGGCGCTGAAGATACTTCCAAACTGACCCTCTTTATAGAATTTTCTTACGGAAATAGTATTCTGCCGGAAATAACTGGTTTCGGCCATCATATAAGTTAATCCTGAACTTTTCACCGCCTCATGGAGCCGGTAACAATCCTCGATAGTAAGAGCAGCAGGAACTGCGCATAACACATGTTTGCCCGCTTTCATCGACTGAATTACATGATTGACATGATCCGGAGCCGGGGTGGCAATAAAGACAGCATCAATTTTGGGATCGTGGAGCAGTTTTTCCAATGATTCGTAACTTTTAGAGCAGTTATATACTTTCATCAATCCTTCCCGTCTTTGAGGGATCAGATCACTCACGGCTTCTACAACACAATCAGGATGTTGATGGAATTGAAAAGTTGCCCCAAATCTTCCACCGACAATACCGATGTGTACTTTATCGGATGGTTTGGCTCCATAAGTCAATCCGGATGAGAGGGTAAGAGCTGAAATGCCAAGACCTGCCTTGTTAATAAAATCACGGCGGCTTTCTCGAAAAGATGATGATTGTTTTTCCATAGATTCAAGCACCAGGTTTATAATAAATATTGATTAAACTTTGTAATCTTAATGCATCTGAATTTTGATGCTTCCAAATTATCTGGAATTCTACGGAGATAAAATTATCATTTTTTTGTTGCAATATTCTCCTTGTTTTATCGCTTTCTTTAGGAGCATCATTACCCAAATTGATTATATTTACGTATTGGTTTAAATAAAAGTAATTTATGGATATTAAATTATTAATGGGCAGTACCATAGCTCTTCTCGCCCTGGTAAATCCAATACAGAAAATATTCGTTATCACATCGCTTCAGAATCAATTCACAGACGAACAATTAAAATATCTTTCTGCCAAGGCTTCAATGACCGCTCTGATTATTCTGATTTTTTTTCTTTTTCTCGGCCAATTGATCTTTAATTACATTTTCAATATCCAGTTGTATGCATTCCAGGTTACCTGCGGGGTGGTGTTATTCTACAATGGGATCGGAGGTTTGCAAAGGGGAGTTATTTTGCAGATTGATCAGAAAATAAAACTATCAGATCTTTCAGCAGTCCCTATTGCCATGCCAATGATCGCTGGTCCTGCAACTATTACGGCTGCCGTAACCTTTCCAGCACATTATGGCAAACTGGTTACCATTACAGCCATAATTTCAGCCCTTTTCCTGAATCTTGTCATAATGATTTACTCAAAAAATATTGGGAGGTTACTTACAAAGTACAATCTCATGAATGCCATGGTCAGAATTATCGGGCTGATTGTTGCAACGATTGGAGTACAGATGATCTTCAACGGATTAACCAACTTTATTACTTTATTAAAGCAATAAACGAATCGTTAAAAAAACAAAATCCTGATAAAATTTTGTACGATAAATTCAAACCTGAACGTATAACATTCTAAAAAGCTAATTTTGACATTAGACAAGTTTGTGGATTCAAAGTGAACATGTTTCAAAGGAGTAATGAGTTTAAGAGGTTTTTCTTTGGTTTTGTGAACCGCCCTAAAAAGCGGTTCATTTTTATCTGTTCTGAACATTGCAATCCATCAAACTCCCTGCCAGAATTAATGCACGTCTTTTACCGTCATCAATACCTCCTTTCTTTATAAAAACAAATAGGTTTACTAGCTTGTTATTATAAAAAACAAACCATGAAGGCAATATCTCTGCTTTTTTGTCTCATCCTGATATCCTTAACAGAACCCTATGCCCAGCAGAATAAACCAACTCCCCCAAAAACCGGCTACAACGCAGAAAGAGCAAAGAAATTAGGAGCTGATGAATTGGGAAACAGAAATTATATCATTGCTTTTGTGAAAGAAGGTCCCGTTAAGTTAACCAATTCCAAAGAAATGGTTTTAATTAAAAACGCGCATTTGCAAAACATGCAAAAGCTGATTTTGGAAGGGAAATTACTGGTGTCAGGCCCTTTTACCGACAATAAATCAATGAAGGGATTCTATATTTTTGATGTTCCCTCGATTGAAGAAGCCCGTACCCTTACATTTTCTGATCCGGCTATCAAAGCGGGCGCTCTGATCCTGGAACTTCATCCCTGGTACGGGACAGCAGCTTTAAAAGAAATCCCCGGAATTCACAAGCAGATACAGAAAAAGAAATTTCCGGATGATAATTAAATGAATATCTGTTTACTTTTCTAAATGAAGTTTCTCTTTGTCAATTGTTGTCATAAAATAGTCATTTATGGTCATTTGTTGTCATTCATAGTCATTAATTGTTATTGACTGTACAATGACCATAAATGACTATCAATGACTATCAATGACACAATCTATAACCATTAGGCAACATTCCGGATCCTCATTTTAAATTTTAATTTGCCTAATAAATTCATTTAAAGACATTTACCTCTATCATATTAAGTATAAAGATAAGTAATGTCAAGGATAAAATGTCGTATTTTTAGGCTGAAGGAGTTTAGACTATAGGCTGAAGGTTCATAATATACCCCTTTTACCTTTAGCCACAACACCGATAGCCTGTAATCCTCCTGTGACATTATTTTATTCCAATTACTTAAACCTTGATCAGTCCGGAGATTTAATTATTTTTGATTAGGTTTGAATATGAATATGATGGCAACCATAAAGCAGATACAATCCTTAAAACCAGAATAATATGAAACTAAATTCTCTCAAATGGATTCTTTTGATCCTCCTGATGGGGATGTTTATTGATCCTGCTTCAGCACAAAAAAAACAAAAGAAAGTCTATGTCAATACAGACCTTGAAGGCATCAGTGGGGTGTTCAAATTTTCACAGACCCGAGAGAAAGATACCCCCTTAAACATCCAGGCCTGTGAATATTTTATGGGAGATCTTGCCGCTGTTATTCACGGACTTCGCGATGGAGGAGCCACCGAAATCGTCGTACTCGATGGCCATGGAAGTCAGGCTGTCATCCCTCATCTGATGGATCCGGGAGCAACCTACATCACAGGTACCCCCAGAAAAGGACCGCTTACGGGTCTTGACAGCACTTTTGTTGGAATGTTAATGATTGGATTTCATGCAATGAACGGAACTCCCGATGGCGTGCTTCATCACACCCAATCCTCAAAAACAGAAGCCAAGTACTGGTACAACGGGGTTGAATGGGGTGAGATGGCACAGAACGCAACAATTGCTGGTTATTATGACGTTCCACCCATCATGGTATCAGGTGATGAAGCTACCTGCCGTGAAGCTAAAAAATTCTTTGGTGATAAAATTGTTACCGTAGCGGTAAAAAAAGGCATCGCAAGGGAATCAGCTCAGCTCTATCCTTTCGCTCAGACCCGCAAAGCCCTGTACGAAGGGGCTAAGCGTGCAATGGCTGTTATCCCTTACTGCAAACCTTATAAACCGCAATTCCCTTTGAGTGCAAAAAAACAGTGGCTCCAGGGAGATCCCAAAGATCAGAAAATAATGATCAAAGAAGGAACAGTCAACGATGGGCTGCATGTGCTGGATTTTTGATGTGCTGATGGGAGGATGTGCTAATGCGGTGATAGGAGTGATGAGATTATGTGCTGATGCGGTGATAGGAGTTAGGAGTCATTAGAAATGAGTCCGCAATCTCTTGATCTCTAATTCATAATTCCTGTATTCTATTCAACCGTTAGTGGCTGATTTTTGTTATCTGTGGAGGTATAACATAATTCCGCGTCTATGAAACAATTAATCATCCTCCTTTCGCTGACTCTTGCTTTCCTGTTTTCTTCAGCAGGTGGTAACCAGTCATCTGAAAGTCTTCGGTCTGTTCAGCAAAAGAAAACCGGCACCCTGGCGCCTCAGAAAGATGTATACACCTGTCCGGTGCATTCCGAAGTAGTAAAGGACAAGCCGGGCAAATGTCCTAAATGCGGAAGGGATCTGGTTAAAAAAGAAGCAAATAAAGTGGTTTATACCTGTCCTCATCATCCTGAAGTGAAGCAGGACAAGCCGGGGGTCTGCCCAAAATGCGGGATGGACCTGGTCAAAAAAGAGGATACTAAAAAGAAAGTTTCCAAAAAACCATGAAAAAGGAATGTAGTTGGCGAAGTTGTAGACCTCATAATTCCAGGTTCGTAAATCTTCCGTTCCATGGCGGAAGCTCCAACTAAGCCTTGATATGGACCTGGGATGGAGTAAATAAGGGGGTAGTAGAAATTGTCCGGAAAATATTTTAACGGTAAAAGCTGCAATACCCCTTCAATTCCCCATTGTGTTATTCACTATCTTTATAATTAAATTTGGAACCAGCTAACTCAATTATATGGGAGTATTCTGCAAACCAGGTAATTTGACTCTTATGACGTTTAAACATCAAGTGATAATCAGCTCAATTTTAGCTTTGACAGTGTTGCTGATACTTCCTGGTCTGGCTGCTGGAAAACCAAAAGAGAAATCCATTGTTGCAAATAAGGCCAAACTTCAAAAACTGGCTGGAGACTTTAAATTCACTGAAGGGCCGGCTTGCGACCGCAAGGGAAATATATACTTTACCGATCAGCCCAATAACCGTATCATGAAATGGTCCACTGACAATAAGTTATCTGTTTTTGGTGAAAATTTCGGCAGGGCCAACGGCCTGTATTTCGATAAGAAAGGAAATCTCATCAGTTGTTCGGATGAAAAGAATGAACTCTGGTCGATTGCACCCGATGGGAAAGTGACCGTGTTGGTCAAAGATTTTGAAGGGAAAAGGCTGAACGGGCCCAACGATTTGTGGATTGCTCCGAATGGCGGTATTTATCTTACAGACCCTTTTTATAAACGATCGTGGTGGGATCATCAAACGCCGGAACAGGATGGCGAAGATGTCTATTATCTCGCACCGGGAGCTTCCAAACTGATCAGAGTCGTTTCGGACTTAGAAAAACCCAATGGCATTATTGGGACTCCTGACGGAAAATGCCTCTATATTGCTGATATTAAAGGCAACAAAACATGGCGTTATACCATTGAAAAAGATGGAATGCTTTCGGGTAAAAAGCTTTTTGCAGAGCAAGGTTCTGATGGAATGACCATTGATAATAAAGGGAATATCTATCTGACGGGAAAAGGCGTAACGGTTTACACTTCTGAGGGCGTCCTGATTGAAAAAATCCCGGTAGATGAAAACTGGACGGCCAATGTTTGTTTTGGAGGGAAAGACCGCCGTTTGCTTTTTATGACCGCATCAAAGTCGGTTTATGGATTAAAAATGAAAGTAAAAGGAGCAAGGTAGAAGTTGATCTACGTTTTTGTTTTCGAAGCTTAATGTTGAAAATCAGTGACAAATAAACGGGACAATAACTCCTAAAGAAGAAATAGTAGGGGGTGTATCACCCTCCTCTTCCTCATCTTTTTCTTCCAATTCGTCATCATCCTCCCATTCATCATCTTCTAAATTTACCTCTTCATCAAAATCATCTGTTCGCATCTGATTAAAATTTAAGTTGATATTTGGTGTAAGTTAAGGAAAATTCAGATGAATTATAAGGGTTTAAAACCTATTTTAGTACGGTTTTTTTGTTCTGATTCCTGCCGCTCGACTTTCTCAAATTGTTTTATATACCCTATGATTGGCACGATACTGCTTAGTTAGCTTCAAATCAATCTCGCCAAATTGTCTGAAGTAAATGAAGATTACTCTCTGGGGCTGGAAACCCTGTCTACCAGATAGACGATTGATTTAAAATCAATGCCGCTGTGAAGGCTTAAACCGATTTCACAGGTCCGGCTGGTGGAATAGCCATGTTTTACATTCGCAGGCATTTGCTCTTTAAGCTCACGGAGACCATGTCTGTTCAGTTCCGGGAAAGTGAATCCCCTGTCGCCGGCAAACCCGCAGCAATTAGTATCCGGAGTTATCACTTCTTTTGCACACATCCCGGCAAGGGCAACCAGTTTCTGATTCAGTTCCATTTTCTTCATGCTGCATACGGGAAAGACCGCAACTGTTTCTTCCAGAGGAGTAATTTCAAGATGTTGAATTAAATGTTCAAGGATGAACCCGACAGGCTCGTAGAGTTTTAACTTCGGTTCCATGTTCTCCTTCATGGTAAAAAGACAGGGGCTCATATCACATAAAACCGGATATTCTCCTTCGTTACTCGCTTTCCACAAGGCGGATTCCAGTTCCCCGGATTTTTTAAGTCCGGCCTCTTTATATCCCTTGCTCGAAAAAGCCATCCCGCAGCAAAGATTATTCAAATTCTCCGGATAGATGATGTCATAGCCTCCTTTTCTTAAAAGCTGACACATTTTTTCAGTGAGTTGAACCTCCTGATTGTCTTTTTTGGAGACACCCATCGAGCGGTTGATACAGGAGGGGAAATAGACGACCTTTCTGATGTGCTGATTAGTTGATGTGCTGATGTGCTGATGTGCTAATGTACTGATGTGCTGATTAGTTGATGGGGTGATTTGATGTTCGTTAATTTTTATTCCTTTGGCTCCTTTGGGCATCCAGGGGTTCCATTGAGGAATTCGGTTACCGGACATTTTTCTCATTCCTCCGGCAATCGAGCCCATCAAACGCGAACCAAGAATAGCATGAAAGGCATTTACAAGGGATAAGGAAGTCCGTGCAATGGAAGTTACAGTTCCCATATGATCTGCAATCCATAATGCTCTTTTAGCCTGCGCTGGAGTAATGCTTTGAAAACGCAGTTCCTTGATGAGCTTTCCGGTATCGATTTTAACCGGGCAACTTGTAGCACACAATCCATCAGTGGCACAGGTTTCATTACCTGAGTACCGATAGCTGTTGATCAGGGAAGCTGCAACGTGGGGCTCCTGACCGCTCTCCCTCAGACGGCTTATTTCACGATAGACCGCTATACGCTGACGGGGAGAAAGCGTCAGTGCAGCAGAGACGCAGGAAGGTTCACAAAACCCGCATTCGATACATTTATCAACCTTTTCATAGGCAGCCGGGAGAGGTTTAAGGTTCTTAAGATGTGATTGCGGATCAGAATTAATGATGACACCCGGGTTCAGAAGAAATTTAGGATCAAAGATCTCCTTGATTTTTCTCATCAACTCAAAAGCCTCTTTCCCCCATTCTTTTTCCACAAACGGAGCCATGTTGCGGCCCGTTCCATGTTCAGCCTTTAAAGAACCATCGTATTTTTCTACCACCAAGGTGGTCACGTCATTCATGAGATTTCCATAACGTGTTATTTCCTCCGGGGAACCGAAATCCTGGGTAAAGACAAAATGAAGATTTCCATCCAACGCGTGGCCAAAAATAACCGCTTCGTTATAGCCGTGTTTCCTGAAAAGTATCTGTAAATCCAGCACTGCTTCGGCAAGACGCGGAATCGGGAAGGCTACATCCTCTATGATGACAGTAGTTCCAGTCCGCCTGACTGCACCGATCGCGGGGAACAGCCCCTTCCTGATTTTCCAGAGACATTCATATTCCGAGGGTATATCGGTAAACCTCACAGGTATTTCAACCGGTATTCCTTCGATGGAGGCTTTGACCTGCTCAATCTGACGGTAAAGCATTTCCTTAGATCCGGCTCGCGTCTCAACAAGAAGGGCCGTAGCGCCGTCACTCAGCAACTTAAGATCAATTCCTATCCCCAGTTCATTCTCAACAGAACGCAATCCTGCCCTGTCAATCAGTTCTGCCGTAGAAACAGGTCCTTCTTTTAAAATTGGAATAGTTTTACAGGCATTTTCTATATCCGGGAAAATAATGAGGGAACTTGCTTTAAAAGGGTGTTCTACAACTGTACGATAAATGATTTCAGCAATGAATCCCAGGGTTCCCTCCGATCCAATGATCAGGTGTTCAAGGATTGCAAATGGATCTGTAAAATCCACCAGTGCATTTAAACTGTAGCCTGTAGTATTTTTTATCTTGTACTTATACCGGATTCTCTCCGACAACGCTTTGTTTTGTCTGACAGTCTGAGAAAGCCTCGTTAATTCGGAGATAAGATCCAGATGACTGTCGAGAAAATCCCGCCTGCTCTTTGCATCATCAGTATCAAGCAGGGTGCCATCCCCCAGAATGATCTTCATCCCGGCCACCGTCTTGTAAGAGTTATCAGCCGTTCCGCAACACATCCCACTGGCATTATTAGCAGCAATACCTCCTACCATGGCTGCGTTGATAGAAGCAGGATCCGGACCAATTTTTCGGCCGTATGGAGCAAGCAACGCGTTCGCACTGACCCCTCTTATTCCGGGCTGAAGCTTAATTTTCTCTCCCTCCTCAAGAATCTGGTATTTTTTCCAGTGCTCACCAGCGATCACCAATACCGAATCTGAGATAGCCTGACCCGATAAACTTGTACCAGCCGCTCTGAAAGTGACAGGAAGCCCAAGTTTGTTTGTCTCCTGCATAATCAAAGAAACCTCCTCTTCGGTAGCAGCCTTTATCACCAGTTTCGGAATCAGACGATAGAAACTGGCATCGGTCCCGAAAGCAAGCGTACTTAAGGGATCATGAAACATACGACCGGATTCGATGACTCCGGATAAACGATTGTATAAGGTAAGATACTTTCCAGTCAGCATTTTAGAACTCAGAATGATTTGACACTGCAAAGATATCAGCAAATGGATTACAGATGACACAGCTACAGAATTTTAAAAGGAAGATATTTGTTTAACCTGTCTGAGACAAGAAAAATCAGAAACTGTTTAAATTTTGTTTTTAGGTCTATTATGGCAGAGATTCCTCATTTCGCTTCGCTGCATTCGGAATGACACCGGTGATGGCAAAGGGGTGATGGGGGCGGCTCCGCCGCCCCCATCACCCCAATCCTTCAAACAAAAGTGTCATTTCAAGAAGTGAGGAATCTCTTGAAAAAATAGTTTTAATGGAATTTTACCGGAATAAGTTGAAATGGGAAATTTAAACAGTCTCTCAGAATACACCTGATTCAGATGGACCACCACCGAGTAATCTATCATTCTTATCAGAAATATTCATAAACTTACATAATTGAGTTAATTTTGTAATAATATTAATTCAGGCAAAAAATAATTACCAATGCCTTTAACGCCCGATTTCACCGATCAGAAAATATTGGAGAAATTCTCCTCTGCTTACACCCTTTCGGATATGGAAATCTTTGTTTTCCCCGAGTTGTTATATCCTCTTGTGATTGCTAACATCATGAGTCCAATTATATGGAAATGGCGTGAAGAAGAATGGTTTAAGGATATCCAAAAAAAATCATTCAACTATAAGATCAACCGGATCAAACAATACATCATGGATCATTATGTATTTAATCTTGATCTGGAAACCTGGGGTTTGACTAATAAGGAAAGGGAACTGTCGCGATTCAGGAATTATATTGACATCAATATTTTATCCCGCTCCAATGCCTTATTCGGTTATGAAGGTGATAAATATTATTTCGATATTGATATAAGAAGGCATTTCGGTCTTGATAAATATGACTCGGATATCATTCCTTACTGGAAAACTGAAACAGTGGAGGCCATGACAGCATTTCGCTATAAGGAATCATTTGAAACAGGAGCCGGCGAATGCGTCTCTTTATCGGCCCTGTATGCAGCTGCCCTTTTTATCATAGGAAGGATCCCTCTTGAAAACATATTCCTGATGGGGACTCCTCTTCACTCCCAGAATTTTATTGACATCAACGAAGGAGTCCTTACCAATAACCGCCGGATTGTAACCAAACGGATGTGGTTTAACGGGACTTCTATTTCTACAATGGCCCGCCGTGCTCTTGAACATGAAAGAGTTACCATCGTCACGCATCATACAGGATTCATCCATCATTTGTATAACAATGCAACCATAAATAAAAATGTTTATCTGGACTTTTCTGAAAAACTAAGGACCTTTCTGGTCTCGCCTTTAACACCGGAACTGTTCCTTAATTTCCTGCGCTATCACATGAAATTTAAAAAATATTTCCAGTACAGGCATTTTATGAAAGCGCATTATCATTACATCGCACTGGAAACCTTATTTGAATACGAACATTCCACAAAGTATATTTTATCAGCCGATTCTGTCGGGAATCTTTTAAATGAGATTGATGACGAACAATTTAGCCTTACCCCTTTGAAAGACCGGATTATTTTGCAGGAAGCAACCGATTGTATTGAAAATAAAGGAGAAATTAATATGGATGAATTGTTGAGCACCTGTTTAAATCTTTCAAAGACTTCCGACAAGATTACCGAAGATAAAATAAAATTGCTATTAAAAGATCTTAGTGAATTTCTAAAGGTAGAGCCACAGCTCCCCGACCTGAATAAAAACTTTATTGAAACTGAAGCATTAAACATTCACCCAAAGCAGAATCGTCAGCAAATTATTGATCTGATCAAGGANGATAAATCAAGTGAAAGTGAAGTTGCTCTTTTAGCCCTCTATGCTTATCGCCAGATGGATCAAACCGACTGGAGACCCTTTATTAAAGCGGCGCTTGAAAGAAATCCGGTTTCCCTGGAAGCACTGGCAGGTAAGACGGCCATGGAGGCATATAAAATCATTGCTGCCCTTTACGATGAATCGATATATGATGACTTCAGACTTGCTCAGCCTGATGAGGTTTGGAATTTCAGGCACGGTGATGGCGTGGAAAAAGCATTACTGATGGCCAATTTCCTCTACAATGTTTCAAAAGAAAAAGAATTAATTCTGGATGTTCAGAAAGAACAGGTTCTTCTTTCCTCGGGAGATATTGAGTTTAAGTTTCATTCAAAGAAAGGATTAGTCCAAACTATAAATCTTGTTTAACGTGAGTTTGGCGTAAGATCTACGAAAAATATTTGAATTGAGAATAACAAGGTTTTGTTTACCCATTACACCCGGCGCACATTTGTCGGGTAGGCAAGGGTATTTCAGTCCAGCCTCTCACAGAACTGTACGTGACAGTCTCCCGTCATACGGCTCTTGTCATTCCCAGTCATTGTTTAAAGTAACTGCTAAACTTATCCTATCACCCGCGGTGTGACAATAGTTTCGACAACGGGTTGTTATCACAATACTTCATCAGTGGTTCACGCTCGTTCATCTCCATTATTCATACCTGATCCATTGATGTGCCTTTTCCTTGTCTGTTCAATACCATGGATTTTGTCCAAAGCACTGCAAGGCAGTTTGCCGGCTGTCCCCGCAGACCCCCGGCGAAGGATCATTTCTTTTCAGAAATCCCTTCATCTTTTGTACAGCATGTTAAAGAACTTGATCAACTCTTGTCCTCAACTTCAGGACACATTGTTCGGCAGCGAGGGAATTTGTATCTTAACTGCATAATAATAAGCCTGTAATGACGGGGGTTACTATTATGCAGTTTTCATGTATTATCATTAAAAACGTTGTTATATTAAGGCAAAACTAAGCTCAAATCGTTAGCATTTAATTTAGTCGATATAAAATTCCTGAAATCTAAAAAACTCTATTTTATGTATCAACCTTTTTTGTATAATCGTAATGTATAGCGAGCAAGGGGAGATTACATCAGTATTTTTACTTTTTTCTTTGATATTATTCAATACTCCCTTATTTAGTTCAGCTACAATAAAATTCTCTGTATTAGTTAGTTTTTTGTTAATAATCTTTATCTCACTACCTAGGCTTTCACGACAAAAATGAAAATATTTGGTTTCGTCTAAATACAATAATCCTGAATAGTAGCAATTTTCAATATTATATTTTTCGATTAAATACATATTTCCTGAGTACCCATTCATGTTTAATTGCTCAAATACTTTAGTCCTTGTTTTTAGCAAATCATTATTCCATTGAGATATAGGTTTTTCATTCTCTCTGTATTTTTTATTTATTTGAACCAAATATTTAGAACTATTACAACCCATCAAAAATAAACTATATATAATTGTTAAAATGATTATATTCTTCATACTATTATTTATATGTAAATGAAACAGTAATATTCAAACCTTGTTTAACTGATGGTGGAGTTGCTCCTAATATTAAAGGTTCTGTTAGGTCGTATGTCCTTGTTTGCTGGTAAAACAAACTACCGCCTTTACCATCAATTATGCGAGAAGGTTCATAGCCACTTCCATTAATATTAATCGCATAATGCGTCCTAAGAGATAACCCTGCTCCTTCGCATTTGCACTCAAGTTGTTCAAAGCGCCGGTGCGAATTTGCAATTCGCACCTCTTAACCAAGGATTTACAATCCTTTTTACAATCTTTCATTCTATCTTAACGAAAATATGTCTGCCTCTCACAATAGTACATAAAATTTCATAAATTTAAATGATGGGAATCAGAAATAAGATATCACCGGCTTGAAGCCGGGTTTTTCGATTCTTTCCTGGCAATACAAACTTTTAACAAAATTCCACTTGCTGCAGTCAAGGAGGCAGAGCGGATCACAGATCGCGCGGTTAAAAAGCTGCGGTTTGCAAAACCGCAGCAGCCGCGCCAACCTTTTTGCAAATCCTGAGGAGCAGTGTTGATAGTTAATGGAATGGATTACAGCCCGATAGTAGAAATCTAAAATATTTAGTAAATGAACTACAATTAATAGTTGGTAAACTAAATTATTTAGTTATCTTTGTTTTATAATTTAGTAAATCATGAAACATCTGACAAACAGGGAAGAAGAAATAATGAACATCTTCTGGCAAAAAGGTTCATTGTATGTAAAAGAAGTTATTGATGAACTTTCTGATCCCAAGCCTCATTACAATACTATTTCAACGATTGTGCGGGGCCTTGAGGAGAAAGGATTCCTCGGGCATGAGCAATTCGGAAATACTCACCGTTATCATGCAATCATCTCAAAAAATGAAAAAGAATTTGACAGGAAATTGACTGAGTTATTTTCGGTTAATTAATTATGTAAATTTGTTAAACTGATCAATTCCATTATGCCATGAAAAAAACTGCTTTGGTATTACTTTACACTATTCTCTCATTAAGCGTTTATTCGCAAAAAATCGTTGAAAATCCAGGGTTTGGATTTACTACAACCTTTAATCTAAAGATTAAAAGTATTGAATTAAGAGATACGGCAACGGTACTCTCATTCCACATTTCCTCAAAAGGTTCCATCGTTGTACCTAAGCAAACCTATATCCAACCGGTGAAAGGTCAAAAACTGTTTATTACGGGAGCTGAAGGGATTCCAATAAACAAGAGTTTCAGTTTGCCTGCTTCAGGAGAGGCTGATTATAAATTGCTTTTCCCAAAAATCGATGCCTCGGTCAGCAGACTCGATTATGGTGAAGAGGGAGCAGGTGCATCCTGGTTTATTTATGATATTGCACTCAGGGAAGTTCCCGGACAGTCTGTGATTCCCTCAGAATTGAGAAGCAATTGGTTTAATAAAAAAACCGGTGATTGGGAATTGAGTTTCTTTGATTCAACAGCTGTTTACAAAAAGAAAGTATGGGATTACAGCAAAGTCAATTTGACGAAAAGAGAAGGTACCATTGAATTGAAAGACAATAAAGACAGAGTCCTTCTGGCAGTAAAACCCACAATTGACGGAAGTTATCTGATAGGGGAAGCAACATGTCCACAAAACACTTACGTTCAGAACCCTGACTTCGGGAGTCAGGATGAGGAGGGCTATAAGGCTCCTGTTTTTAAATATGACTCTGTGAATTTCAGCGGTTATTTCAAAGGTTATTCGCCAAGAATAAAGCAGAAAACAATTTCTATCCGTGTGAATGATATTCTTGCAGGAAAAGATTATTCAATATCGGCCAGCCTTGACGAGAAAGGAGCTTTTTCAGCAAAACTGCCTCTTTATTATCCTCACTCGGTGTCCATCAATTCAGTCAGCACAGGGCAGCAAGTGTTTCTTGAGCCGGGGAAAGATCTATTTGTATTGTTTGATAGCCCGAGCAATTCAAAATTGTATATGGGAAAGAGCGGAAATGTTAACAGGGATCTGGATAAGCTTGATAAATTCAACAGCCTTGATTTCTCCTCGATTTCAAAGAAAATACCTGATCTAACTTCTTCTCAGTTTAAAAGTGAGTGCCTTGATTTAATGCAAAAGGAACTGGATGCTTTGGATGCATTCAAGAAATCTCATTCAATCGGTACAAAGGCTTACCAGGTAAAGAAAAGGGACATTGAGTTCAGATTTGGCACTTACTTGCTTCAATATAACGCCTTAATCTATCAAGTAACAGGAAAGCCTGTATATAATCCGGAGAACTTCACTGCCGAGTATTATGATTTCATCAAAAATGAAAAGATGAATGATCCGCTGGCTGTCATTTCAACGAAATACAGCGATTTTATGACACAGTTGGGAATGACTAAATTTATTAGAGGAGAGAGCCTGACATATTCAGTTATGATGAAGGGGCTTGAAGATTCCGGACACTCCTTAACACCGGAAGAAAAAAAATTAAAGGAGGATCTTAAGATAGCAGAGAATCCTATGGATAATGCAGCCATGGCAAATTTTTTTAATCAGTATGGCACAAAACTTTCTGAACTTGTTATGAAGTATAATGATCAGTTTAAAAAATTTATTCCCGAAATTAGAGCAGGGACTATTACTTTTGAAATTGCTTGTGATTCATTGACTAAGAAAGGAGTAAATTTTACAGGCGATGAAAAGGTCATTATTGAAAAAAGAAAAATTATTGACAATTTGCCGGCCATAGTAAAGAGAAGAGAAACCACAAAGGCTCAAGAAAAGTTTAACTCAGATCATCAGAATTTATTAGATTCTTTGGAAAGGAAAAGGAGTAAAATCACCATAGAGGAAAACCTAAAAAGATTGGGAATAGAAAAAGGGATGGCAATGGATATTTTCAATGCAAAGATTGATTTCAATCAGATTGTAAACGAATTAGCACCTCTTTCTGACGAGGGACTAAAGTCCATGCAGGGGCAATATAAAACTCCTTTTATTGCCAATTACTTGGTAATGTGTAATAAATCGACGATGGAAAAAATTGAAGCAAATAAGAAGAAAAGAGGATCTGTTTTAAACGAGGTTCCAAAAGTAGAGAAAGAAAAGTTGTTTGAAGAACTGATGAAAAAATACACTGGTAAAGTAGTTCTTGTTGATTTTTGGGCCACCTGGTGCGGGCCTTGCAGAAACGCCATTGAGCGGATCGGGCCCTTAAAAGAAGAGATGTCCAAAGAGAATGTGGTATTTGTCTATATCGCTGCCCCCAGCTCACCAAAACAGACTTATGATCGCATGGTGCCTGGTATTAAAGGCGAGCACTACCGGGTATCCAATGACGAATGGGGCTATCTGCATAGTAAATTCAACATTAACGGGATACCCCACCTGGTTCTGGTGGATAAAAAAGGGCAGGTTATTAATCCTAACCTCAGCTATTCAAGCAATGAAACATTAAAAGTGGAAATTGAAAAAAGAATAAAAGAGTAGTTTCGATATGAGGGATTCCCCATTATGTATTGGTTGGAAAAGATGGGAAAGTGATCAACCCAGACCCGGGCTATCTTGACAATACGAAGCTCAAAACATTGCTTATGAAGTATATAAAAGAATAGAGATCAGGGAAAGGCTCTGACCCATATAAATAACACAAATAACTTGTGATGAAAAATGTTGCATTTTTAGGGATTGGAATTTGTTTGCTGTTTTTATCTTGTTCATATGCCACTAATGATCAAAATACCGATAAAGATCGGTTGCCTAATCCCGTCATCAAGGCAGGTATAGCCAAAGTGGATGGAAAACTCAGTAATTTTCACCGGAAAAAAGGTGAAGAAAATCCGACATTGATTTTGGCCATCCAAAATCCTGTAACAGCTGAGGAAAGTACATTCAAAACTCAATTGGGTGAAGACGGCAGTTTTCACTTCGAAGTTCCGGTTGAATGCAATGTTAATATTGGGTTGATTGGTTCGGAGATATTTCAGGACAATGCTGTCGGTGTCGCTTTGATTCCCGGGAAAGAGACAAAAATGGAAATTCTTTATGATGAAACAGGCGATTTAAAGGCAGATATGGTAAGCAGTCTTGGATTGGCTTCGGGTGATCTGCCAAATTTCTATAAGATGTTCATTAAATTCATAGAGGATCGTTATTCAGAGCCTTTTTACACCATGACACCTGAAGATTTCAGTCATTTGGCTATAAAAAAGCTGATGGTAGAAAGATTGAAAAGATCAATAAACGATTCGATACTATCGGGAAAAGCAAAGAACTACATTACGGATGAATGCAAATTAAAGTATCTTAATGGAAGCCTTCTCACCTATCATGATTATATAGCCCGGAACTACAGGAATACAAAACCAAAAGGAGAACCTGATAATTTTACTCCGCAGGAACCGAAAAGATCGTATTACGCGTTTCTTAAGGATTTTAATCTGGGCAATCCTCAATACCTGTATAATGGAATGGGCACGTATACGGAGGTACTGCAGACGATACTTTCAAATGAAAAATTAAATATTCCCGCTATCAAAGATACACCAATACAAGACTGGCTTAAAGAAGTAAAGAAGAATATAGCTGATTTGATAGGTTCAGACAAAGGTTTGTTCTATGATCTGCTGGTTGCCAATGCTTATGCCCGGCAGTTTAATAACGAGTTGAAACCATTATCGGATAAACAGAAGGAAAATATCAGGAGCTATTTTAAGGATGAAGAGATCGCGAAAATACTTTTAAGGAAGAATGAAGAGGTCATCAAACTGGAAGCTGAAAAAAACTATTTTAAAACAAACATTAACACGACACCGGCAGTTCCAAAAGAAGAATTGATGAAAGCGATTATATCCAAATACAAAGGGAAGGCAGTAGTAGTGGATTTCTGGGCTACCTGGTGTGGTCCCTGTATGAACGCTATGACAGAGACCAGGGATGTCAAAAGAGAACTGCATGATAAAAATATAGCTTTTGTATATATCACTAATGTTTCTTCTCCAAAGAAATTATGGGAAGAAAAAATCAATAGTATCGGCGGAGAACACTATTATCTGTCTCAAGATGAATGGGTATATATCATGGGTAAATTTGGTTTCGAAGGTATACCCTCATATTTGTTTTATGACCCAAAAGGAGTAATGAAGAATAAAGTTACCGCTTATCCCGGATCGGAAAAAATGAAGAAGATGATAAAAGAATTGTTGGATTAATGATTGCTGAGAGTTTGTGAAGATTTTGCAAATTCCTAATTTCACAATATTGGGAAAAAACAAAATTAGGCATTTACGCGACCCTCAGCGTTAAACCAGTAAGATCGAAGGCAAGCTTTTATGTATCTTCAATAGCACTAACTAAAAAATAACTGTTATGAAAACAACTATCGGAATTCTTTTGATTTCTTTGGGTTTGATCAACCTCTCTTGCAAACATGGGCCAGTTAACACTCAATCGTTTACATTACAGGGGAAAATAAACGGCGTAAAAACGGGACGCATCATTTTGAGTTATGAAAGCAGCAAAAAATATAAATGGATAAATGACACTGCTGATATTAAAGATGGTAAATTTGTTTTTAAGGGGAAAATTATCGAGCCTACATCTGCTGATTTAATCGCTGCCAGTGAACCAAATCTTGGAAGAACTGGCAAGGAATTAAATATCGCAAGTATCTATATTGAACCTGGTGACATGAAAGTAATTCTTACAAAAGACAAATTCAAAGAATTGAAAATGACCGGTTCAAAGTCTCAAAATGATTTGAATGCTCTTAATCTATTCAATAAGTCAGTAACATCACGCATCGATAGTGTATCTACCATAATCATTTCACTTAGGGATAGTCTAACTAAATATCCAGAGGAGAAAAATTTATCGGAGAAATTGAAAAATGAATATACAAAGCGTGGGATATTAAATAATGAGAAATATGCGCAGTATATTGAATTCATAAAATCTCATCCCAAATCATTTTTATCTGCTGATCTGTTGCTTCGTATTAATGATATAATTCCTCTTGATTCATTAAAATTAATACACAACAACCTTGCTGTTCCAATTCAAAACAGCCGGGATGGCATCGTTATAAAAAAAATTATAGCCAAAAAGGACAATAACAGAATTGGAGCCATTGCGCCGGATTTTAAAGCGATTGATCTGAATAAACAGACTGTAACATTGTCCGAATTCAGAGGTAAAAATGTTGTTCTGATGGATTTTTGGGCAAGTTGGTGCGGTCCCTGCCGTGCGTCTTTCCCTCATTTAAAAGAAGTTTATAAAAAGTATCATCCGAAAGGTTTCGAAATAATATCCATTTCTGTTGATTTTAATAGGGACGCCTGGATGGCAGCCGTTAAACAGGAGAATATTGAAACCTGGCATCCTGTCCCTGTTGCTGAAAAATATGCATTAGGCCCTGATTCCATTAAAAAGGATGACATTTATGAAAATTATTTCGTTCAGGGCGTTCCACGGCAGATATTAATTGATAAAAGCGGTAAAATAGTTGGGCAATGGCTAGGGTTTAGTAAAGAAAATGAAAATGAACTTGACAAAAAATTGGCGGAGTTATTTAGCGGTGTGCAATAAAATAAAGCCTAAAAAAGAAGTTTAGTTTCTTACCGATTTATATAATAAAAGGAGTTATTGATAAAACCTTTCCCTTTTCTTTATAATGTGATCACAAATTCAATAAACTTCAACGATTTAAAATTTAACTAAAGAATGAAAAAGGCAATTCAAATATTCAGTTTTTGTTTCATAGTTCCATTTTTGTGTTACTCACGATCAAAAAATGAAAGGTTAGCTAAGAATATCACTTTCATTAAAGATACACGTTTGCCACCAAGAGTAATCTAAAATCACAAAAATAATTCAATTTGCTTGCATTTTATTGATCAATTAAATACAGTATCATGTTACCAATTAGTGTAGTCATTCCTGTGTACAATGCAGAAGAATTTCTTAAAGAAACTATTGATAGTGTGATTAATCAGACTTTCAGCGATTTTGAACTTATTATCCCTCGCTAGCGCGGGTCTGTGACCAGTAGTGGTCGAAAGATGAATTTTATCATGAGTTTTCATTGAAGTGATTTTGCTTTTTTTAAAAAATATTATATTTATCCTCTTCATGAGATAGAATATGATAATTATGGAATAGAAAACAATTGAAAATATTTTTTATTTACTAAGGCCGGATCTCCGCCACAATCCTTTATC
>JGI20225J20221_1000260_pt2 | contig 31320 bp, 22 predicted proteins | sample BioMet4_FD_20221 | JGI IMG/M metagenome (IMG submission 20221)
GGGTGTGATTAAAAGTGGGTGAGGCGGGCTAAAAAAGATTTTTGTAAAATAAAATGTACAAATTTAGCCACTTTTGTAATTAAAGTGGGGATGGAAAGCGAAAATCGCCCTTTATTAAGCCAAACCGAGATCAACCTGATCGAACAACTGCGTAAGCACCCGCAGATGATGGAACGGGTTCAATACATTCTGTCCATTGCTAACGATTCGAGCGGGTCCTTGAAGAGCGCCGACGAAGTGGAAGAACAGCTCATCGAAGAACTGCGCAAACTGGGTAACAGCACCATGAACAGTTGGGCTCAAGAGGCCCATCAGCGCGTGGCCGAAGAACTCAAAGCCAAGGATCCCACCGTTCGCAGCCGCAAAAAAAAACGTTGAAATGGTGCTCTATCTTTGGGGAAGTCTCGGTGCGCGAACAAATCTGGCGCAACTTGAGCACGAACTACCTGCGTGTCTTTGCCAAGCGAATCGGCGTCAGACCACGGGGGCGATCCCTTCGTCTGGAGCGGGTGCTCACCGACTTCGGCTGCGAACATTCCTTTGCGCGAGCAGCCCAAAGCGTCCTCGAGCACTATGGCATCAAAATTGGAGCCACCTGCGTTCACGACTGCACCCTGAAACACGCTCAAAGAGCTCAAGCCCAACTCCAAAAACAGTATGAACAGACCTTCCGGTTGTTGCCTGCTCAAGGTGAGCCATATGTAATTGCCCAAGCCGACGGCACCATGATCTGCACCGTGCAACCGGCAAAACGCAGAGATAAAAGGCCACGGGAATGGAAGGAAATGCGACTGGTCGCCAGCCAAGCCAAAGGCAGCACCACAACGATCTACGCCGCCACCTTCGGCACGGTTGAACAAACCGGGCGGCGCTGGGGCCACTGCGCCAAAGCGGCGGGATGGGGATTGAACAGCCGCATTCACGTTGTGGGCGATGGCGCCGATTGGATACGTGGTCAAACAAGGGAGGTTTTCGGCGACCAAGGCTCCTTTCTGTGCGACTTCTTCCATGTCAGCGAATACTTGGGAGCGGCGGCACAAACGTGCCGTCCAGCCAAAGCCGATCAGTGGCGCCACATTCAGCAGAAACGACTGCGCCGTGGAGCCTTTGAAAAGGTGATTGAAAGCCTGGAGGATCACCTTGAACCCGCCAACACGCCCGAAGAGCTATCGCCAGTCCGCAACGCTCATCGCTACCTGAGTAATCGGCGAGAGTGTTTGGATTATCCCCGCGCCCTTGAATTAGATCTACCCATTGGCTCGGGCATTATCGAGAGCGGTCATCGCCATGTGCTACAAGCGCGACTCAAGAAAGCGGGTGCAGCTTGGTTGCAGCCCCATGCCGACAGCATCGCCCACCTGCGAGTCATGCGGGCCAACCAAAAATGGTCATCTCTCTGGAACTAACCTCACCCACTTCTAATCACACCCTGGCGATAGTGCGTTTTACGATTGTCATAGCCTTACCAGTGTGATCATTTCAGACAGAGTTACCAGCATTTGGTTGTATGCGTTTAACGGCTGCACTAGTCTGACTAGTGTGACGATTCCAGATAGTGTCACCGGCATCCAGAGCGAGGCGTTTGGCGGCTGTAACAGCCTGACTAATATTACTTTTCTTGGAAACGCACCAACTTTGGGTTCTGATGTCTTTGATGGTGATTCACAAGCCACAGTTTATTACTACACAGGCACGACAGGTTGGAGTTCTACCTATGGCGGATTGAAAACGGTAGGCATCACGGCAACAACGGCTCCAACGCTTTCGATTCAGTCTAAAGGCAAGAATGTTATTATTACCTGGAGTGCGGGCACACTATTGGAATCCACAAATCTTACAAACGGAGTGTGGATAACCAATAGTGCCACCTCGCCCTTCACTAATGCCCCCGGCCTTAACCCTCTCATGAAGTTTTACCGTGTTCAATATCCATAAGCCTCGAGAGCAAAAAATATATGTAATTCCGGAGCAAAGCTACGCTGATGGGGGAGAAGAGTCTCTGAAAAGATATGACCACTCACTCCTGTCCGGTTTAAAAGCCTTGGAAATAGGGCTGATTTTGAAGGTTAGAAAAAATGAAGCTAAGGAGTGCCCCCATCCAAGGTCGCTCTCTGCCTTCATGTTTTCTAAATCTCCATTATTTGCAATGAGTTCGGTTGTTTATCAGCTCTCCGAATGGGATGACAGTGATATAAGCATTGTGTGTCGGTAGTGATCTTGGGGAACACCCAGGGAGCAAAACAGGATGTAAATTGCTTTTCTTTGTTCTTCAGTCAGGGGGGCGAAGTGGAGGCGAGCGTAACGAGCTAAGAGCGTGTTGGACATAATCATTGACCACTACTTACTTTAAAAGACACTTGAGTCGGTAGAAACGAGTTGGTGTATTGGTAGTTGATGGATCACTAAAGTAGAACTGACCGGGCAACGATTCGACTACAGTGCCGATTTGGGTCCAAATCAGGAGATTTGTTGAGGTCCACACACAGTAAGTCAAATTGGTGAGTCCTTGGAAATTGAGTTGGAATGAACCGTCTAGTCCAAATGAAAGCGCATCTGATGAGATTACTGGTTCGGGGATGATGTTAACCGTTACAATTCCGGGCAAGGAATCGGCTTCACCATCATTCGCTACTATGGAGAAGGTGTCATAGGGAACCCCAAATGCATCCGCAAACGGGACAAAAATGAAACGGGCTTGAGAATCTGTGAGCGGGGTACACGCAATAGTAATGGGGGCACCGCGACCATTGGTGGTATATTGATACAGACTTCCGTTTATGGGCAAGGTGTTAACACAGTAAGTCAGCAAGTCTCCATTAGTATCTGAAAACAATTTTCCCCCGTTGATGTCTTGGTTTATGGGACCCTCAATCGTTTGTGGGATAGATGTGGGCGGAACATTCGGTGCAAGGGCCAAATAGTGGTAATCCCCGCTGGCGATGGCGATGACATTAGTCAAATTTGTTGAGATAACTCCACTCTCTGATCGAACCACCGTTCCGTCTGACTTCAAGGCGAGACTGGATTCGTAACCTGAAGCAATCGCCACAACATTTGATAACCCGCTTACAAAGTTTGTCTGGCTACCAGAATCCCCCCACGCGATGACGGTTCCATCACTCTTAAGTACAATATTATCCAAGCATTCAGTAGAGATGGCAACGACATTACTTAGCCCAGAAGGGACAGTCAGAGTCGATGAGGATGCGTATAAAGGATCCCCCCACGCAAAGACCCTTCCATCTGCTCGGAGAGCTAGACTATGCGAGGATCCAGCCGCAATCGCGACGATGTTGTTTATGTATGTGGGGACATTAGTGGTAGTTGTATCTCCCCAAGAAAGAATTGTACCGTCGGATTTCAAGACTAAAGAGTGGTCGTCTCCCCCCGCTACAGCGATCACGCTGGTAACATTGGACGGAACAATTGCTTCTTTGCCACTATAAGAGTATTTTCCCCATGCTGTCACAAGGCCATAGGAGTCCACAGCAAGACAGTGGTTGTATCCACCAGCAATGGCTGTAAGGTTACTTAGCCCTGCAGGCACGTTTATGGGAGAATTTGTTCCGCCAATATAATTAGCTCCCCATACGGACAGAGTACCATCCGCATGCAAGGCCATGTTCTGACCATGGCCGCAAGCAATGGATGTGACGTTACTCAGACCTTGAGGTACCTTGGTGAGCCCGTATGTCGAAGCCCCCATCGGAGTGATCTTCATCCCTGTCGTCATCATGCGATCTATACCGTAAGCTAAACCAACCTGATTACTTGTTATCAAACGATAATGATAGGCAAGCTTTGGAGACAAGTCGCTGATGGACGTGCTCACTCGGATTACATTCAAACCTGAGCCAACAGAGATGGGTGCCGTCGTATACCCATAAGCTGTATTTGGCCCCCACTCAAACCATGCTATAGCTGGCGTGCCGTTGGGTACTGCCATGCCATTGAGTGTGGCTGAGGTGGAGGTCAGGGGACTTGAGGGTTGCGTAAAAGCGATTGACGGAGAGACGAGAATGGTAAGTGTGCTTTCCTCACTGCTTGATGTTCCGTTTGCGTTAGAGACTGTCAGTTTATATGTGCCAGCATCGCTTGCATAAATATTCGAGATGATCAAAGAAGCGGTCTGCGATCCGCGAATACGCCCGTCGTCCACTAAATTAGTTCCATTACATTTCCATTGATATTGCAATGGCGTTTCTCCATTGACTGCGGCAACAAACACTACTGTGTGTCCAATGTAGGCATTGCGTTGAGCCTGTGGCAAAACCACCGTGGGAGAATTTTGGGAGACCGAAGGGGCGAGGAGAGCGAGACTAAAAAAGCTGCCTCCAGCGACTTTGACAGCATTGGTAACAAATGAAGGTACGTCCGTCTGTCCGTTGCTGTTATTTCCCCATGCCAAGACCGTACCATCTGCGCGCAAGGCCAGACTATGGGAATTGCCTGCCGCCACAGCCACTACATTGGTCGCACTTGCTGGTACATTCGTTTGACCGTAACTGTTATTCCCCCAAGCAACCACACTACCATCCGAGCGCAGAGCCAGACTATGAGCACTGCCTGCCGCCACAGCCACTACATTGGCCACGTTTGAGGGCATGTTTGTCTGGCCACTGCCATTGTTTCCCCACGCCAAGACTATGCCGTCTGCACGCAAGGCTATACTATGGTAATCGCCTGCCGCCACAGCTACTACATTAGTCGCACTTGCTGGTACATTTGTTTGACCGTAACTGTTACTCCCCCAGGCAACCACGCTACCATCTGAGCGCAGAGCCAGACTATGAGCACTGCCTGCCGCCACAGCCACTACATTGGTCGCCGCAGGCAGAACCTGTTGAATAGATCCCCACACGACTACGTTTCCATCCGAACGCAGAGCCAGACTCTGATTACCACCTGCAGCGACAGCAACCACATTGACTGCCAAAAATGGAGTATTCACTTGCCCGGAGGCATTGGATCCCCAAGCTACCACCGTTCCGTCCGAGCGTAGAGCTAGGAAATGATTTGCACCGGCAGCAATAGCCACGATATTTGTCGCAGATAAAGGAACGTTTGTCTGTCCAAATTTGTTTTGTCCCCACGCGATAATCGGAACCACTTCGAGCGTGGCGGTGCGACTGGTGATCGATCCAATCTTGTTGCCGACAAGCACCTGGTTAACTGCTGCGTCTGACGCTTGAAAGGAATCAAATGTGAGCGTTGCGCTACTCCTCACATATGTCGTCATGTTCGTTGGTTGGGCAATGATTACCGGTTGATGATTCAGCTTGACAGTTTGACATCCACCAAAAGTCGAGTCCCAGCCCGTTGCATCGGCAAAATAATAAATGGTTGCATTGTTGTCTCCTTCGAAAACAGAGGAACAGAGACTTGGCGTGTTTCTGAGAAAATAAGCTCCGTTGAGCTTGGAACAGTAACGGAAGACATTATTTCCGATGCTAATCACGCTATTGGGGACCATTACGCTTGTCAAGCTGGTGCAGATTTCAAACGCCCTGTCACCAATGCCGGTGGCAGAAAGATCTTCTGACGCATTCGTTCCTATGGTGACTTGAATGAACTGAGGAATAGCCACAGTTCCACCCTCTCTTGAGTAATCGGAAATAGAAAGACTTGTCCCATCTGAATAATAATGGGCCCCATTGTAATTCCCCCACAATTGTGCTTGGGAGATCAGCAAAACAAGCAAGAGCACTATTAACAGTGCTCTTGTATGTTGTTGTACAGTTATCATATCTGTAAATTTTAATTATAAACTCTCTTAAAACGTGGATTTTTGCTTATCCCATGTAATGCCTTGGCAACATAAGGTTTATGGGGCACAGTCTATGATACCAATATCAAAACCTCTTCCGTAGGAACCTATTCTCACAACTTCCGTAATGACAATTGCTGCAACCTAAAAAAACTTTTATGCTTTATGGAAGTGAAATATTTTCTATTAGGACTAATTACTTTTGTCAAACGCGTAATTTACATTTTTTCCAGTTGTCAGCGCGCAGGTATTATCGTTGGTTATTTTTCGAAATTTGAGACGACATTATGAATATAAGCCAAGTGATAGTCGGAGCCACCTTGGAGAAGGCGAGTGTTGAAGGGAGAACTTCGAGATTATCCGACATTCACACTGGCAGTTCTTTTCACAATCAATATTTGTTCTTGCCGAGTAATCTTCAAATATGCGAAAAAATCAAGATTCCATAGAAAGCCCACAAACTTTTAGAATAAAAGGAACCCCATGTGCCACATACCGAGGATTGCAGAAATAAAGAATGGATTAAAAAGCGTTCCAAGAGTGAAGTTACAACTCTGGCTTCTCCTGGTGCTTGTAAGCTCCTGCTTTCTATTTCAAGGTCAGGCTCAGAGCACATATAGCAATTTCACATATACTGTCAGTGGCACCAATGTAACGATTACTAGCTACACAGGAACGAGAAGTAACGTTACCATTCCTTCCTTGATACCAGATGTTGGTACAGTGACTACGATTGGAATTAAAGCCTTTTTCAACAATACTAATTTAAGTTCTGTTACAATTCCTGATTCTGTGCTCGATATTGGAGATTATGCTTTTTGGTACTGCACTTCGTTACAAAATGTTCAATTATCGACTGCTGCGGTAAGAATAGGTAACTCGGCTTTTTCAGAATGTACGAACCTCCAAAGTATTCGCATTCCGGAGAGTGTGATGACGATTGGGACTTGGGCATTTTATGATTGTGCAAGCCTAACCAATATTTCTATCGAAACAGGTGTCACTAATATTGATTCCTATGCATTTTTTGGGTGTTCTAAGCTCCCATCTGTTAAGATTCCAGGCACAGTTACATATCTTCGTGATTACGCATTCTGGCACTGCTCTTCACTCACAAATGCCATCATTGGTGATGGAGTTGAAAATATTGGTGGTAGTGCTTTTTCAGAATGTACTAATCTGACTTACGTAATGATGCCGACGAGTGTCCAAACAATTGGCGATTACGCTTTCTGTGATGGTTTTTCGCTCACAACCTTGGTTATCCCTGAGCAAGTTACTTCAATTGGAAATTGTGCCTTCATTCACTGCAGAAAATTAAAAACTCTCTCGTATAATTGCCGCGCAGCAGTTGGTGATGGGGCTTTCTATGATTGTCCACTTCTGGACAATATTGTTTTTTCTGATGGAGTTCCATCGTTAGGCAATGGGAGTTTTGCGTATTGCGCATCGCTCACTAATGTAACTATTCCCAATAGTGTTACAAATATTGGAGATCACGCGTTTTGGTATTGTGGAAATCTGAAACAATTTGTCATTCCCAACAGAATAACTAATATTCCAGATTCAATGCTCTCGGAATGCACAAATCTCTCAACTGTGATTATTCCTGATAGTGTTACGAATATTGATAATTACGCATTTTATGATTGTGAGTTTTTAAATGCTATTACGATCCCATATCAAGTCACAAGAATAGGTAACTATGCCTTTTTTAATGGTAAAAGGCTTACTACGATTCTTATTCCCGATAATGTTACTAGTATAGGCGATGACGCATTTAATTGTTGTGCACGCCTGACTGGGATTACCATCTCCAAGAGTGTGACTAGCATTGGGGACTCTGCTTTCAAAAATTGTTCTCTTTTGGAAAGCATAGACATTCCCAACAGTGTGACTCGGGTTGGAAATTATGCATTCTATGGTTGCAGCAGTCTTAAAAGCGCTTCGATTTCAGACAGAGTGACTAGCCTTGGAGATTACATGTTTTATCAATGCACTAGCTTGACGAATGTAACAATTGGAGGAAGCGTAAGTGCAATCGGCAACTACGCGTTTGAGTACTGTGGTAACCTATCCAATTTGAATATCCCAGATAGCGTAACTAAAATTGGTAATCTTGCTTTTTATTACTGCACCAATTTGTTGAGTATCACCATTCCCAACAGTGTGACCAACATCGGTGGCAGTTCTTTTTGGGGGTGTTCAAATCTTAGCAAAGTAATCTTGGGCAACGGTATAATCAGCATTAAAACCAACTTGTTTTATGGCTGCACGAGCCTTACGAACGTTACCATTCCCAATAGTGTTACAAACATTGGTAATTATGCGTTTGAGTATTGCAGCAATCTGTTAAACGTGTCTATTCCAGATAGTGTTATCGACATTGGAACATCAGCTTTCCAACAGTGTGAACGTCTCACTATTGGATATCTTTCTACCAATCTTCTGAAGATTGGTACAAACGCATTTTATCATTGTAGCACTTTGACTCATGTCATCCTACCGGAAGGGCTTTTGTCCATAGGAAGTGGTTCGTTTTCTGGCTGTTCTGCTTTATCACAGATTACATTACCAAGCACACTTAAAATACTGGGAGTTGGGGCTTTCGGTGATTGCACGGGATTAACAAATGTTATAATTCTGAGTTTAAATAGTAAATTAAGTGACCAATTATTTTTGGGTTGTTCCAAATTGGAATCAGTAGATTGTTCGGATCGTGTTGTGGGGATTGGTAATTATTCATTTTCAGGCTGTTCGGCCATGTGCCGAATGATGGGGCTTTCCTCATTAATTAACATAGGAACAGACGCATTTTCGGGGTGCCGTAGCCTCAGAGAACTTGAGCTGCCCAATAGCATTACCAATATCAGCTCTGGTGCTTTTTCTGATTGTGATAGTCTAGCAAACTTCAATTGGCCTTCAGGAACAACAAAGATCGAGAATGGGGTCTTCATGGATTGCACCAGTCTAAATAGTATAAGTATACCTAGCAGTTTATTATCAATCGGCGATTTTGCTTTTTTTGGCTGCACGAGCCTTCAAAATCTGATATTGTCACAAACGCTGACAAACATAGGTAATTCAGCGTTTGAAAATTGTGCCCGGCTGAGTTGTGTCAGTTTACCTGATTCTGTTGTGACTTTAGGAGCACATGCCTTTTCCTCATGCTCAAGTTTGACGAACGTCGTTCTTTCTTTAGGTCTTTCCAGTTTGGGAACAGGAGTTTTCTCAAAGTGTGATAATTTGGACACCTTGTCCCTCGCTAGTTCCAACACTAGTTTTTATATTTCTGATGGGGTTTTGTTCAATTTCGATCAGACCGTGCTCATCCGCTGTTCGACCACAAAATCCGGAAATTATACAGTGCCCGATACCATAACAAATATCGCAAGTTGTGCTTTTTATGATTGTTCCCTTTTGACGAACATTATTCTCACAACGAATGTTGCCAAAATTGGAGATCATGCCTTTTACGGCTGCAAGAACCTTTCGGTGTTTACGATTCCAGATGGGGTTGTGAATCTTACCAACTCTTTATTCGAAGGTTGTACAAATTTGAAGAGTATTGTCATACCTGATACGGTCAGATTTTTTGGGTCCGATGTCTTTCGTGGATGTTCAGGAATGAATCAATGTTTACTCTCATCCAACCTTATCTCGATGGTTGACAACGACTTTTATGGATGCTCAAACCTTTCTTCCATCATTATTCCTCAAAGAGTTAGATCCATCGGATTCTTGCCATTTACTGGTTGTTCCAATCTTAAATCCATTGATGTGGCGATCGAAAATACCAACTATACGAGTATTAATGGCGCGTTATTCAACAATGACACATCTCCATTACGAGTTAACCTCATTTGTTGTCCTAGTGGCATTACGGGGGCTCTGATTTTCACAAATTCGTTTGGTGCTATTGATGATTGGGCGTTTGCTGGATGCACAGGAATTACTAGCATTACATTACCTAGCACCGTTTCAAGTATCGGATTCCATGCATTTGATGGATGTTCAAGCCTTACTAATTTCGCCATACCACAGGCGGTCTATGACATCGGAGATGGGACCTTTAACAACTGCTTTAGCTTAACATCAATCACGGCTGATCAAGCCAATCCCAATTACGCAAGTATCGACGGTGTTTTATTTAACAAAGAAATCACCGGCTTAATCCAGTGTCCAGGGGGCCGTTCTGGCTCTTACGAGATCGCGACCGGAGTCACTGAAATTCGAAATAGCGCCTTTTTTGGTTGCCGCAATTTAAGTGAAATTGTCATTCCAACTAGCGTATCTATGATCGGATTTGAAGCCTTCGCAAATTGTTCTCAACTGACTGCCATTACAGTTGTTGATGATAATCCCTATTTTAAAGACGTTGGCGGTGTGTTGTTTGATAAGGACCTCCAAAAGCTCATTGCATTTCCAGGCGGCAAAGCGGGCTTCTGTATTTTACCAGAGATCGTAACGCAAATCCGAGAATTTGCACTGGCTGAAATACCAGACCTGCACCGTGTTGTAATCTCGAGCTTGGATCCATTTATGGTTAGTGATTATGCATTTTATGGAAATCAGAGCCTAGAGAGAGTCTATTTCAAAGGAAATGTTCCATGTTTTACCGGAAAACGCGGTGTCTTTGGGGATTCTGGTAATGTTACCGTATTTTACAATGGTGGTTTTTATGGATGGGGTGATGTGTATGCAGATTGCCCAACCGAACTTTGGAAAAGCCTTCCAGCTCCCACATTAATAATGCAAAAACAATGTCAATCACTCGTGTTATTCTGGTCTGACGGTATCCTTCTGGAAACAACGAACGTTACAACTGGCCTATGGACTACAAATTCCTGCCAATCACCTCAAGTCATTGATTCAGAAGATAGCCAAAAATACTACAGGGTTCTTTCTCCCGAGTAGATAAAGCTCCAACTACACTAATTATCATGAAATGAAATTCCTTCGGATTTCGAAGGGGAAGTTTATTGTTTACAAGAAGTTCTAGCCTGAAACCAAAGAACGTCTGGATTGTTTAATACTCTTATGGGGCTGACGAAAGAACCGTAGGTTGGCGCAGAGATAACGTCTGGCCGTTGAAACGGGTGTAATTCCACATGACCGTCAGCAAATGAAATGCAGGTGGCATTGTTATGTGCGACACTGGGGACGTCAACCCAGTCATTCATAGTCATACAAAAAGCAAAACCACCATCGTTGATGGAATCTGGATGTTCATCAATAAAAATCCAAAGCATTGAACTGCCGATCTGGGCAATGTCAGATTCCTTGCCAAACACAACATAGGGGCCACGTCCACTACCTCCAGCCAACCATAGGCCTGAATGAGACAGCCCCATTGAATCAAGACCAGCAGCTTGATTGGCTGAAACGCTCCGAACGCGAGCTAAACCTTTTTTCCCATATTGAGCACTGCGATCTTCGGGACACTTTACCCATTTTGCATTCTTTATATAACCTCCCAACTGGGCAATCGAAGAGGTAATGTAATTCACATTTGTATCATCGTTGCTTCCATAATAATCCATGCCACCATAACACCATGCTTTATCGGATGGACTATCTGGCATAAAACACAGGTTCCCACCATTGTCACTCGCATACATCTTCCATGCGGCAGTCAACAATAGTTTGTTGTTTAAGCAGGTGGAGTCTCCCGCCTTTTGGTAGGCATTCGCGAATACGGGTAAATGCAGAATGACCAGGAAAAAGAGAACACCTAATACAACCAAAAGCTCGATCAAAGTAAATCCAGATTGTAGTTGCGACTTATTGTTTATCTCAATATTACGCATAGTAATGTCAGGTTCTTTTATCCATACAATTACCGAGAAATTGAATTGTTAGAATTTTATTATAGAATAGGGTAAATATTCAACTATTTTGATAAGTAATCGCTATATATATATTGAAAAGTGTTACGGTTAGTGTTACGTTTCTACATGTAAATTGAAGTTTCTAAAAGTTGCAAGTGCTTGTAAATCAAGAAGAATGAGTGGCTTAGACCCGACTACGGATCAGAAGGTTTAAGGTTCAACTCCTTATGGATGCACCATTTCTTCTCCTTATAAATCAAACACTTCCGGAAAGATTTTATTAGCGGTTTCTTTACCTATTTTTCTCAGTGTACCCGTTCTTGTGTTACGAGGGTTTTCTTAAATGTCTCTTTTGGGGGGAATTGAAACAGTCTTCGTCTGTTTCCAAGGAGGAGGCAAAAAAGCTGATACAATTGAAATCGATTGTATGAGCCGTTTAAAAAGAATTTCTGGTGAACGTAATCTCTACCAAGCCCCAAATGGGGGAACTTACTACGTTCGTATCTTTCATGGTGGCAAGGACACGTTCCGCAGCTTGGAAACGACTCGGTTGCGGGAAGCCCGAGAGCGTATGGATACCCGTCGCGCGGCTATGGCAGCCGCGAAACTGGGGTTGGCACTTGAACCGGATGATGCATTCCGTCAGGTAACTGTTGCGCAGGTCATCGAACGTTATGTGGGAGACGGCTACCTAGATAAGAGAGGGCGAAAACGCACCTGTTTTGCTGCCGATGAATCCTATTGTAGGAAACTGTTGGAGTATTTTGGCAACGGGGTGCGAGTTGATGATCTTTGCCAAAACGTCTTGGATCAATATCATGATTGGCGCTTGGAGAATGCTCAAAAAGGAATTGGCCATCGGGCGACTGATCTGGAGCGGACTACCCTGAGCAACGCGTTGGGTTGGGCAGTGCGGAAACAAGTCGTAGAGACTAATCCCATTAAATCGCGCTCATGCTATCACTGTCCTAATGAATCGCGGCATTGTCGGGAATGTGCTCCGGCGGATATGGATGAACTTCAGGAGATTGCGCGTCTGTTGTTTTCAGATAAACGCAGTGAGACTTTGGGGTGGCAGGTGCTTTTTGAAGGAATGACAGGGCTGCGCACCAATGAGATCTTATCCCTGCGTCTGGATTCCCGCCCTGACGAGCCCGGGGGCATCACTGAGGACGGCAGGTCAATGTGTGTTCGCCGTAGTAAGAAGCCAGGTCGGGATAATCCGTATGTGTTGATTCACGAAGGGTTAAAGCCTTTTATCGCAGCCCATCGCCAATGGCACCAGAAGCGCTATCCTCAATCACCTTGTTATTTTCCTGGGAGAAACGTGGGAGAGGATCAACCGGTTTATAAATGTGCACTGACCCGGGCATTGGACCGTTTGTTTAAGGAAAAGAAGCTGAAGCGAAAATTTACATCCCATGGGATGCGGGCGTTTTACGTGTTGGTGCGTCGATCACAAGGAATTGGAGATGCTCACATCGCCTGGGAAATCAACCACGTCGGAGGGGTGACAACGCTGGAAAAAGTCTATGGTGGAATTCCCCCTCATTGGCTCCAAGGTCAGGGGCCCAAATTATCGTGGATTCCCAAAGGCGAAGTGGCTTGGGCCAGCATCGTTTGATCCTAGGTTCAGAGATCGAATCAACAACGAAAAACAGCGACTTCACTCAAAATCCCACGGACGAAATGAGGTGATTACAAAAAAAGTTTAAAATTTTTTGTAATTGCATAGTCAAACAAGACAATAACTTTATAAATTATTGATCTACAATTACTAATGATTATATTAGAGATGGCGTTTCTCTCTTTCTTTCAATATCTTTCTAGGTTAACAGAGGCGTTCTCTTTCCATTTTTATCCCGGACAGATGTTTTTGCTGAAATTTCGATAAAATGGAATCGCGAGTTTACATAGTCACTCGCGATGATGGTTGAAAACCCAATCAATCGGGGATCAGAGGTAGCCAAAACGGACAACAAACTTGTTCCGCAGACGGCTGCATCATTACTTCGTTATCAGCCTGCTTCACCCGAGGACATTCTAACAGTGGAACAGTGTGCTAGTTGGTTGCAGATTGAAGTTCCTGCTTTGATGGAAGAGGTTAAGTCAGAGCGAATCCCAACGATTCATTTAGGGGAACAACTTCGCTTTAATGTAAGGGCGGTGCTCGAAGCCCTAATTTCAACTCAAGATCATTCAGAACAACGTCGTCAATTTCAACGTCTTGTGACGCCGATGCCTCGAATAGTAGACCGCATCCATGTGCAACTTTGGCTATCAGTAAAAGAAGCCGCTCATAAGCTGGACGTGTCTACAGATACAATCGAGCGGCGAGCCATTCCATGGCAACCTGAGTCTCAGCCTTATAAAGTCCGTTACAAGAACCTCGTTCTGGACAAGGGAGGAAATCCAACCCGGCGGTATTACGAACCTGACTTGGAAAAGTGGATGTATGAGCCTCGGACAACCCAATCCCAATTGACCCCTCGTTTTAAAAAACAGGGCTTCACCCATTAAGCTTTAATTAAGAAAAGGGGAGATCCATTGATTGAATTTACAGAGCCGAATGCATCACTTTATTGAGGCTCGTGCAATAGAATGACATGCGTTCGCGAGGAGATTTGTCGTCACCAAAATTTACAAAACTCGATAAAAGTTATCGTATAGACGTAAAGCAAAGGAGTATTTAGTGGCTCACTTGTTTGAAATACGTTTAAAGCCAGAGATTGAGAAGCACCCCATCGCTTCGCAATGGTTTCAAATTAATTCAAGGGGGGTGGATTGTGTCAGTCAGTTAACAATTAAAACAAATACACAATATGTTTAATTCACAAAATTGGAGCAATTACGCAAACCACAATCAACACATGGGCTGGAGCGACTCTAGCCAAGCCGATCGAGAATATCATGAGCGGGAACAGCAACGAGCTGAGGAGATGGCACGTCAAGAACGGGCTCGTGAAGAACAGTCACGACGAGAGGAAGAATATCGTCGCCGCAACCGCTGGTAACTTTCCATTTGTTTCTAATATAGACCATCAAATTCGGCAGTCGTTAACAAACCTTAACGCTGCCGAATCTTTTTACGCAACAATCTTCACATGCACTGCGAGGACGCAACGGCATGGTGTCGCATCGAATAAGTTTCAATCCCACGTTCGAGTATATACATCACAGTCAACAAGCCAGGCCAAGCGAGATCCGTTTCTGAGTTGTTAATGGATATTGCGGATGGTGAGCGTGTTATTGCATTTGCGATTCAACTTGTTGAGAAACAAATTCAAAATGAAAACCATTGAGAGGTTACTGAGACTTTCCGGGGGACTTAATGAACTGGACTGTTTTGAGAGAGTTTTTGTTTACAAGAAACCTTATCTTCCTATTTATGTGCGTTATTTGGGGACAGGTCCGAGAGATTATCCACTCATCGCAGTGGGACAATTTTTCTACAAAAAAGAGGGAGAAGAATTGGAATCGGAAGTGACATTTGAAATCGATACTTCGACTGCTGATCAGTGGGGATGGTATCCTGTCAGTTTCCGTCTCGGTGATCCCCCGATGTCACATGCTTGCGCATGGACAGATAAGGATGGATTTTTTCAATTCGACCACACGATCGAGACTGGAATTAACACAATCGTGAGCACTTGGGAGGGAATTCTGGAAGCTCGGGGGTATCTTGAAATTGACACGCTACTATAGTTGACAGATGAATATTGCAGAGGCAAAACAACGAATCACCATTCCTCAGCTTTGGGAACGACTGCAACTACCAGGCAGACCAATGACAAGCTGTCGATGTCCATGGCGATTAGATCGGCATCCCAGTTTTTCTGTTTTTGATAATGGACAAAAATGGAAGGATCATGGAACAGGAGAAACCGGTGACGTGATTGATTTTTTTCATCGAGTTACGGGCCTTTCCAGGCATGAAGCCTGTCGACAATTTCTCTCGCTCACTAAGAACTGTGCGCCTGTTCATATCTTGTGTCAGTCGATAGATTTTTCCACTGCTACACCAAGACCTTTTCCGCTTTTTACAGCAGGAACATTGCAGGATCATCTGACACTGGCTTCTGTACGTTCCGTTTCGTTGGATGCAGTTGAGTTGGCGGTTAAACGTGGTTTGTTATGTTTTGGTTATTTCCATCATCAACCAGCTTGGTTTGTCACAGATTCAAGCCGGCGTATTGTGCAAGCCCGGAGGATGGATAAAATGAATTGGTGGCACTGTGGTCCCAAAGCACTAACGCTCCCAGGCGGCCAAGCCTCATGGCCTGTTGGAGCCTCCCTCATGACACCTTTTCCGTTGATCATTTTCGTTGAGGGGGGGCCGGATTTATTGGCCGCGTTTCACTTTTTGTTTTTGATTGATTCTGTTGAACGCGCGACTGCGGTTGCAATGCTTGGAGCAAGCACAAACATTCATCCCGATGCGCTTGGACTGTTTACAAGGAAAGCTGTTCGAATCGTTGCGCATTTGGATGATCCAACTCCACAGGGCAAGCGCGTTGGAATGGATGCCGCACAACGCTGGCAGGCACAACTGCGCAGCGCAGGGGCTAACGCAACCATTTACAATTTGCAGGAAGTCATTCCCGATTCTCAGAGGGTTAAGGACCTGAACGATGCAACTCAACTTCCATTAGCGCAACAACAGGACATAGCAAGACATTTGATAGGGTGATTGTATTCTCTAGCGAGCTATTGCCAATCTGCCAAAAGATTATTTCAACATGCGGGAGTCTGGCTACCTGTTTGACTAGATATTCATGGTTGTCTCGCGCCTGATGTGTGAGGATATTCTCGCAAAATATCCGAAGACTCAAACGGCAATAAATGAGGCTGAATTGCACACCAAACTTAATCAGCGCCTAAAAGACATGGCCAATGAACGCATTTGTGCCCAGTTCAAAGACAGCAATTACTGATCTGCTCAGATTCAACAGTGTTTTATCCATAGGCTGTTTTTGAGCATCAAATTGGGTGGGATCGTGAATGATCCCAGGCAATCCCCTGAAGAAAAACAAAACACATCAAGGAATACCCGCTGATTGCAACAAGGTATCGCTTCGCGATGCCATCAAAAGCTGTCAATCGTTTCCGTGGTATAAATCAATACATAATCATCAAAATTATGAATAACGAATCAAATAATTATGTTTCCGAAGCACTTGCTCGCGAGGGCGTTCTTGTCAATGTATCAGTTAATTTTTGGAGAGGGTGCAAGAAATTGAAACCCGAGGAAGTGGGACTGGAAGCATCCAAAATCTCCAATCGATTGGTTTCACTGGGACACAAACGATTGTTGCCCAAGGAATGTTTCGAAAAACTGGCTCTGATCGAGGGGCGTGTTCATGCCTACATTGACCAGAATTCATTCCCTTTTCTCGGTGGGATTGCTCATTTCCTGCCCAACACAAAACTGAACGAAGTAACGAACCGTCTCAAAGAATTGGAAACGGAGTTTCACCAAGCCCAAGAATCTTTTGCTTCCAACTATGCTCAATGGCGTGAGACAGCGATTGGTGAATGGAGAAACATGATCAATAATCTCAATCTACCCAACGCAAACGATGTGATTTCCGCGATTGAGACAGCCTATCCAGCACAGCATCGACTGGAGAAGTATTTTGGGTTTCAAACTCAGTTATTCCAAGTAGTTGCACCATTGGCCAACGTTCAGGCCATTGCGGAAGCGGATCAACGTCATGTAATGGAGGCCCGGCAACGAGTTGCACAAGAGGCTGAGACCCAACTTCGCCAACAAACCGAATCGTTCGTGGCCGATTGCATTACGACACTCCGAGCCCAGACGGCACAGCTCTGTGATGAGATGCTCAATAGCATCAACACATCAGAAACTGGTGTTCACCAGAAAACCCTCAATCGTTTGATCAATTTCATCGATCAATTCAAAAAACTGAATTTTGCGGGAGACCGTGAGATGGAAACTCAATTGAACGAAGTGCGTCAGCAACTCTTATCACGAACAGCAGAACAGTATCGTAACAACGACAATTGGAAACAGCAATTGGTTCAAGGTCTCACTGGCTTGGCAACCAAAGCCAAGGAAATGGCGAGTGAAGACAAGACTGTAATGGTTCACACATTTGGCGAACTTGGTAAACGTAAATTCTCGCTGGCGGCATAATGTCGGACTTCATCCTCCTTTCATTCCCCCCCCAATTCATTCCTTTTTGTTATGTCACACTTTACCACAATTAGAACCCAGATTCGGGATATTGACGCTCTTCGAGGAGCATGCACCGAACTCGGTTTTCAACTTATTCAAAATGCCGAAGCCCGTGGATTTTTCCAATCCACAAAAGGCGAATATGTCATTCAATTGAAGGGGCCGTATGACATCGCAGTAAACAAACAACCAGATGAGACCCAGCGGTTCATCCGAGGAGTTGGAGTCTGGAGTTATGGAGATTGTAGAGGCGGAGTGTGAAATAGCGTTCGTCGCGTAGACCGTAGGTTTGACGCAGAAGGGTTTTGATTTTGTTGTTGATGCCTTCCATTCGTCCGTTGTTGATTCGATGTTCCTGCCAGTTGAGGATGCCTGTGACATGTGTTCGGAGTGTCTTGGCCAGTTGTTGAAGGTGTCTCACACCGGCCCGGACAGCTTGTTCGCACCATTCTTCCAGGCTCTCTCGCATGGTTTGTCGATTGGGTTGTTGCCAGAGTATTTCCAACGTCTCTTTGAGCAGGTAGGCTTGGAGCAATGGTTGGTTGAGCCGCAACGCGTCGTCGAGTTTGGGCAGTTTTTGCTTGTCAATCGTATCCCGGCGCATGAGTAGGAGCCAGCGGATGCCTTTGATGGTTTGTTTCATGAGTCCCGTGGCTTCGTTGACCATGGCGCGGCGCAGGTCGTCGATCTTTTCGTTGACCAGTTTGACGATGTGGAAGCGGTCAAAAACAATGGCGGCATCAGGCAGGTTCTCTCGGACAGCGGCCCAGTAGGCGGCGCTCATATCCATGGTGAGAGCTTGGATTTTAGCCTTGGAGAGGCGCAGTGCCCGCCAAAATTTTGTGAGTGCTTCAGTGCCTTTGCCAGGGGCCACGTGAACAATTTGCCCCGTGTCCAGATCAATTACCACGGTGCGGTATTTTTTGGATTTGCCGAGGTAAATCTCGTCGATGGACAGGCGTTTGAGCTCCTTGAGGCGGGGATGGCCAACTTGTTTTTCGAGCCGAGCTTTGACGATGTTTTTAATGGTGTCCCAACTGGTCTGCAATAGATCGGCCAGGTCTCGGATGGTCATGATCGCTTGGAGGTTGCCGACGAACGTTTCGAATGCGTGCGTGTGGTGGACATAGGCGTGGGCAAAGGGGGGGAGAGCTCAAACCGGTGCTGGCATTTCTGACACTGACATTTGGGAACTTCGGCAATCAGGAAGACGGGCTTGAGGCCGATGGGCACGGTTTGCAATTCTCGCCAGCGTCGGCCTTTGCGAATGACCTCCGTGCTGCCACAGTCTGGGCAGACAAATAATTCTTTCTTGGGTTCTATTACGAATCGAATGCATCCATCCTCATAGGAAGTTCGAACGTATTGATAGCCTTCCCGCACTCCAAACGCATGGTAAAGCAAACTTTGGCTCATTCATTACACTTACCATTTCTCCATCTCAGACTCCATCTTTTCGGATGAACCAAAAATGGCCCTGTGAAAATCAAAAATCCGACTTTCATCATCCAACGGTCGGTTGGCGAAGGTTCCAGAATAGATTTTTGTCTCAAAACGCGCAACCCGTTCGACCAAAAGAAGGGCTATTTCTGTGTAACTGAGGTTTCCGCGAATGGTTTGGATGAATCGGGTCGCGCGATCTGACCGAGTATCTCGCGGATTTTGTCCTCCGGCACCGGTTCCAGCTCGAATGCCATGCTCTGAGCCACCTCCGTCGCAATGGCGTTCCATCGGAGTTGCTGTTTGCGCTCCGCTGGCAAAGTTCGCCATTTTTAAATGCTCTCGGTCTGTTGTTAACAAGTCAAACTGACCGGTTCTAGAACAAGTGATCTGTCCGCTTAGGTTTTCTTATTTGTGTTTTGGTTTGTTGGTTTTGTTTCCTTATCCCCAATCCATTGTCCCGGGGGGGTGGGATAATGGATTGGGGATAAGGGGGTGTTTTTTTAGGCCGCTTTGTATTTCGGCGCTTTGATGCTTTGGCCGTTGGAATCATACCACCCGAGTGTTCTCGGCCCGTAGCGAATACTTAAGGTTCCGTCCAGGTGTTCGCAGACTTTGACTCGGCACTGGCTATAGCTCTTGAGCGGCCCTCCCGGTTGGATTTGCAGGTGTTTGTGGCCATAGCTTACCGTGTTGTCTGATCCCACAACCCGGTCTTCTTGCACGCAGCAGATGTTTTCCAGATCAATCATGGAGCTCATTGGCACAAAGGCCGTTTCTTTTTCTTTGGCAGGCAGGGTCAGTTCCCGGTTGTGCCAGCGGATGAATTTCCTTTCCAAATATTCGTTGGCTCCGTTGATGTCTTTGATTGCCGCGGCTTTAAGTTCTTGGGGCAATCGTCCCTGCCATGTTCTCCAGAGCCGCTCCATTCGCCCACGGCCTTGGGGGCTGTAGCTGGCAATGTGTTCGATCCCCAGTTGCGCCAGGGCTCGCCCGATTTGGGTCGGGTGGGTCTTGTCCACCGCCCCTCCGGCTTCGGGCGTTGTGAAAAAGTGGCTTCCCCGGTCGGTGTAAAGGCTACAGAAGAGCCCTTTCTTTTTGATGATGTCCCGCAGGCCTTCCATCATGCTGCGCGTGTCTTCTTCTTCCACAAATCGCGCGTAGTAGACTTCGTTGGTCGCGTCGTCCAAATACGCGATGAGGTCCGGCTGCCACGCAGCTCCCGGGATCCATGCGTGGGTGCTCCCATCGCAGTGGAGCATCAACCCCGCCATCGAACGGCGTTCTCTCATCATCCGGTGGCGTTGTCGCCGGGTTCTTTGGCTCACCAGCCCCGCCGTTTGGAGGGCCGTTTTTACCCATTGATAGCTTAATTGTATCTGATGTTCCTCCTTCAGTTTTTCGTGGTAGTGGCGCACGTTGAATCCGTCGTATTTTTCACGGTAGAGTTGTAGTACTTTCTTCACCGTTTCCATGGGCACACGTTTGGGGCTGGNCGTCGGAGGGTTCGCGGACTCCATCGAAGGATGTCGGACGCATCGAGTCAGCTGATTTTTCCACTGATGGCTCTCATAATGATTTCTTGTACTTTCATGACTCGCTGTTGTTCTTCGGGCCTCGTGTCCATTGCCTTTGACACTTATCCCTTTTCCCTCAAGCGGTCATTTCACTTGTTCTCACACCGGTCACTTCATTTGTTTACTACACTGGTCAAATGTCATCGGAGCGGCGGGAATCATCGGGAGCTTGTTGTTTACAGCGGCGAGTGCTCGCGCAGACGCAAAGAATCATCTCATTAGCAACCTGCTTGCACTGGATGAACGCCATCGGGCACTCTGGAGCGAAGTCAAGCAACGTCCCGAACTCAAGAGAATCCTCGCTGAGAGAGTCGATTTGGTCGCCCAACCTCTGGCTCCCGAAGAGGATGTTTCCATGTGGCAAATCGTCCAGCAGTTTGAAACGGGATGGCGGATTGAGAAGATTCTCAATCGAGGCGAATTGAAAGCACTGGGGCGTGATGCTGCAACGTTCTTCACCCTTCCCTTGCCTCATGCCGTTTGGGAGAAAACCAAAGCGTTTAGGAATCCGAAATTTGTAAAGTTTGTTGATCGAACGATTTTGCGGCACAGACGATTATAATGAGATTATCGGAAGTCCACCTAATTAAATGAGTTAAAGTTATCTCTTGAAAAACTCCGTACGGAAGCTGCCGGTGAGATCGTTGCCTTCCCATGAGTAGATTCCGAGAATTGTCAGGCGGCCCAGCCAAGTATCACTATTAAGATCGGGGGGATATATATTCTTTTCACCAAGCAAAGTCCAGACTAGCGCCATATTTTCTTCACGGATGAATTTTTGCAAGGCATCTCGACGAAAGAGCAAGGTGCTGTGGCCCGTTTCGCGTGTTGAAGGATCAAAGGAAACAATTCGATTATCCTGATCGACAAAATCACCTCGGCGGCCACAGAGTCGCAACCCCATCCTTTTTGCCAGCCACCGACTTGGCATTGAAATTGTGAAACCTTTTTCCACAGAGCAATCATAACCACGGTCTCCGCATGAAAAATCAGTTGTTGTTTGTAAGACAGGATGAGGTAGATCGTTATTATCCCCATATAAATCAGTAATCCAATCCTCGTCCAGTGGCCAATCGAAATGGGGACTCCAAAAGCACTCTTGGAAATGACGATGCCAATACTTGTTTGCCGAAGGCAGCCGATCATTGATCCAGTCCTGCTTTTTTCCCCACTCCATCACTTTCGGCAAATGCCATCGTTTTACAAGATATGACCTAATTATATAGTGGATTTCCTGACTATCGGGCTGTCGACCATCGAAATCACCGATGCATTGATCTCGCCGCCAATGAGTGTAGGAATCCAAAACGAGCCATTGCTGTTTATCGGGGCCCGTGACCTGTAAAAAATCCACCGGGGCGGGCAGATCATCTATTTTCTGCAGCCAGTCAGAAGGACTTGGAGCGCTTTTCCAATCGTTGTAGAGGTGTGGGGTCCACCAGTTCTTTTGGTTCACTCCCCAGCCATCATGCGGTGATTCCTGCAACAGCAACGATGGATCGATATTACGAAAGCTATCTGGCCAGGTCCCTTGTTTCCATTCGTTATCCGACATGACGGGCGTGCTGTCTTCTGCAAGCCCGTAATTGTCGCTGATGCGCGCATGTAATTCGTCGTAAGCAATCCATTGGTATTTCTTTCCGATTCGTTCCGCCTTGTGGCAGTCACGACCCTTCGGATCAACATTACGGTCGAACTCATTGAAACGTTTACAGGTCCAGCCTAATTCAAGCACCCGGCGTAATATGAGGCGTTGGAAAAGCTCCAGACTAAATATTCGCTTGTGCTGTTTATTCCGAGGGTCCTTCAAATACGGAACGATTTGCTTACGAAAATGACGATATTGAGCGCATCCGAGAATTCGAGGAAGCTTAGCTTCCACGAAATCCACATAATTCTGACGGTAACGTCGCGATTCGGCGCTATCGCATTCATACTGCGGCTGATCGGAAATTTCCGCCAAACATTTTGCATAAAGCGTGAGGGTTTCGGCATCTTCGGGGGATAACTGAGCTACCAGTTTCGCAAATTGCTCATTCGGCGCGGAACTAGCCCCATTCTTTCGGCGCCGATCAGACCACCAGCTCACATCGTTAATGACGTAATGTCGAAAATCACCTCCTGTAACCGAATTGTAAATGCACAAAAGGCCTTGGTGCTCTTCGTGGTAATTATTGGCCTTAAATTGTTTGGCCAATGAAGCCAATGATGGTGGAGCCTTTGGCCACTTGGATTTGTATGGCGGTTTTATAAGTGCTGGATCATAATCAATATGTAGCCCTAAATGAACAGCACGCTCCACTACGCCGCGGGCGTGGTCGCGTAAGAGAACACTTGCCGGTGGTAGATCGCCCCGAAAGATTTGATTGTAAACATCCTGAGCAAGATGTCGAAGTTCGTCGGTCTGTAAAGTAAGCATGGCGCAACCGTATGCTACAGCGTAAAGCCGCTCCTGAACGTAATGTTCATCGACGTCGCTGAAGTGCTCGATCAGTTCGCGCAAAATTCCGATCCGCTGCTCCAAAAGGCTTACAAGTGCCTTGGTTGCACGATCTCGAACAAAACGGTCCGATGAGGTCAGACACCATGCCAGAGTTAAGGTCGCCAACCGAATCACCTGGTCAGGGAACCTGACTTCTTTTCGTTCAGCCCACCCCCAGATGATCAAACGGTGAACGTTTCCTTCATTCTCAACTTGGCCAAATAAATATGTGGACCACCACGCATCACGGTCTGCCATTTTTAAGGGCCGTAGAACGGTATCCAGCCAATTTGCGTTGTAAGGATGATCTGGCCTAGCAGTTACACAAATTAGGGCTTCGAACAGCTCCTTCCAATAGTCTCCGTAAAGAAGCCCTTTAATCAGTTTCTCAGTCGCACATGAAAACGCGGTTACTTTCCGCCAAATCAAGCTCGAGATGAAAGCCCGACGGAAAACTTCATTTTCCCATGAGCAAGAAACCACTTGATCAATCTCCAAGCCGTAGGTTTCAGGCATCTGCATGGCCAGGGCTTCAAGCCAACCGGCAACCCCATATAACCAGCCATCCTGCATCTTTCGGCCGAAAATGCCGTTGTTTTGGAAAAGCTCAGGCAAGGAGTCTTTGGACGTCCTCGCGAGCACCGACTGCACGATTAGGTGATCGCTTAAGCGCTGATAAGCAAAGCGGATGTTTTCCTGGGTCACACTTGCGCTTGGTGACCTAATAAGCACATGCTCGGAAATCAGATGTTGCAAGAGTGAACCGCTGTAACCGGCGGATGAATAAATAGCACCGAGTTCTCGGTTCGCGACTTCCAGCGAGAGAAATTCAGAGCCGTGCTCCGCCATCAATCCGGCAATGCGATGCACCGCCTTATAAACGAGATGTTCACTAGGAGCACAGTCGAGTTTTACAGTCAACCGTGTGTCAATCTCATCCAAGACAAATTGAAAAATCGCAGAGATACCCATCATGTCTGTTGGCAACGCACACAAATTTCTGTTCTTTAACGCCTGACAGATAAGTTTAAGAAAGAGTGGACTGTCAAATTCTGGATCAAGCATGGGAACATTTGGCTCCGCCAAGCCATAGTGCCGAAAAAAGTGATGCGTTGCTTCGGCGCTGATCTTTGCAAAACCATCATGAACGATATGGACAAATTTATTTATAGGCAGAGAGGCATGATCCAAATAAGCGGTTCGCACTGTAACTACAAGTGCCACATAAGGAAAAGAACGGAGGTAATCTAACATCGCCGCTAGGTGGCTACACCAAAAACGAATTCCCGGCCCATCATTGATTGCGTCGATGATGATTAAAGTGCGAGAGGTTGTTGCTTCACCGCTGGCGCTCAAAGCACCTAAGAAAGTGTCTCTGTCACAGGACAGCCCCGTAAGCCGAATTATTTGATTCCAAGGCTCGGTCTCATCAAACTGCTCTCCCAATAGTAAAACAGTTGGCAGCCCGACTGAGATTCGTTTCTTAGCTACTGAACAGACCAAGTGCGTTTTTCCAGATCCTGCATCGCCCGAAATAAGCATTGCGGGGCTATTCGCCAGCGACGCATCTTTTGATGCACAGAACTTCTGGAACTCGCGAATGCATGAGGCTAAGTCGCTCAGGTAATACTCAGAAAGATGCTGGTCTTTCTTGAGTGGGGGATTTTTCTCTCCGTTGTGCTCAGGTTTTCTTGTTGAATCTAACAGCTTCCAGACTCGTCGCATTTCGGTAGTTACAAGCTCCAGTGAGAAGTCCAACTGCCTTGCTAACTTGGGAAAATCCATCGATAGATTTGCGTCCGGCGACAAGGAATTAAGCGTGTCGAATATAGCCCCAAAGTTCGTTCTGAACGTATCGATTACATTGTCAGGACCGTCGGGTTGAGAATACTGAATAAGTGTTGCAAGCGACTTGTTCAATTTGGTAGCAAGGACTTCAATTCTCTGTAAAAAGACCGGTCTTCGCCCCAAAGCATCGAAGTGTTGTGCCACGGGTAGCTCGAAATGCAAATCTGGAGAATAACGCTCTTGGGCGAGTGAGAGTGCCCCCGTGACATTTCGCTGAAACCAAGCTGCATCCATGGTCGGTGTATCGAACCAAAACCAACAACGCCCTCGGTGTTGTGGTGTGCTGAGTCTCAATAATAATTCGTGTTCGTCCCAGAGGACGATCTCAATCGACATTCCGTGTTTCTTCGCCAACTGTTCCCACTTGTCTCGGTGTTGCTCCCAATGGGTCATTGCGGAAACCTGACCTGGTATTCGCGAATCCGGGAACTTGAAGGGAATGCAGAAGACCAGCTTCGTTAGCTTGGGATGCCCACGGAGGGCCTTTTTGACAGAGTCGTCGCATTGAGCCCAGCGGCTTTTGTTAAAACCATCAATGAAAAATTTCGCTTGCCAGCCCCATTCTTCACCTGAAGGCAGCATCCAATAGCACTCGATTCCAGAATCCGGCCTGCCTTTGGAAATGAACCGAGAACCAGCGGGCACCGGTTCAGAATGCGCAAACTGGCAACACAATTCTTCGAAGGCATCCTGCTTTGCCCCGTTCCACTGTCTGATCTTAATCCACGAAACTGCTGGCATACTTGGAGAATATCTATCTGAGTTAATGAAGCAAAGGAATCTTATTCAATCTCATTCAAATTGATCTATTGGAGTCAGGACAATACAATAAGAGACCATAACTTCTCAACTGCTTGCCAGAATATTGCAGGTTCTCGCATTGTCGGAGCATCACTGGAAATTATCGACTGCGTTGACAGAACGTAGAGAATAAAACTGGATGTGGAAGAAGTATGCAGACCAGGTTAATCGCCAAATCTATCGCGGAGTTCTTGGGCTTGCTGGGAAAACTTGATTGGATTGGATTTTTTCAGGCGGGCAAGATTCTGAATTTTCCACTGAATTGCTGGGAGTTGTCACAGGTGTGGACATTTCATCAAAGCCCAGTCTGGTTCTCCTGATACGAGTCCAATGAGGAATCTCTTCTGTTCCTCAGTTATCTTTGAAAGCAGTTCAGCCCGAAGTTTCCGGCGTGTCTCCTGCAATTCTGGCAGGGTTACAGGCGTTCGCGTCATGCCTACAAATTCGTTCTCGAAGGCCAGTGAGATTTCCTGGTCACGAGAAAACAGCACCTCGTGGATTGGGCGATTGTGTCCAGCCAAGTAACAAATGAAGCACTCGATGGTGTCGGCGGTGAGACCACCCGTTTCAAAAAGGCCATGAACGTCAAAAAGATCGCGTGGATGCTGGCGGTCCAAGGCGGCTACCAGTTTGCTTCCGTATAACTCGGCAGTTGCGAGCAGCGGAGCGGAAACGTCCGTAGTGAAAAGGTTGCGGGCCTCTGCGTTCAACCGCTTGGATTCCACCGGCAGAACAGTTCCGCGAAAGACGTGATTGACTTCGACTTTGACCAAAACTCTGTCGCGCTGAATGAAAAGCTTGGTTTCGTCGCCTTGTTGCGTTGCGGAGATGTCGGCTTGGATCCCCACCGAGACCAGCCGTCCTCTTGCCGTTTCAAGACCAGCGGCAATGGCTTTCAAAGCGTCGCTTCTAGGCGTTCGATGGTCTGTATAAACCGCGTCGATGTCAACCGAGAGCCGGGGCATGTTCTGCGCGAACAGGTTGATGGCCGTGTCTCCTTTCATGGCAAAGGGAGAATTCTCGAAGATCGCGGGAACGCTTTCCAAGAGAAGGCGGACGGTTTCAATGTAGGATTTTTCCATCATGGTTTTAAAGTGAGCGTTCTTCCGTCCTTAAGGCGGTTGCTCCATCGGCTTTGCCCCAAGGTAGCTCGGGTAGCTTCTTTCGCAGCTGATGCCCAAGGGAGGTTCAATTCTTGCGCCCAGGATACGCACAAGAGCAGCGCCTTTCGTTTTTGACAATGCTTGAGTAAATTGGTCAAAACCTCGGGGCGCAAAGTTCGAACACCCTCCATGATATTTCGTGCTTCCTCGACACTCTGATGGACTCCCACGTCATTGAGCATCTCCAGCAACGCCCGTTCTGGCACAGAGACAAGAACGCCATCGGGTGTCTCTGGCAACGGCTGAAGACCGGATTTCTTTGGCAGCTTTTTGGAAAAGGGGCTTCTCTCGCTATAACGCGCCGGAAATCTCTCCAGAAACCAGCCGGGGAGGATTGCTCTAACCGTTCCAAAAAGCAATAAGGGCTCCTTGGTGGGCAAGTTGTGGCGAACCCCGCGCCAAGCCAGCGCAGTTTTGCCGCCAACATGAAACCCTTCTATTCGACGCGCGAGGAATTTCAATATGTCATTCTGGCGGAGCGTGTCGTTTGGAAACATGAAAACGCCGCGTCCCAATCGAACCAGCCAGCCTGATTCAACGTAATGATGTGCCAGCGCTGATGAAACACCGACTTTCGCCAAATCACGGTTATCCAACGGCGTCCCTCGCAGCAGAGCCGTTTGAAGGCGTTTGATTGGATTAGCGGTATTAGTTAAAACCATATTTGAACTATTAAATCAGAACCAAGCAGAAAGCAACTCCTATTGAAGAATAGAGGGATTCGATAATTAAGCTTAATCGTGAACTCAATCCTTGGGCAACACCAAACAGGCGAGCGCAATACGACGGTAAGATTGTAACTCGCTTGTATCTGTCATCCAAAAATAATCCTTTCTTTGCATATTGTTGCGAAGCACACTTTGCGGCAAATCTATTCTGTCTATGTCACAAAGCCCACTTCCGCAAGGCATTTCCATAGTTGATGCCGATATCCAAAACCTGATCACAATTCAGGCTCGGGAAGATCGTGATATCGAGTTCAAGAGTGAAGATATTTCTCAAAAAGACCGAAAGAAGTTTTTGCAGGGAGTTGCTGCGTTTGCCAATTCTCGGGGGGGCGATCTGGTTTTGGGGTTGCGCGAAGAGAAGGGAGTTGCCAGCGAAATCACTCCTTTGGCCGTGAATGATCCTGATGCTATGCGATTGAGAATTCTCGATTTGGTACGGTCGCATTTTCGTCCGCCCATTGGAGGTGTGCAAGTCATCCCTGTTACCGTCAGTGGTGGATATGTTATCGTCATCCGAATTCCAAAGAGCTGGGCTGGTCCTCACATGTTGACTTTTGATGATGACCGTCGTTTTTATATCCGTGATGATGGTGGAAAGCGCCCGATGAGCTACGAAGATGTGCGAGATGGGTTTCTCGCTGGTGAAAACATCGGAATACGGCTCCGTAATTTCCGAATGGAACGATGTGCGGCAATTTTGAACGATGACACTCCTTCACTCCTTGCACACACGGCACGATTTGTGGTTCATGTGCTGCCGTTTGACTGTATCGCTCTACCTGCGAGATTCGAAGCGCGACACCTGTTGACGAAATCTGAAAATTTACTTCCTTTCAGCTTTTCGGGAAGTGGAAAGATCATCAATTTTGACGGTGTTTTTTCGTTGAGTCGTACGGCTGAAGGAAAATCTGATGGATATGCCCAGCTTTTTCGAAACGGCGCGATTGAGTCGGTTGAAACGTCGTGGCTTTCCTGTAAACAGGACAATAAATATATTCCTTACGCGCTAGTCGAGCCACGAATTGTGAATGGGGTAGAGAAATATCTCGAGTTGCTGGCGTCTATGGATGTTAGCCCGCCTTACGCCATCTTTCTCAGTCTTCTCAATGTAAAGGGCTATCTCATGCCTCCAGATATGCAACGAGACATAGGAGGCAGCCGCATAGACCGCGATCACATCTATGTCCCAGAGGTGATCTTGAATACGGCTTCTACATCTGTTGCTACCGCCCTGTTTCCGGCGTTTAACTGCGTCTGGAATGCCTGCGGCTTGCCGCAATCTTGGAACTACGATAACGACGGAAGGTGGTCCCCGAGGAGGTAATTTAGACGTGAATAGGAGTGTCCATTGCTCCTGCATCTGTTCCAACTCCAAACCTCACCTTTTTTGCCATGTCGGCAGAATGGACATCTCGAAGGTGGCCGTAAACACGCATGGCGAGAGCGCCGCCGTCTTTGTGACCGAGCCATTTTGAGACGGTGGGGATATCGACGCCGGATTCGATGCAACGGGTGGCAAAGAGGTGGCGGAGGTCGTGGTGAGTCAACCTGGGGAAGCCGACTTTCTTAGCGGCACGAGTCATAGCCTTGCGACAATCATGAACGTCAATCACTGGTTCCGTCGGTTGAGCAGTTGGCTGGGCTGCTCGGAGTTTTTCAAGGAGTTGACGCATTTCATCAATCATCGGAACACGGCGGATGCTCCAATTCTTGGTTCCCGTTTCCGGGTCGCCTCGAACGGTTATTTCGCTCTTGTCGAAATTGCAATCTGCCCAAGTGATGTTCTTGGCTTCATTGAAGCGGAAACCACCATAGGCAAGAAACCGAACCAAATTGGCGTTCTTGCAACCGTGCGAGCCACCACCAGCTTCAACCTCCCGAACAAAAGCGTCGAACTGGTCCATTTCGGGTAAAGTCAATTGCTTCTGGCGCACGGTGGCTCGCGGAATGGATTTGGCCGGGTTGTCGTAAATCAGACCCTGCTCAACCCCAATTTCCAAAACTCGTCGCCAGAACTGAGATTGCGCCGTTAGCCCGCGTTGGAGAGTAGTGTTTGGCGTAGGAGCCAAGCCAATCCAGGCAATCGGCTTTTGAAATTCGGTTAATGGCAGTGGAGATCGGGCCAGGATCTGGCGATGGCGTCGAGTGTCTCCGTTGATACTTCTTGGTCGTCTTCTTAATGCTCGGGTCGTTCTCCAGCCGTTCCTGATAGACCTTAACGGCGTCCGCGAAAGTGAGCTTTCCAAGGGAAACTGAAGTGCGCTGCTCGCTCACCAATCGTTCGGTCTTCAAGACGTCAGCCAGACGAAGCTTGGCGATGGAGAGGATGTCTGTGCCGAGGGATTTTCTGAAGAGCTTGCCTGCGACTTTGGCGCGAACGAAATAAATCCCAGAAGGTTCGTAGCGCACAAGATTTGCTACCGGCGTCTTGGTCCAAAGTGGAGTTTTTTGGTCCGTGCTCACGGCAACCAGTATCAGATTGCGGTATCAGATTGTCAAAATCAAACAAAACAGCGGGGAGGTGTTTGTGTTATAAGAGTTTTATTTAGAAGATCTTAGAATGGAGCCAGTTCCCGGGCTCGAACCGGGGACCGACGGTTTACAAAACCGTTGCTCTACCACTGAGCTAAACTGGCACTAAACCCTTTGAATCCTTAATGTTTTCCTTCTTCCAGCTCTTAGAGCGATCCTAAAGGTCACAGATTCTACTCGGGTTCAATTGGAACCGATGGCGTAATACTACACATGGCTTAGATTTTGTGGCAAGTGGATTCGCTCATTATTTATGTTCTCAATTCCCGGGCTTAAGAAATGGCTATGTAAAACTTTTTTTGAGTGTTTTTCTTAGCCGAGGTCACGAAAAAACCCTCTGGAAACCAGAGGGTTAAGGAAGTGGTGCCCCGGTGGGGGGTCGAACCCCAGACCAATTGATTAAGAGTCAACTGCTCTACCAACTGAGCTACCGAGGCACCCAAATTTTTTCTATCGGAAGAAAACTCAACCAATAGCATCAAAAGCGACGTGCTTTATGCCAGAGTTTTTAATTATGGCAAGCAAAAATCATCATCCATTCTTGATGCCACTGATTTTTAACCGCTTAGGCTAAGCTAAGTTTCTTCACTTTACCCAAATGTTTTTCTGGTGCAAGTAATTTATGCCTTTCTCTATTTTTTGCGCGTTGACTCAAAATAAAAGACATCGGAAAAGCAGGGGTGATGAACAGGTGTAGAGTCTGTTACCTCATGGGGAAATGTTACCGGAGGGGGGAGGATTATGAGTGGGACGTTGCCTCAAGATAAATGTTACCCGCTGGGTTTATGTAATTGGGAAAAGGAGAAAACTGGTCTTGCCCTGAATAAATGGACACCCTGGAAGTGTCCTGCCCCCATCGAAAGATGGACATGGGAAAAGTAGAGTTCTGCTGGTAAAAGAGAAGAGAGAAAGCAGAACGAATGAAAAAGAGCCAATTCAGCGACGAACAAAT
>JGI20225J20221_1001608_pt1 | contig 31153 bp, 25 predicted proteins | sample BioMet4_FD_20221 | JGI IMG/M metagenome (IMG submission 20221)
AATTCAAATGCAATAGTGTCACATATAATGACAGTAATATAAATATATAATATTTTTTAAAATAACTCAACCTTCAATAGGCTTTGAAAAGAGTTTCTTTAGCGCTAAATGATATGAAGGCAGATGAATAGAGGAATCCATCGTTATCCAACCAAATGTTTTAATGACCGTATACTTCCTCCATAAATTTAAAGAACGATATTTCGGCACTCCATGCCGATATATATAATCTCTAGCTCCCTCCAACATACGATGAGCCACTTTGCCATCAGAATAAGGATCATAATTAGATATAACCCATTTCCTAAGATTAATATACGATTCATTGTGTAATACTTCACTAAAAGCATTACACAATTGTTCCGGCTCAGTTATATCTTTCCAATAAATATCTTTTGAAATCGCACGAAGAGTGATAACCGGTTTATCGAGCAATAAGAATTCATAGATGGTAGAGGATGTATCGCTGATCATCATATCTGCCATAAGCTGATATTTAGTCACGGTAAAATCATCAATCCAAACTATATTCTTATTATTTCTGGCCAATTCTTTATATTCATCAACCCACTCTTGCCTGGTTAAAGGATGAAGTTTTATAATAATCAAGACATCTTCTTTATTTGTCAGATCAACAAGAGCTGTTTTTAAATGAGGTAAAGAGGTTAATGAAGGAGAAAGAAGCAAATAGCACTATTTGCTCCTACATTCTCCCCTAAACTAACTTCGCTTCCTTTGATAAAGGAAGCGAAGTTAGTTTAGGGGAGAATGTAGGAGCATAAAGCACCAAATGCTTGCGTTGATATTTGGCCAATAATGCTTCTTTCTCTTTATCAAAATCATGAAGATGTTCCTTGACCCAATCTTGCCGAGGCCATCCCGTTTCAAGCACTTCAAAATCATTATATTTCCGAGCTAATTTGAGAAAATTATTGGTAAAAAATGGACCTTGGGTAAAATACGTATCAAAGTAGCGACGAATAACCCAATGATCTTTTTTTTCGGCAGCATATCCATGAAATATTTGAATTTTTACTCCCGGCAAATAATAAGGAACTATATTTCCAGGAACAAAGATAACCTCCGGAGAGAAGTTATAAACTTCTTGAATACTATTTGTCCATCTTACTTCTCTTTGAAAAGGAAAATCAGGAATTTTTTCCCTATGGACATACCATAAAGTCTCATTATTCCCTTCCCTATTAGCCTCAATCTGAATCGGATTTAAAATATCAATAGCATATTTGTTCTCACAGAACAAGACAATTCTCATAGAACTAATATTTAGTATTATAATCTCGGACAAAAAATCCGACATAATCAAAACATTTCATGCACAACCTTAAAATAGAAAAGCACCATTAATTTTCTAAACTTCGCAAATAAAAATGAATAGTAATAGTTAAGCAGACCAACCAACTTTCCACTAAAACATTACTATTGCGTTTTTCAATTAACTAGATTTAAAACATTCTCAACTGTGATGCAAAGGAAATACTTTTTATTTATTTAAAGAAAGAATAGCATGAAATTGTATCTGGGCTGCAATAATAAACTCTCGATTTAGGAGTTATTTTGTTATTCTCCGAAAATAAATACTTAATTTTGCACAATGAAGTAGACATCTAGAAAATGATATTATTAAGCTTTGATACTGAGGAATTTGATGTTCCGCGTGAACATGGAGTAGACTATCCTGTTGAGGAGGGAATGAAAGTGTCGATATACGGTACTGCCAAAATATTAGACNGCTTAAAGAAGAATGGCGTTCGAGCTACTTTTTTTTGTACAACAACTTTTGCGGAAAATGCACCAGAAATCATGCATCGTATNATCGAAGAAGGGCATGAAGTTGCTGCTCACGGGTGTGACCATTGGTCACCCAAAGCAGCAGATGTATTCAATTCAAAGAAACGATTGGAACAATTGACCGGAAAAGTAATTAAAGGGTATCGGCAACCACGAATGTTCCCNGTATCTGACTCGGACATCGCTAAGGCAGGATATAGCTATAATTCATCTTTAAACCCGGCATTTATCCCAGGTAGATACATGCACTTGACTGCTCCACGCAAGTACTTTATAAAAGAAGATGTGCTACAGATACCGGCATCAGTAACGCCCCTGCTGCGTTTTCCTCTATTTTGGCTAGCGTACCATAATCTACCGGCAGCCATTTACAGGGCTTTGGCATATTACACACTAAAGCACGACGGTTATTTTGTGACCTATTTTCATCCATGGGAGTTTTTTCCTCTTGCAAAGCATCCGGAATTAAAAATGCCTTTTATTATCCGAAACCAATCAGGCGAAGGTATGGTCAAAAGACTTAATGCATTGATTTCAATGTTTAAAGAGAAAGATATACCTTTTATTACGTATTCTGAGTTTACGGCTTCTAAGATGACTGAATTAAACAAGCAACAGAAATGATAAAATTAGCTATTGTCTCACCATGCTATAATGAGGAAGCAGTTCTACTACAATCAACTACTCGGTTGACTAGCCTCATTGAAGAGCTAATCGATAAAAAGAAAATTGCTCAAAACAGCTTTATCTTATACGTAAACGATGGAAGTAAAGACAATACTTGGTCACTTATTTCGCAGTTACATCAAACCAATAAATATGTAAAAGGAATCAGCCTCGGACAGAACTCGGGACACCAAAATGCTATCATGGCAGGAATGATGACTGCGAAAGACTTGGCTGATGCTATAATCACAATTGATTGTGATTTACAAGATGATCTTACTGCAATAGAACGGATGATAGATGCCTATGCAGAAGGGTACGATGTCGTGTATGGGGTAAAAAAGTCCAGACAAGCAGACCCACTCCTCAAGCGTTTAACCGCAGTAGCCTTCTATAAATTGCAAAAGCAAATGGGAGTGAAGACTATAATATATAACCATGCTGATTTTCGGTTTATCAGTCGCAGAGCCTTGGAGCAGTTATCTCTTTATCAGGAGAGGAATCTTTATTTAAGAGGAATTATACCGTTGTTGGGATTTCCCTCAGCAACTGTCGATGACGTGATTAGTGAACGCACAGCGGGAGTATCCAAGTATACATTAAAGAAGATGCTGGGACTTGCATTGGACGGAATCACATCNTTTTCAGTAAAACCGATTCATGCGATCATATATCTGAGCATTACTTTTATCGTCATTAGCCTCTTGATCGCAATATATGTAATCTACTCATTGATCTCAGGNTTAGCTGAGCATGGATGGGCTTCAATAATGCTCTCTATATGGTTTGTAGGGGGAATCATACTTTTATCAATTGGAGTTGTCGGCATTTATGTGGGTAAGATATATACCGAAGTAAAACGTCGTCCTCGGTACAATATAGAAAAGATTCTTAGTGATGATCAAAACATTTAAATCTTTACCCGATAAATATCCTAATATCCCGGACAAAGTATGGCAGTTCATACGATTTGGAGTTGTAGGAAGCATCTCCTCGGCTATCCACTATGGAGTTTATTGTTTAGTCGTTCTAATCGCAAATGTAAATATTGCTTTCACCTCCGGCTATGGCGTCGGGCTTATTTGTAATTTCTTCTTGACGTCATACTTTACCTTCCAGTCCAAGCCGTCTTCAAGAAAAGCAATTGGATTTGGTGCCAGCCATCTAGTTAACTACATACTAGAAATCAGCTTACTGAATATTTTTGTATGGATGGGCTGTGATAAATTTATAGCCCCTATATTAGTACTTATTGTTGTTGTACCGATAAACTTCCTACTATTAAGTCTCGTCTTTGCTCATAAAAAGAAAGAATAATCATGAAACGCTTTTTGAAGTTATTTATTTATTTATTGTCCATTCATTGCTCCGCACTTATTATCACAAGCGCACTAAGAGTTATACTTTTTGTCACATTACATCATCAATTATCTACTGCAGCTCTTGCTGATAGAAACCTCCAAATTACCGCTTTTATCAGAGGAGTATGGTTTGACAATGTTATAGGGTGCTATGCACTTGCCCTACCTCTTGTTGTTGCGGTTATTACTGCGATCTTCAACTATTACAAAAAACCGCTATTCCGTTTCTACACTGTGTTTTTCAGTATATTCTATGCGATAGTATTCCTAATTAACGTTGCTGATATCCCATACTTCGGCTACTTTTTCAAGCATATCAACGCATCAATATTCGAGTGGTTTGGATATGCGGGAACAACTACCGGAATGGTTACAGGAGAGAAATCTTATTATTTGCCCATTGCAATCTATCTAATTTGTACAACAGGGTTTATTATATGGAACATATTTTTATCTGCGAAATTTCGTACCGTACTCGCTCACTCACAGATTTCTTTGAAAAAACAAAATATATCTCTATTTCCTAAAGTAGGTATTTTATTAGTTGGTGCTTGTTTGATAGGGTTATGCTTTTTCGGGATACGCGGTCGTACCGGTTATAATCCTATAAAAGTAAGTGCTGCCTATTACTGCCAAGATGCTTTTTTAAATCAATTGGGAGTTAGCCCTACATTCAATCTACTCACAAGTATTATAGACGATCTGCGCCCAGAGAATAAATACCTACATCTAATGGATGAGCAAAGAGCTATAACAGAAGTACAGAAAGCTTTGAATCGTACAGGAAATTCTATATCACCGCTAGCTACCGAGAGAAAGTCACTATCTTCTCCATTAGACTCAATAGGACTAAAGCAACCGAATGTAGTACTCATCATGATGGAGTCAATGTCTGCGAGCCTTATGAAGCACTTTGGTCAAGCAGACAATCTTACTCCATTTCTAGATAGTTTGTACACGCAGTCCATTGGATTCAAGAATTTCTATTCGGCTGGTATACACACGAATCATGGATTATATGCGACTCTTTATTCGTTTCCGGCCATTATGGAACGGAACTTAATGAAAGGTTCGGTCATTCCACGCTATTCTGGACTTCCCACAGTGCTAAAAGATAATGGCTATTACAACTTGTTTTTCATGACTCATGAAAGTCAATATGATAATATGAATGCATTCTTCAGAACAAATGGATACGATGAAATATATTCTCAAGAGAATTATCCTAAAGATAAAGTTGCTAATAGCTTTGGAGTTCAGGATGACTACCTTTATCAATATGCCATACCAGTCTTAAATAAACAAGCTCAGAAGAAAAAACCGTTTTTTGCAACATTGCTCTCTATCAGCAATCATCCGCCTTATGTAATTCCACACTACTTTCATCCAAAATCGAAAGAACCTGAAAAGCAAATAGTGGAATATGCCGATTGGTCAATAAAACAATTTTTTAATGAAGCTCGAAAACAACCATGGTTTAACAACACTATATTTGTATTGGAAGGTGACCACGGAAAACTCGTGGGAAAGGCAGAAAATGAAATGCCACAGTCTTATAACCATATCCCTTTAATAATATACAATCCCAAACTTAAGCCCAAAGAAATGAATTGCTTTGGTGGGCAGATAGACGTACAGCCTACGCTATTAGGCTTATTGGGAATTGGCTACATGCAAAACAATTTTGGCATCGACTTGCTACATGAGAAACGGCCTTGTATGTTTTACACGGCAGACAATATGATTGCAGCACGAGATGAGCATTACTTATATATGTTCTCTCCAAAAACGAGTCAGGAATTTGCATATAAAATAGAGAACGGCAAACCAAAATCAACGCCCGTCAACAGCTATATTCTTTCTTTAAAAAACTATTGTTTTTCGATGCTACAAAGCGCACAGTTACTTGTAAAGCAGGGAAAAACATTAAATCATCAACGGTAATTCTAGTATAAATTCACTCTTTTGAAAATTTATAAATTTCCGCAATCTGCTTAACATCACACCCGCGTTTTTTAGCTTTATAAAAGAAGTCAAATCTATAACCTTCCTTCTCAAACTCGGGAAGGAAGCGTTTAGCATCTTCCTCACCCACCAATAGATAGCCATGCTTAGGGCGTTTCTGATAGAAATCACCTATGCGATTCCCTATATAAAAATTAATTGCAAAGAAGCGGACAAAGTCACCGGTGGTATCCAAATTATAAGCAACAAAACCGTAAATATCACCATGGCCCGGCGGTATTAATCGAGCAATATCAGTCGCTGTGGGTTTATCTGATTTTGCATTGAGTACAGCCGGCTGATAAGCCCCNTCCAANGACAAATATAANCCCATNGTNATTACAACAAGAGCANAGGGNAGNNTATCANCTANANNCTTGCGACTATATANCCACCAATANAGGCCNAGAAGNGTNGGNAATAAGACTAAANTCCATGTTCCAAAACCNCCNATTTGCTNTATAGCATGNAGAAAATCNATATTATCACCGGCATGTNTGCCATGAAAAATNGTTTCNGGTATCAGCCCTTGTTTTACAACCAGAAATGTAGCAAAGAGCAATAGACTTATTCCAGCGAGAATTCCACCATATAGCTTCAAAACCTTAATATGCTTTTTGCTTAAATGCAAGATATACTTAGCCAAAAAGTATGCAATAAATGGATAAATAGGCATAAGATAAACACTCCGCTTACTTTGAGGAAAACAATAAAACACAAAAATTACAGCGATGGCTGTTAATGCAAACAAATCGAATGATTCCATTTTTGCAATTCGATCTTTCAAGTTATTCCACCAAGCAAGAGGTTTTAAATTTACTTTTTGATATTGCAGAGTAAATAATGAAATTAGCACGAGCAGCACCCATGGCACATATCCGGATAACAATGTGATAAGATTATAATACCAAGGATTAACACATGAATCATAGCTCATCGTATTAGTCATTCTTCCCACATTTTCTTCCAAGATCAAATCCAAGAAAGCCTTTCCTCCTTGTTGGTAAGCAGCAAAATACCATAAACCGGGAATTACTAAAGATGCTAATCCTGCAAGAAAAAGAAAAGAGAAAGCTTTGAAGAAGTTCATCCCTCGAAGTAAAAGAAACACTCCAGTTACAAGACAAGGAATCAAGGTTCCTACTGGCCCTTTAGTCAAAGTAGCTAAACTCATGCATATTATAGCTGCCCATGGAACACCCTTCAACCCCTTTTCATACCAGCGATAAAAGGAATACAAAGCAATGACAGTCAAGGCTGTCAAAACCATATCAACACGACAATTCACTCCTGCCCTATGCAATTCAAAGTTAGTGAGTGTTATGAATGCAGCAAGTAAAGCTACCGAAACGCCCTTTCTACGTCCTAAGAAAAGAAAACCGACTACCACCATTAGAATCAAACCGATTGCAGAAGGCATTCGTGAAGTAGCTTCAGTCACCTGATTATTGTTCAAAAAAGAAACCGCAGCAATACACCAATGAAAAAATGGAGGTTTATAAGCAATTTCACCACCGTTATTGACGGGCAATACCCAATTTCCTGTAGACAACATGGTGTATGAAACAATTGCCTCTCTAGGTTCTCCTTTCGTATGAAAATCGGACAGCCCTAAAAAAGGAATGATAGTAAAAACACTTATTAATAATAATAACCAAAATGCTTTTCTTATTGTTAAGCTCTCCATGATATTTATTCATTTATTATTCCGGCAAATATAGACAGTTTTCAGTTATATATCATAATTTTGCAGTATAAACAAATGATATGGAACAATGAAAGTTATCGTTGATGAAAATATACCTTATATAAAAAAGGCGCTTGAGGCCATAACTGATAATGTCATTTATATCTCCGGACGTAATTTTACTCCTGAGCTAATAAAAGATGCCGATGCACTAATCATAAGGACTCGTACTTACTGCAATAAAAGTCTGCTCGAAGGAAGTAAAGTGCAATTCATTGCGACAGCAACCATTGGCTTTGATCACATTGATACAAAATATTGCCAAGAAGCCGGTATTAAATGGACCAATGCCCCGGGATGCAATGCTTCATCAGTCTCACAATACATTGAATCAACTTTAATACTATTATGCCAACTTAGAAAGAAAGACCCAAACCATACAACCATTGGGATTGTTGGTGTGGGGAATGTAGGAAGCAAAGTATTAAAAGTCGCACGACAAATGGGGATGCGAGTCTTACTTAATGACCCTCCACTTCAAGAAAATCAAAAAGATCACAAAACTTTTGATTCCATACAAAGCCTTGCAGAGCAATGTGATATACTAACATTCCACGTGCCATTAAATATGGATGGTAAGTACAAAACCTATCATTTGGGCAATGCAGCATTTTTTGCCTCACTAAAACGTCGTCCTGTCATTATTAACACGTCGCGGGGAGAGGTTCTTGAAAGCCAAGCATTAATTAGAGCATTGGAAGAAGGAAAAATAGAAAATGCCATCATTGACGTGTGGGAAAACGAGCCGAATATCAATCTGGATCTGCTTAATAAAGTATTTATCAGCACTCCGCACATTGCCGGATATTCCGCAGATGGTAAAGCGAACGCGACACGTATGTCATTAGAAGCTCTCTGCAAGCACTTTGGAATAAGCACTAATTTCGAAATAGTTCCACCCAATCCACCGGAACCTAATATCTATGCGAAGTCTATATATGATGCTTATTTACAGATATATGATCCTCGTCAAGATTCAAAACAATTAAAAGAACATCCCGAATTATTCGAAAAGTTGCGAGGAAACTATCCCTTACGCAGAGAAAAAGATGCATATACAATAAGAATAATATAAAGGCTCTAAGTAAAGAGGATTAGACTCCTATCAAAAGTTCTTCTATAACGGAAGGATAATATTTATATTCTAATTCATGTATTCTTTGACTAAGAGTCTGCAATGTGTCTGTTGACAAAACAGGACACTTTATTTGACGAATAACAGCTCCTTCGTCATAGTGCTCATTAACGTAATGTATGGTAATACCACTCTCCTTCTCACCTGCTGCCAATACAGCCTCATGAACAAAATCTCCATACATCCCTTTGCCTCCAAACCGAGGTAAGAGAGAAGGATGTATATTTATTATTTTATCAGGATAAGCATGCAATATATTAGTAGGTATGCATATCATAAATCCAGCAAGAACTATAAAATCAATCTTATACTTGCGAAGTCCCAACAATACATTCTTTCCACTAGACCATTCATCCTTTTCATAAGAAATAGCAGGTATTGATAAGGCTCTTGCACGTTCCAACACAAAGGCATTCTGCCTGTTAGAAATAACAAGGCTAACATCAATATACTCATTGGAACTGAAATAACGGATAATATTCTCCGCATTCGTTCCATTCCCGGAAGCAAGAACTGCGATATTTCTTTTCATAAAGCCTCGAAAAAATGCACAAAGTCGTGAAAAATGTGCAAAAACCTGCATTTAATTGATTAAATATTTGCTAGGAACAATAAATATTTATTCCTTTGCAGCGCAAAATTAAAGAATTAAAACTAATTATTAATTAAAAACTTAAAGTTATGTCTGAAATTGCATCAAGAGTGAAAGCGATTATCGTCGATAAATTAGGCGTTGAAGAATCAGAAGTTACTAATGAAGCTAGCTTCACAAACGATTTAGGAGCTGATTCTCTTGACACTGTAGAACTTATCATGGAATTCGAAAAAGAATTTGGTATTTCTATTCCTGACGACCAAGCTGAGAAAATTGGTACTGTAGGAGATGCTGTATCTTACATCGAAGAACACGCTAAGTAATTTATTCCTTTTATTAATATGGAATTAAAAAGAGTTGTAGTAACGGGTCTCGGCGCCATTACTCCTATTGGTAATACAGTTTCCGAATTTTGGGAAAACTTGATCAATGGGACTAGTGGAGCAGGACCTATTACTTATTTTGACGCATCCCTTTTCAAGACTCAATTTGCTTGCGAAGTAAAGAACTTCGATGCAACCCAATATATCGACCGCAAAGAAGCTCGTAAAATGGACTTATACACACAGTATGCCATTGCTGTAGCAAAAGATGCGGTTACTGATTCGGGTCTTGACACTGAAAATGAAGACCTAAATAAAATCGGTGTTATTTTTGGTGCAGGTATCGGTGGAATNCGTACTTTTGAAGAAGAATCCAGCAATTATGCTCTTCACAAAGAGCTTGGNCCGAAGTTTAATCCATTTTTNATTCCAAAAATGATTTCGGACATTGCGGCAGGACAGATTTCTATCATATATGGTTTCCATGGTCCAAACTATGCGACTTGTTCAGCTTGCGCAACTTCAACAAATGCAATTGCTGATGCATTCAATTTAATTCGGTTAGGNAAAGCAAATGCNATNGTAACNGGAGGTTCNGAAGCTGCAATTACAGCGTGTGGTGTAGGTGGCTTTAATGCTATGCATGCACTTTCTACACGCAACGAATCACCTGAAACTGCTTCTCGCCCATTCAGCGCAAGTCGTGATGGCTTTGTAATGGGAGAAGGTGGCGGTTGCCTTGTTCTCGAAGAATTAGAACATGCTAAAGCCCGNGGCGCTAAAATTTATGCCGAAGTAGCAGGAGTAGGTATGTCTGCTGATGCTTATCATCTTACAGCCTCTCATCCTGAAGGATTGGGTGCAAAACTTGTAATGCTGAATGCACTGGAAGATGCAGAAATGAATCCGGAAGAAGTGGATTACATCAATGTTCATGGTACATCTACNCCGGTTGGTGACATTTCNGANGCAAAAGCGATTAAAGAAGTATTCGGGGAACATGCTTACAAATTGAATATCAGCTCAACAAAATCAATGACAGGCCATCTACTTGGTGCAGCAGGTGCAGTGGAAGCAATAGCTAGTATTTTNGCTATTAANAANNNCATTGTNCCTCCTACTATCAACCANGAAGAAGGAGATAATGATGAAAACATTGATTATGATTTGAATCTCACATTTAATAAGGCGCAAAAGCGNACTATAAATGTAGCCTTGTCCAATACATTTGGATTTGGTGGACACAATGCTTGTGCTATATTCAAGAAATACACTGAATAATTATAGTCGTGTTACGTAATCAAATAAACAAGATAAGATTCTTTTTCCACAAGGANGGAGAGTCTTATCTTTGTTTTTATAGAATACTCGGTTTTTTTCCCCGCAACATACAGCTTTACCAACAAGCATTACTACACAAATCAACTTCAATACGCTCCGAAAAAGGGAATCCTATAAACAACGAGCGTCTCGAATTCCTAGGAGATGCGATACTCGATGCTATTGTTGGAGACATTGTTTATAGGCATTTCGAAGGAAGAAGAGAAGGCTTTTTGACAAACACGCGTTCTAAAATAGTACAAAGGGAAACCCTCAATAAATTGGCTGTAGAAATCGGACTAGACAAATTGGTTAAGTTTTCTGCTCGCTCTTCTTCTCACAATACATATATGTATGGAAATGCTTTTGAAGCTTTCATTGGTGCCATATATTTAGATCAAGGATATGATCGCTGCAAACATTTTATGGAAAATAAGATCTTCAAGCTCTACATTGATCTGGATAAAATGTCTCGCAAAGAGGTTAATTTCAAATCGAGGTTAATAGAATGGAGCCAAAAAAATAAAATGGAGGTTTCTTTCGAACTGATAGAACAGTTATTTGATGCGGAGTACAACCCGATGTTTCATACAGAGATTCGTATAGAGGGTATTTCTGCGGGCTCGGGACAAGGTTATTCCAAAAAAGAATCCCAGCAAGTTGCAGCGCGGGCTGCTCTAAAAAGAATAAAGGAAGACAATGCTTTCATTAAAGAAATAGAAGCCATAAGAGCACCTAAAATAGAAGAGGCGAATATATCTGCAGACGAATCAGAAGAAATCATTTTATCAATGCCAACAATATCTGTGAATCCTACTAATCTGAACGAAATTAAAAATGATAATGAGGGATAATATCAATTGGAAAAATTATCCAAAGCTAACTCCCATGCGTCTACCTTGAACTACAAGATCATCATCTTCTGTCACTAATTTTAGTTTTCCAGCCACTTCACTTAAAGAAATCGATGAAATTTCGTTACCTTTTAATGTTATCATACGCCCAAATTGGCCATTTACAATAAGTTCAGTAGCATGCCCTCCCATCCTGGTAGAAAGATTACGATCAAAGGGCGTGGGAGATCCTCCCCGCTGAATATAACCTAAAACCGTTTCTCTTGTTTCAATACCGGTTTCACGCTCTATTTCCTCTGCAATGTATTCAGCAGCATGTTTTTTACCATCGGTAATGATTCCTTCAGCCACTACAACAATGGAATAGAGTTTCCCTTTTTTTAACCGGCTTATTATCGTTTCACTTATATTGTGTACACTATAAGGAATCTCAGGGATTAATATAACATCTCCTCCACCTGCCATACCTGAATAGAGAGCAATCCAACCAGCTTTATGTCCCATTACTTCAATAACCATCACTCGCTTATGAGAGCTCGCCGTAGAGTGCAAACGATCTATCGCATCCGTAGCTATACTAACTGCAGAATCAAATCCAAAAGAGAAATCTGTCCCCCAAATATCATTGTCTATTGTCTTGGGTACAGAAACTACATTCAAGCCCATTGCTGTCATTTTTGCTGCAGTTTTTTGGGTTCCATTTCCTCCTATGCAAACGAGGCAGTCAAGTCCCAATTCCCTCATATTCTGCTCTATCAAAGCGGGCTTATTGATACCGTCCACAATTCCACCCTTTTTAAAAGGCTTTTCACGAGATGTTCCAAGTATAGTCCCCCCCATGTTCAATAAACCTGACAGTGACTTCTCCGTCAAAAGTTCTACATCTTTCGACAAAAGGCCTTGAAAACCGCTATGAATCCCCATTACTTCTATGCCGTAATGATTAATTGCCGTTTTGCAAACACCGCGAATTGTAGCATTAATGCCTGGACAATCTCCTCCTGAAGTTAGAATACCTATTCTCATGACATTCTCTTTATTATATCAGTTTCAAAAAACAGTTACGTTCGTAAAGATAGAAAAAAAAGAGAAAAATGATGGATAAGCTGATAAATAAGATTAATTTTGCGAATCAAAACTGTTTTCATATAAAGAATGAACATCACATCACTACTGAATAGAATATGTTTTGAACGCCGCTTAAAAGAACTTGACCGATACAACGATCAAGCAGGAGAATTACAACAAAATGTACTTAACACACTCATTAGAGCGGCTGGAAATACTGAATGGGGAAAGAAATACGATTACAAGAGCATCCATACTTATGAGGAGTTTAAGAATCGTGTGCCCATACAAACATACGAAGAAATCAAACCATACGTAGAGCGGTTAAGACGGGGAGAACAAAATATTCTTTGGCCGTCTGATATCTGTTGGTTTGCTAAATCTTCAGGAACGACCAATGATAAAAGCAAATTTATTCCTGTAAGTAAGGAATCATTGCATGACACTCACTACAAAGGTGGTCAAGATGCTGTGACTCTATACTTAAAACAAAATCCCGAAAGTCACTTTTTCTCAGGGAAAGGTCTTATCCTCGGAGGTAGCCATAGCCCTAATTATAATATCAGGCATAGCTTGGTTGGAGATTTATCCGCAATATTGATACAAAACGTAAATCCACTTGTCAATTTGATTCGCGTTCCGAGCAAAAAAATTGCGCTCATGAGCGATTTTGAAAGCAAGATAGAAGCTATTGCAAATACGACTCTTCACACTAACATCACAAGCCTGTCAGGGGTGCCATCATGGATGCTCGTACTTATTAAACATCTCCTAAAAAGAACNGNTAAAGAGTTCATTAGATGAAATTTGGCCTAATTTGGAGGTATTCTTTCATGGTGGAGTAGCCTTTACGCCTTATCGTGAACAGTATAAGGAGATTATCCGTTCTTCCAAAATGCATTATATTGAGACATACAATGCGTCTGAGGGCTACTTTGGCACACAAAGCGACTTTAATGATTTATCTATGCTACTGATGGTCGATTATGGTATCTTCTATGAATTCATTCCAATGGAAGACATCGGGATAGATAATCCACGGATCTTTAAGCTAGATGAAATAGAAATAAATAAAAATTATGCTGTAGTTATTTCCACTTCTGCCGGGTTGTGGCGCTATATGATAGGAGATACCATCAAATTCACCAACGATAAGCCATACAAATTTGTAATAACAGGTCGCACCAAACATTTTATTAATGCTTTTGGGGAGGAGCTTATTGTGGATAATGCAGAAAAAGGGTTAGCAAAAGCATGCGCAGAAACAGGAGCACAAGTTGCTGATTATTCTGCGGCCCCTGTATTCATGGATATTAATGCAAAATGCCGCCACCAATGGCTGATTGAGTTTGTTCAATTGCCTAATGACATTAACCGATTTGCAAAAATACTAGATTGTACCCTCAAAGAAATTAATTCCGATTATGAAGCCAAGCGCCAAAATAATTTAGCGTTGCAGCCACTTGAGGTCATTGTTGCACGCAAAGGCTTATTTCATGATTGGCTTGCACAGAAAGGCAAACTTGGAGGTCAGCATAAAGTGCCTAGGTTATGTAACACTAGGCAGTACATAGAAGAAATGCTACAATTAAATAAATAAGGCAAGCGCATCAAAATCATTTTATTAAAGACTCATCCTTTGGGGTATACATGCCTAGAATGAATTTATTAAGAACAGAATTCGAATATAACTTTATTTGTTATAACTTTGTCATTTTGAAAATATAAGTATCACAACGTTATGGAGCAACAACTAACAATTTACAACACTTTAGATAGGAAGAAAGAACTATTCATCCCTTTACATGCACCTCATGTAGGAATGTATGTTTGTGGCCCAACTGTATATGGAGATGCTCATTTGGGGCATGCTCGGCCAGCAATCACTTTCGATTTGTTGTTCCGCTACCTCACACACTTGGGATATAAAGTACGTTACGTTCGCAACATTACCGATGTAGGTCATTTAGAACACGATGCTGATGAAGGAGAAGATAAGATTGCTAAAAAAGCCCGCTTAGAGCAACTAGAGCCGATGGAAGTGGTACAATATTATTTAAACCGCTACCACAAAGCCATGGATGCGTTAAATGTTCTTCCACCGAGCATTGAACCGCATGCGTCAGGTCATATCATAGAACAAATAGAGCTTGTAAAAGAGATTTTAGCAAATGGTTATGCTTATGAGAGCAAAGGTTCGATATATTTTGATGTAGCTAAATACAATAAAGATCATCATTATGGCAAATTATCCGGACGGAATTTGGATGATGTTTTAAATACAACTCGCGACTTGGATGGGCAATCAGAAAAACACAATCCTGCGGATTTTGCTTTATGGAAGAATGCTCAGCCCGAGCACATTATGCGTTGGCCCTCTCCGTGGGGAGATGGTTTTCCCGGATGGCATTGCGAATGTACAGCTATGGGAAAGAAGTATTTAGGTGAGCACTTTGATATACATGGCGGAGGAATGGACTTGATCTTTCCTCACCATGAATGCGAAATAGCACAGTCTATTGCCTCTCAAGGAGATGACATGGTACATTATTGGATGCATAATAATATGATCACCATTAATGGCACAAAAATGGGTAAATCTCTTGGCAATTTCATCACACTGGATGAATTCTTCAATGGCACACATGAACTGCTAGTACAAGCTTACAGTCCAATGACAATCCGATTCTTTATTCTGCAAGCACAATATCGTAGTACTGTAGATTTTAGCAATGAAGCCTTACAAGCTTCCGAAAAGGGATTGAACAGGCTAATGGATGCCATAAATGCATTGCATAAAATCACCCCGAATGATTCTTCTTCGGCTCAAGTAGCTGGCGACATAAAAGCTTTGCAAGAAAAGTGCTATGAAGCAATGAATGATGATTTAAATTCGCCTATCGTTATTGCACATCTATTTGATGCGACAAAATTAATCAACAACATTGTTGCAAGTAATGCTACCATCACATCCGAAGACCTAGAATCGCTAAAAGAAACTTTCCACCTCTTCTGCTTCGATATATTGGGATTGAAAGAAGAGAATAGTTCAAATGCCGACCGGGAAATAGCCTTTGGAAGGGTTGTTGATATGTTACTGGAAGAACGGCTGAAAGCTAAAATAAATAAAGACTGGGCTACTTCAGATAAGATACGTAATGAACTGACGGCACTTGGCTTCGAAATCAAAGATACAAAAGATGGATGTGATTGGAAATTGAATAAGTAAACCATCACTCTCATCCAAAACGAGCTATGAACCCTAAAGAGTTTTTCGAAAACGATCATTTTGCCGCTCAATCCGGAATACATCTAATAGAGATAAAAAAGGGATACGGCAAAGCATCTGTTACTATTACAGAGAAACACCTTAATGCGGGAAAACGTACTCAAGGAGGTGCAATCTTCACTGTTGCAGATCTAGCTTTAGCTGCAGCAGCCAATTCACATGGAATGCTCGCCGTCTCTCTTTCATCGAACATAACATTCCTACGTAGTAGTGGAGTTGGCGATATCCTATATGCAGAAGCAAAAGAACGATATATAGGGCGGAGTACAGCGTTCTATCAAGTAGAAGTGACCAATCAGCAAGGAGAGTTAATTGCAGCCTTTGAATCGAGTGTCTTTTGCAAAAATGAGCCCCTGCCCTTCAAGCTATAATAATATCAGCAATCTATTTTTGAACTACTGCGGTCATAGGATGGCGGTACCCTGTAACTCCTTTGAAAAAAGCCTTTGCTGAGCCAAAATTGAGATACATATCAAGTCGAATCGGTAAATGGTTTTTATCATCGGAGACATAGAATGTGATCACCTCTTTCTCTTTTCCTTTTTTGTATTCTACTAAAGAAAAAACAAGGCATCTATAAGTAGAATCATTATTTGCTTCAACATTCTTCTTCCCACGATAAATCAGGGTCTGCTCTTCTATTTTCCTTCCTGTTGCCATAGGAAACCGAATGCGATCACCTACCTTATAATCTCCTGGATTGTAAGAACGAGCTTGAGCCAATATACTAAGCATATCATATATGCAGCGGCTATCATTATATTCCATTTCGTTTACTTCGCCATTACGCCAAGTACGCTTCTGCTTCACATACGAGACGCCATTCCTATAAGAGAACCATGCCTCATCGACAGTATAGCGATCGCCCTCTTCAGCACCTTTTCTAAAATACAACGGCTCCATTCTATCGCTCACAAAACAAGTTAAAGTATCACGCATTTTGAAAAAGAAATCAGTCTTTTTACTCCCAACTGATAATAAATTAAAACGAAAAGCAGGACGAGATTGGAAAGTCGTACTATATGTTGTCAAACTGGCCATTCCAACCTTCTTCCAAATAAATTTCCAATTAAAGTACAAATCATACACAACTTGCTCGCCAGATTTGAAAGCATCATTCCGGGCAGTACATTGTGCATAAGTAAAAGACTCAAAACTAAAAAGAAATGCGATTAACAGGCACAAGCTCCTAGCGCATAAAATTAGATGACCCCGCATTATTATTCCGATTTTTAGAGTTGGAATTATTTTTTTTCTTCTTCTTTTCATCTGGCTTTTGTTTTTTTAGTTCATCAGGTTTTTGCTTATCCAAAGGCTTCATCATTGTATTCCAATCTTGTATCAGATCAAAATTCGCCTTAAGTTCCAAAACTTGATAATAATAATACACCATTTCAGGCTGCATTTTCTTTTTGTAATTTCCTGGGTCCCATTTTCCGTTCTTGTTTCTATCTTCAACAAGCCGGGCTCCATACTTCCCTGGATTTAAGAAATAGAAATCTGCTTTGCCCCCAACCACTTGAACTGTGCGGATTACTTTATCTTGAGCATCTAGCAATTCAACAAATGCAGGATTGGAAGCATTCGCTATATTGAAAAATATTTGCCCGTATTCTTCCAGCTTCTTCACTTTAAACTCTTTTTTTATCTTATCAGTGAATAATCCGTATATTCCTTTGAAGTTAGTTGAATCAACACTAAATTCATAACTTTCACCAGGCTTCCAATCAGCATATAAATTATAGCGTTTTAAATCCAAAGAATCTCTACCTATATCAAAAGAAACATCTTGCCACAACGAATCGACTCTCTGCCTCAAATGAATACTATCTTTTGAATAGGATCTTATCGGTTCAGTAAACGACAGTGAAATATAGTCATAGACATCCATAGAACCGGGAGCATATACTTCGACAGGTAAAAACTGTACCTCTTTTTCCTTAGACTTTTTCTTTTTTTCCTTAGCTATGTCTTTATCTATCTTCAATTTATTTTTTGCTACAAGATTCAAAGTATCAGTACGTGGAATCAACTTTTGAAGAGAATCTGTGTAAAGATAGCGAAGACTCAGCTTCAACGTATCCTGCTTGTACAATAGTGAATCTTTCAACCAATAATGAATGGTGTCATTACGCCCTGTAGTCTGTTCTATAACAAACGCATCATGTTCATTAAAGTTCAAGCCCTTCAATGTTGGCAATGTATCAGCCGGAGCAGAAAAGTACAAAGATATTTTGCGAGGATCCAAGCGCTCACTCTTAATCAATCGTTGGGAATGATTTGCCTCTTTAAAAGAGCGTAATATGAGATCATCCGGCAAAAAATGGGTGTAAACTTGATCTACAATTGTATCTATTGTCAACGAATCTTGCCAAATAGTATCCCTACGGGTGCGCTGCTCCATTGCAGGGATAACGAGAGAATCATTAAACGCAATAGCCTCCGTAGGCTGACTATATGAAAAGTTTTGATCTGCATCTTGCAATGCATAAATACGATATTTACCAGGAGCAACTCCGCGAACAGTAAATCGCCCACGGCTATCAGTACGTCCTACTCGATCAAAAGGTTTTGTAGTAAAAACGGAATCTGCCAGATTACTATGTAAACCAACAAGCATGCCTTTCACTGGTTCCAAATTAGAAGCATTAAGTACGGTGCCGGCTACAACCATAGAATCAATCACAGTTCCTGTGGAGAAAGTAAAGCTAAAATCCGGCAATACATTGCCTTCGTTATTATCTTGTATGGCATCTGAAAAATCAATCGTATAGGTCGTATTGGATTTTAATGAGTCTTGAAGTTCTACTACGACCCTTTTCCCGTTAGCCTTTATTTCGGGTTGCTGAACTTGAGGGGGTGATATTACAACTTTTTCATTAGCTTTTTCAAGCTTTATATACTCATCAAACAAAATTGAAATCTTCTTTTTTGTATTATTAAGTGCTCCCGGGTCCGGTATACTCCCAATGAAATGAGGTGGGGTTTCATCAATTGGTCCACCTTCAATGCGACCAACACTAGCACATGAATATAATATAGCTATAATAACAGCTATTACTGAAATCTTACGAAAAGATATTCCCATATCAGGAAATTTACAATTTAACATGATGCAAAAATAAAGCTTATCCATAAATTAGCATCATGCTTTACAGTATTTTATCAATCTCATTTCATTTAAACCTATTTCCATTGAACATCTTTTTAAAAAAAACATTATCATAAAGGGAAACATTCCTAATTCGGCGATTTATATCCGGAATTAGCCGATTATTTACTATAAAATAGACAAATATATTAAAATGGAATACATATTTGAGATACTTTTGCAGAAGCAACTATTTTGAAAAGCATAGAAATAAAGGACGCTTAGCCGCTTGATTTCATTCTTTTTTAGATTCAGTAGAAAGAAATATGAAATAGTGTATAACTTATAATTCATAAAGAACCGAAATATGAAAACATGTTAAATGTATCAAGAAAAAAAGCAACCTATTTAAGAAATAGATATTTTTGCAGATCGAAAACTGTTTTACCTTATAGAGTTTTCCCTTATCCTTTTCTCTAAATTATGACTCATAACACGCATAACAGACTAGAAACATTAAGTATAGAATAATGATAATAACAACGAGTATGAAGAGCCAATTAATTTTATTAGGATGTTGCCTGGCATTGTTCAGCTGTGGACAAGGCGATAAAGGCAAAAACAACATTCCGGAATGTGCAGTGACCGCTGTACAGACCACTGATGCAAATACTACCAGCAGTTATCCTGCAACAATTAAAGGTAAACAAGATGTAGAGATTCGCCCTAAAGTGGCAGGATTTATCACAAAACTTTATATCGATGAAGGTAATGCAGTACATAAAGGACAACCATTGTTTTTAATCGACCCTTTACAATATAAAGAGGCTGTTAATATTGCCGACGCCAACGTAAAAGCAGCCAAAGCATCCGTAGCAACACAACAGCTTACTGTCAATAATAAGAGAGAGTTGCTTAAAAAGAACATCATCAGCGAGTATGATATGCAAATGGCGGAAAACCAGCTTGCTTCAACTCAAGCTAATTTGGCGCAAGCTAAAGCGAACTTGATTAAAGCAAGACAAGATTTGTCATACTGCACAGTTACAAGCCCTTCAAATGGAGTTGCCGGAGCTATACCGTTCCGTGTGGGAAGCTTAGTTAATTCTTCATCAGCGACTCCTTTGACGACGGTATCTGATATATCACAAATGTATGTCTACTTTTCAATGACTGAGAAACAGCTTTTAGATCTCACACGCGAAGGAGGAAGTATGAAGGACATGTTGGCAAAGATGCCTGCAGTTGAATTGCAACTCATTGATGGAAGTATTTATGAAAGCAAAGGAAAAGTAGAAACAATTAGTGGTGTAATCGACTCTAGCACTGGTTCGGTGAGCATGCGTGCAACTTTCCCTAACTCACGAAATATTTTACGCAGTGGTGGTACAGCCAAAGTTGTATTTCCTTATGAACTGAAAAATATTATCATGGTTCCTCAAGCTGCAACAGTAGAAATTCAAGACAAGAAATTCGTATACGTTTTACAGCCTAATAATACGGTTAAAAACACGGAGATACAAATTTCAACCCTTGACGATGGACAGCATTATTTTGTAACAAGTGGGCTCAAACCTGGAGATAAGATTGTAACTGAAAACGTGCAAAATTTGAAAGACGGAGATAAAATTAAGCCTATCACACCAGCTCAAAAACAATCTGAATATCAAAAAGCATTAAAAGACCAAAAAGAAGGCAATCTTTCTACAGCTTTCAAATAAAAATCGGATAAATATATGAAATTAGATAGATTTATTAACCGCCCGGTACTATCAACGGTTATTTCAATCGTAATAGTTATTTTGGGCGTCATAGGACTGGCAACATTGCCAGTCACTCAGTATCCGGACATAGCCCCTCCTACAGTAACTGTTTCAGCTACTTATACGGGAGCTAATGCATCAACTGTATTAAATTCGGTGATTGCCCCATTGGAGAATCAAATCAATGGCGTAGAAAATATGATGTATATGCAATCATCTGCAGCTGACAATGGAACAGGCTCAATCAACATTTACTTTAAGCAAGGAACCAATCCTGATATGGCTGCTGTGAATGTACAAAATCGCGTTTCCATGGCACAAGGATTACTACCGGCTGAAGTTACAAAAGTCGGTGTCACTACTGCAAAACGCCAAAATTCGATGCTACTTGTCTTCTCTATCTATGATAAAGAAGACAAATACAAAATGGAGTTCATCGAAAATTATGCGAAGATCAACTTAATTCCTGAAATACAGCGTGTTAAGGGAGTAGGTGAAGCCAATGTATTCGGTCAAGACTATTCCATGAGAATATGGTTAAAGCCCGAAGTAATGGCTCAGTATAAGCTTATTCCTAATGATGTGACTACGGCACTTGCCGAACAAAACGTAGAAGCAGCTCCAGGTCAATTTGGAGAGCAAGGAAATCAATCGTTCCAATATACAATTAGTTATAAAGGACGATTGAAGCAACCCCAAGAATTTGAAAACATTGTTATCAAGGCTCTTCCTGACGGTCAACTTCTCCGATTGAAAGATATTGCAAAAGTAGAAATGGGCCGTTTATCATATGGCTGGAATAACAAAGTAAACGGGCATAAGTCAGTTACTTGTATCGTATACCAGATGGCCGGAACGAATGCAACACAGACCATTACTGAGATTGAACAATTACTGAAAGAATCTCAAAAGACACTTCCAGCCGGGTTGGATACCAGTATAGCAATGAATGCCAACGACTTCTTATTTGCTTCCATTCACGAAGTAATTAAGACCTTGCTCGAAGCATTTTTACTTGTGTTCATTGTCGTATATATATTCCTACAGGACCTTCGATCAACACTAATTCCAGCTATAGCAATACCAGTAGCTTTAATTGGTACATTCTTTGTCTTATCCATGATTGGATTCAGCATCAACCTTTTAACATTGTGTGCCATGGTGCTGGCCATTGCAATTGTCGTCGATGACGCCATAGTGGTGGTGGAGGGAGTCCATGCAAAACTTGATCAAGGGTATAAATCAGCCAAACAAGCTTCCATAGATGCGATGAGCGAATTGGGAGGTGCCATCGTTTCAATCACACTTGTTATGATGTCCGTATTTATACCTGTAAGTTTCATGGGAGGCACAGCAGGAACATTCTATCGACAATTTGGATTGACCATGGCAATCGCAATTGCTATATCTGCATTGAATGCACTAACCCTTAGCCCTGCGCTATGTGCCATATTATTAAAGCCTCATGACGAGCATAAAGAGAAAAAATCTACTTTTGTTTCTCGCTTTCATACTGCATTCAACACAGCTTATGACGGTATTTTAAAAAGATATAAAAAGCGCGTATTATTCTTTATACACAAAAAGTGGATCGCTTTTGGCTTAGTCGGTGCTGCCATCATTCTGTTGATTATATTTATGAAAACAACGCCAACTGGTATGGTTCCCGGTGAAGATACCGGCGTTATTATGGGAGCTGTTACATTGCCTCCAGGCACTTCACAAGAGCGCGCTGCAGTTATTTTGGCACGCGTAGATAGCCTAGTGGCGGCAGACCCTGCTGTTTCTTCGCGTACCTTAATTGCCGGATTTAGCTTCCTCGGTGGACAAGGACCTTCCTATGGGTCATTCATCATTAAGCTGAAACCTTGGGAAGAACGTGCTATGATGCAAAACTCAACAATTGTATTTGCATCTCTGTACATGCGCGCCCAGAAGATTATTAAAGAAGCACAAGTACTTTTCTTTACGCCTCCAATGATCCCTGGATATTCCGCTTCAAGTGATATTGAGTTGAATATGCAAGACAAAACCGGTGGAGACATAAACAAGTTCAATGATGTAATTAAGAGCTATATTGCTGCATTATCTTCACGTCCTGAAATAAAATCGGCACAAACAACGTTTAATCCGAAATTCCCGGAATATATGATTGACATTGACGCTGCGGCATGTAAAAAGGCAGGCATCAATCCAAATGATATTTTGACGACCATGCAAGGATATTATGGAGGTATTTATGCATCCAATTTCAACCGCTTTGGTAGAATGTATAGGGTAATGATACAGGCAGACCCTGCATCCCGTGCTAATCTAGAGTCATTACAGAATATTAAAGTACGTAATGGTTCAGAAATGGCTCCCATTTCACAATTTATTTCTATCAAAAAGATATATGCTCCCGATATCATCAACCGCTTCAACCTTTATACTTCTATCAAAGTAATGGTTTCGCCGGGTGAAGGGTATACATCTGGCCAGGCTCTAAAAGCGATTTCTGAAGTAGCCCAACAAAATCTGCCTACAGGATATAGCTATGAGTTAGGCGGTATGGCTCGAGAAGAAGCATCAACGAGTGGAAGTACTACTGGATTAATTTTTGTGCTATGCTTCGTGTTTGTATATCTACTACTGAGTGCACAGTATGAAAGTTATATATTACCACTCGCCGTATTGCTTTCAATACCATTTGGTTTACTAGGAAGCTTCCTCTTTGTCAACGGAATGAGTGCTATCGGAAATATCTCCATTCTCAAAATGATTTTGGGAAGTATGTCTAATGACATATATATGCAAATTGCCTTAATCATGTTAATGGGACTTCTCGCAAAGAATGCAATTTTGATTGTAGAATTTGCACTTGATCGTCGTAAAATGGGCATGAGTTTAACATGGGCAGCCGTATTGGGTGCTGCCGCTCGTCTACGACCGATCTTGATGACATCATTAGCCATGATTGTTGGTTTGCTCCCGTTGATGTTTGCTTTTGGAGTAGGTGCGCATGGTAATCGCACGCTAGGTACGGCTGCTATTGGTGGTATGCTTATTGGTATGGTGCTTCANATTTTCGTCGTTCCGACTCTATTTGTTGTCTTCCAGTACTTACAAGAAAAAGTAAAACCGATGGAATGGGACGATTTGGATAATTCTGATGCGAAACCTGAAATCGAACAGTATTCCAAATAGTTGAATNCCATAAAAAAGAAGATANAANATGAATAAAAAAATAATNTATTTGATTGGTACAACTATCTTAATGAGCAGTTGNCAAATCTATAAAACNTATAAAAGNCCGGACGACATTAAAGTCGCCGGTCTGTATCGCGATACTGTATCGGGGAATGACACTTTAGCGGCTGATACTGCAAACTTCGGCAATACCCCGTGGAANAAAGTNTTTACTGACCCTCTATTGCAAAGNCTTATAGAAGAAGGATTACAAAATAATGCTGACGTCCGNACAGCCGCNCTCAAAGTGAAGGAAGCTGAAGCNCCTNTACTNACAGCTAAATTNGCTTTNGCTCCGTCGCTNACTCTATCCCCTCAAGGAACAATAAGTAGCTTTGATCATAGCGCAGCGACTAAAACTTATTCACTTCCTGTCACGAGTAGNTGGCAGGTNGACCTCTTCGGTCAATTGCTAAATCCGAAACGTGGAGCAGAAGCTTCTTTAAAGCAAGCAAAAGCATACCAACAAGCNGTCCAATCNCGGATTATTGCNAATGTNGCAAACATGTATTACACNCTCTTAATGTTAGATCGNCAATTGGAAATTTCCAAGNAGACTGCTGACATTTTAAAGCGAAATACAGAAACNATGCAGGCAATGAAAGANGCTGCACTATATNNTACAACAGCNGCAGCTGTTGAACANAGCAGAACAGCTTATGGACAAGTCCTNGCTTCTCTCCCGGAAATTAGNCGTAGCATNCATGAGACNGAAAANTCATTNTGCATATTGTTAAGTAAATCTCCACAANCAATACAACGTAGTGTCTTGGAACAACAGAGTTTACCTNCAGANTTTTCTGCCGGAGTTCCTATTCAGTTGTTATCTAATCGGCCTGACGTNAAAGCTGCAGAGATGGCGTTAGCTTATGCTTTTTACANCACTAATACTGCACGTGCAGCATTCTATCCAAGAATTACTTTAAGCGGATCTGCAGGGTGGACTAATAGTGCGGGNGGAGNAATTATTAATCCAGCTAAATTTTTAGCTTCAGCNGTTGGGAGTATAACTCANCCNCTCTTTGANAATGGNATCAATATTGCCAAGCTNAAAATAGCAAAAGCTCAACAAGAGCAAGCAAAGATTCAGTTCGAACAAACATTGTTGAATGCAGGAAATGAAGTGAGCAATGCATTGTATCAATATCAGACAGCTACAGAAAAAACAAATTCTCGTAACATACAGGTAAATTCAGCAAAGAATGCAGCCGATTATACCAAAGATTTGTTTAAATTAGGCACTTCTACTTATTTGGAAGTTTTGTCAGCAGAGCAATCATATCTTAGCGCACAACTTTCCGAAGTTTCTGATACTTATGATCGCATGCAAGCGATTATAAACTTGTATCAGGCATTAGGAGGAGGAAGAGAGTAAATAATTATAGTGATAAGTGGGGTTAATCGCCTTATGTATTGATAATAAGCATTAGTATCACCTATCACTAACCTTTAATAACTTAGTAACTATGATTAGTCCATTAGCTTATGTAGATCCAGCCGCAAAAATCGGCAGTAACGTAACCATTAAGCCTTTTGCATACATTGAAGGGGATGTGGAGATCGGAGATAATTGCTTGATCATGCCTCACGCGAGTGTATTGGAAGGAACTCGATTGGGTAAAAACAACAAAGTACATCAAGGTGCTGTTCTTGGCGCAGAACCCCAAGACTTTCACTATAAAAAAGACAAGAGTTTTCTTTTTATCGGTGATAATAATGACTTTCGTGAAAATGTAGTTATCAGTAGAGCAACTTGCAAAGACGCAAGTACAACAATAGGCAACAATAATTCTTTAATGGATGGTGTACATCTTTGCCATGACGTTAAGATCAAAGACAATTGTGTCCTAGGAATAAAAAGTACTTTGGCCGGGAATTGCATATTGGACGATAATATCATACTAAGCAATAATGTCCTTTTACAACAAGATTGCCATATAGGAAGCTGGACATTCATCAAAGGAGGCTGTCGTATTTCAAAAGATGTGCCTCCATATACAATGATGGCAGGCAACCCTGCTGCCTATCATGGCATAAATGCTGTAATACTCTCACACCATAACATGTCTGAACGAATCTTAAGACATATTACCAATACTTACCGTTTAATCTATCAAGGAAATATCAGCATACAAGATGCATTGATAAAGATAGAAGAACAAATTCCGATGAGTGAAGAAATAGAGAACATCATTCAATTTATAAAGAATTCCAAAGGTATAGTTTGGCAATAAAAAAATAGAAATAAGAAACTCTGCTGTATGCCATATCATTTATAATAATGAGAAACATACAGCAGAGTTTTTTGTATACTATTCGAAGGACAAAGTCCCAAAGAACTCAGGGCAATGGAAATTCGGTTTCTCGAGGTTTATCGGATTCCAAGAAAGATAATGAGGCTTATNCANCTCATCNCCACATTTGTAAAAGTTAGCACGAATTTCTTTTCCATCAAGAGACGTTAAATGATGTTTGAAGAAGGTACTATAAGGTATCACCAACGCCACCTCCCAACTGCACTCTCCCATTCTTTCAGCAAAAGGCTTATGACCTAAAGATGACCAACGCTGTACTTGTTGAAGTCTCTCAGCAGGAGCATGTTCTCGTTCTGTCCTACCACTACCCGCACCGATAAGAATAAATCCGGCACAGTTACATTCAATGTTATAATAAATACCATCCCCTGCAGGTATTGAGAAGAATTCAACACAAGCATCTTTCCAAACGGGACCGTTATCTTCTCCAGCTAAAGCACGAACACTTGCCTCTTTTACTTTATATTGAAGTAATATGGCACTTTCAGTATGAGCGATTCTAAATTGCACCTTTGGGATATAAGGAAATTGGCTCCAATTAACAACATCAATCATCTGAAAAGGGACATTTTCTTTATCGAGTAAGTTAGGAACCTTATCTGGAGAAACAGAAGCTGCATTTATCTTTTTAACAATTAATTCTTTCATTCCATTTTTATAAAAATCTGTTGCTGATGAAGTATTACCCCAAAATGAAAAAGATACTAGACACAGCACAAATGTGATTTTAGACTTTAGCTCAAAAATAGTTCTTACGAAGTACATCATTTATGGATTTGCTTTCTGAAAAGCCCTATTCTCTTCTTGAACCGAACGAATCGTTTCATTTAATTCACTTACAGGCAAATCAAGATTATACCAATCGGAATAACAGTCCGTAACATACCACTTCCCAGCTATCAATTCAAAGACGACTCTGAGAGATGCTTCTGACTCTTCATAGCCGGCTTCAAACTCTTTATGCGCCGGTTCGTTTACCGTATATTTCGAAATATAAATGCCCCCTTCTTCCTCGGTAATCTTTCCTTCGGCAAGCGATTCTTTATCCAATAGAGGCCACTTCTCTTTAGTAAAAGAAAATGTTTTTTCAGTTTCTCCATCATCATCTAAAAGAGTAATAGGCGATTTCATGGGAAATTTTAAACGGGAATACTGAAAAGAAGCACTGGAAGTAAATTTCTTGAGGAAACTTTGGAAATCCTCATCACTGGCAGCATGACTAGCCATTGCAGAGAATGCAAGAGCCACAAATAGGCAAAACGCAAGACGGATTGCTTTCATCCTTTTTAAAAAATAAAAGGTTAATATCTCTGACAAAGATAATGCTTTTTTTATATTCCATACACTATGGCATCAGTATTTCCATGCAACCTCAAAATCATATATCTATTTTTGCTTCAAATACTCATAGCCGAATCTACAACGCAGACAATCCTTTTTATCGCAATATTCCTTCTGCAGTTGCAAAAGGGCCTGTGAGTCAGCAGCCGTGTGAACTGATATTCCAGCCCCGCTCCATTGTCGGATAACATAATTATCTTCAGCTTTTAGTTCCTCTAGAAACCGGATTGCGCGTTCGCATAAAACGTTTTTCGCCTTATGTAGCCCATACGTATATAAAAAAGGAATGACCGTATTAATAACGATTAAATTAAGTGCCTTCTCCCCAATCTTCTTTTTCCGCTGAGGTGATTCTCTACTAAAAGTAAAATGTGTCTCCCAATAAGAAGATGTAATACCTACGAATAAATTTCTGACTTCCACAAGGCTTTCCGCATCCATTACTTGAGAAAACAATGACTGTTTCACATTGTACAAATATGCCAACTGTGCCAACCTCACATGAGGAAAGCTATCGGGACGCAAACGAAGAAAACGCCAAACAGATTTATCCATTGGTAAAGGTAACTCAAACTTGCAACGTAGATAATCATATTCTTTTTTCAAACTTTGATAATAAAGATCGTATAAAGAATCATCTTCCTGCAGCAATCCGGCTTGCCCAAAAAAGAAAGCTTCAACTTGTAACAAGTTATCACGATGTTTATCGACTGCACGAAGTTGAAGACTATTTGCCCAAAATTCAAAAGCGTCTCCATTTAACCCAAAACCAAAATTACGAGCCAAAGTAATAAAAAATACATCTTCCCAATTATTGGCGCATCTATCCAATCTCCGGGCAATTAATGCCCTCTTCTGTTCCAATCGTTCCACTTGCAATGCCGACAGCCACGAATGGACCATTAATTTTGAAAGAGATGGAAAAATAGAACAGCAAGGGGGAGAAAAGTCCATTCGATGTAGTTCATCATAGTGCCTCCGGATAATCTCCGGACAAGAAAGCTCCATTTGAGGAATCAGTTCACCATTTGTACGGCAAACATCAACATCAATAACTTCCGCGACATGCAAAATCACGTTATCGTAAGCCACATCTCTATCATGTCCGTGTTTATACCAATCGGACGTTTTCGTGTGTATTTCAACATTCCCAACCCACAGCATACCATCTATTTTCAGCTTGGCATTAAAGAAGTCAGGACCGGCATTTGGATTAGGTAAACCTGGATCTATTACTTCGACCGGCTTGCCGGAAGTCGTCCGGAGCATTCTCAGGGGGAAGATTTCATGCTTCCACAAGTAATGCAGTAACTGTTCCATTGTTAACAAGAAGTAAATCTGTAAGCAAATGTAAGAAAAAGATTATCTTTGCGACTTATAAAANNCTGATAAAGTGATTTTAACCCNAAAGAAGATGAAAATAGCATTAATAGGNTATGGAAAAATGGGCAAAGAGATTGAACGAATCGCCCTTAATCGTGGACATGAAGTAGTCTCTATCATTGATGTCAATAATCAGGAAGACTTTAACTCCGATGCATTCAAGAAAGCAGATGTTGCAATCGAATTCACGAATCCGGAAGCTGCATACTCCAATTATATCAGAACATTCAACGCAGGTGTCAAAATTGTCTCAGGAAGCACCGGATGGATGGACCAACATGGAAATGAAATTAGAGAACTTTGTTTAAAAGGAGGTAAAACACTATTCTGGTCTTCTAACTTCAGTTTAGGAGTTGGTATATTTTCTGCCGTGAATAAATATCTGGCAAAAATAATGAATCAGTTTCCTGAATACGAGGTTAGTATGACCGAAGTACATCATATACACAAATTAGATGCTCCAAGTGGTACTGCAATAACTCTTGCTGAAGATATCATAAAGAATCTCGATAGAAAATCACAATGGGTTAAAGGTACACTGAAAGCACCGGACGGAACCATTTCGGGTTCCAAAGTCCATAGTAGCAATGAACTTCCTGTCAATTCTATTCGTGAAGGAGAAGTTCCGGGCATTCACAACATACGCTACGAATCGGAAGCAGATAGTATTACGATTATTCATGATGCAAAAAACCGTAAAGGCTTTGCCCTAGGTGCAGTCCTAGCCGCTGAATATACAGCCAAACACGAAGGGCTCTTGGGAATGAGCAATTTGTTTGATTTCTTGAATGATTGACTAAATTAAGAGAAACTACATATAATAACTAATTATGAGAAAAGCAACGCGGGGCCAATGGATCAGATTTATTATCATAACTGTTCTTTATTTGGCATTTCTGATATGGGTGAAAAGTTGGCTGGGCATTATAGTACTCCCCTTCATCTTTGACGTATATATCAGCAAAATTATTCCTTGGGGATTCTGGAAAAAAACGAAAAATCCCGCTCTAAGAAGTGTCATGAGTTGGGTTGATGCCATTGTATTTGCACTCGTAGCTGTTTACTTCGTGAACATCTATCTATTCCAAAATTATCAGATACCCTCTTCTTCTCTCGAAAAATCTTTATTAGTAGGTGACTATCTATACGTTAGTAAAATCAGCTATGGGCCACGAGTTCCTAACACTCCCCTTTCCATGCCTCTAGCACAGCATACTCTACCGATTTTTAATTGCAAATCATATATTGAATGGCCACAATGGAAGTACAAGCGTGTTCCCGGATTTGGAAAAATCAAGCGAAATGATATTGTAGTCTTCAATTTTCCGGCAGGAGATACTGTAGCAATAAACCGCCAACAAGAGGATTTTTACAGCCTTGCCTACAGAGAAGGTCAGCGCATATACCCCACTAAAGTGAATATGGACAGCCTTTCTCGCGATCAGCAACGAGAAGTCTACGAATTATATTATACAGCCGGCCGCAACCTTATACGCACAAATCCTCAAGTATATGGAGATATCGTAATACGCCCGGTAGATCGTCGTGAAAATTATGTCAAACGCTGTATTGGTATCCCCGGAGATACCTTACAAATTAAAGCAGGACAAGTTTATATTAATGGCAAGGCAAGCACAAATCCGACCGACATGCAGTTTAACTATTTTGTACAAACAACAGGTCCTTATATCACTGATGATCTCTTCCGCGACTTAGGCATAAGTAAAGATGATCAATGGATTATGACTAATGACCCAAGCTGGGAAGAAGGTTTGATGGAAATGGGACTAGATCGTCGCGATTCTCAAGGTAGACTCACTCCGGTATATCATCTTCCCCTTACTCAAAAAATGTTAGCAAC